>Ga0116225_1001787_pt1 | contig 15129 bp, 18 predicted proteins | sample Sb_taG_8_FD_88968 | JGI IMG/M metagenome (GOLD analysis project Ga0116225, IMG submission 88968) | Peat soil microbial communities from Weissenstadt, Germany - Sb_50d_c_BC metaG | ecosystem: Environmental > Terrestrial > Soil > Wetlands > Peat | place: Germany: Weissenstadt | collected 2010-09-21 | reverse complement strand
CGGCGACCACCGCACCGCCGTGCTGGTGCGCGCCCTGAAGGACAGCGGCAGCCTGATGTCCGCCGTCGCCGACAGCGGCGAGGTCAAGGTCGAGGGCCAGTTCGTTGGCCGCCTGGACGGCTTCCGCTTCCAGGCCGACCACACCGATGGCGTCAACGCCGCCCGCGCCGTCGCCTCCGCCGCGCAGCGGGCGCTGAAACAGGAAATCACCAGCCGCGTCACCCAGGTTGCCGCCGAACCCGACGAAGCCTTTAGCCTGGATGACGGCGGCGTCATTCTGTGGCGTGGGGCCGCCGTCGCCCGCCTGATCGCCGGCCCCGAGGTGCTGCGCCCCGCCGTCGAACTGCTGCCCTCGGACCTGATCGAAACGGCGGCGCGCGATTCGCTGCACCGCCGCTTGACGGCGTGGCTGAGCGGCTTCATCGGTCACGCTTTGGCGGCTCTGTTCACCGCCCGCGAAGCGCCCTTGTCGGGAGCGGCGCGCGGGCTGGTGTTTCAGTTGGGCGAAGCGCTCGGCTCGCTGCCGCGCATCGGCGCCGCGCAACAGGTGGCGGCGCTGTCCGATGCCGACCGCAAGGCGCTGGCCCGCCTCGGCATCCGCCTAGGTGTTGAAAGCGTGTTTCTGCCGGTGCTGCTGAAGCCGGCGGCGCAGCGCCTGCGCGGCTTGTTGTGGACCACCAGCCACGGTGTGCCGCCGCTGCCGATCCCGCCACCCGGACGCATCTCGCTGGTGCCGCCCGAAGGAGTGCCGCCCGGCTATTACGACGCCATCGGCTATCGCCTGCTGGCTGGCCGCGCCCTGCGCGTCGACATGCTGGAACGCTTCGCCGCCGAGGCCCGACATCTCGCCCGCCATGCCCCCTTCATCGCCCCGCCGGCTCTGCTGGGACTGGTCAGCGCCCCACCCGCCGAGGCCCGCGCCATGCTGGAAGCCTTGGGCTATCGCGCCACACCCGGCGAGACCGGCCTGACCTATCGCCCGATCCGCAAGCGCCCGACGCCCTCTCACGCACCGCGCACCGCCTCCACCCTCGACGCTGCCGGACCCTTTGCCGCGCTTCGGCGGCTGACCCCGGCGTGACCGCCGATGCCGCCCGCCTTGCGCCTGGACAAGTGGCTATGGTTCGCCCGGCTGTGCAAAACCCGCAGCCTGGCCCAGGCGTTGATCGACAGCGGCGCGGTGCGGGTGAACGGTGCCCCGGCATTCAAATCCAGCACAATTTTGCGCCCCGGCGACGAGGTTCTCGTTCCCCAAGGGCGCAGCTGGCGGCGAGTGCGGGTGGTGGATTCCGGCAAACGGCGCGGCCCCGCCAGCGAGGCCCAACGCCTGTATGATGAGTTGTCGCCCCCCGCCATCAGCCCCGATGGCGAGTTGACCTTCCCCTGATGCGTCGCCATATGAGGGGGCGCAAAATCCTTCGGCCCAGGGGTTGTTCGGCAGGCTGGGCTGTGCTAGGGAAAGCCCCATGATCGAGCATCTGAAATCCCTGCTGTTCGGAGACGACGCCTCCACCGGAACCGCTCTCGACGAGGTGCGGCTCGCCGCTGCCGCCTTGATGGTCGAAGCGGCGATGATGGACGGCTGCATGGATGAGCGGGAACGGGCGCATATCGGCCTATTACTGCGGGACCGCTTCGAACTGCCAGGCAACCAGGCCGAGGCGCTGCTGGAGCGCGCTGTCGCCCTGCAGGAAGATTCGATCCAGCTGTTCCCGCTGACCAAGACCATCGTCGATGCTTATTCCATTCCCCAACGCATCGAAGTGATCGAAATGCTGTGGGAAGTCGCCTATGCCGACGGGCAGCTGCACGATTACGAGTCTAATCTGGTGCGTCGCATCGCCGGCCTGCTTTATGTTCCCGACCACGAAAGCGGCACCGCCCGCCGTCGCGCCATGGCCAAGCTTGGCCTGTCCGACGATCCTCTGGTCTGACCCCTCACACCTGCCCTTACGGAGACCACCATGGCTTACGTCGTTACGGAAAATTGCATCAAGTGCAAGTACATGGACTGCGTGGAGGTGTGTCCGGTCGATTGCTTCTATGAGGGCGAGAACTTCCTCGTCATCAACCCCGACGAATGCATCGATTGCGGCGTCTGCGAACCGGAATGCCCGGCCGAGGCCATCGTTCCCGACAGCGAACCCCGCGCGTCCGACTGGGCCGAGACCAACCGCAAATATGCCGGCGAATGGCCCAACATCACCCGCAAGGGCGAACAGCCCGCCGATGCCGACGCGTGGAAGAACAAGGCCGACAAAGCCAAGCTGCTGAGCCCCAACCCGGCCAAGCGCTAACCTTTTCCAGCCTGTTTCGCCGTTTTTTGACGAGGCCCTGCCGCCACTGCGCGGCGGGGTCTCGCGCTTTTGGATTAGAGCGCATTCGAGGCAGATTTGTTCTGTTCTTAATAACCGCGCTATGATATAAAAAACACTCCGCCGAGCTAGGTTTGGCGGTCAGCAGACGCCTTGGCAGCGGCCTGCGCAATTGGGCTCTTCGCCCCACACGGTAAGTCTAGAAGTTCCGAATCGACCGCTTAGGCGGAACGATGCGCGGTGGTTATTGCCGCGCCTGATCTGAACTCGGCCTTTTTGAGGGATATACGTAAACATGCTGGACGATTCGTTTTCCGAGGGCGATTACGTGGTCTACCCAACCCACGGCGTCGGCAAGGTGGCGGCCATCGAGCTGCAGCGCATCGCGGGCCATGAGCTCGAACTGTTCGTCATTACCTTCGACCGCGACCGCATGACCCTGCGGGTACCCGTGCCGAAGGCGAAAAAGTCCGGGTTACGCAAGCTGTCGTCCCGCACCGTCATGGAAACCGCGCTGGGCACCTTGCGCGGCCGTGCCAAGGTCAAGCGCGCCATGTGGAGCCGTCGCGCTCAGGAGTATGAGGCCAAGATCAATTCTGGCGATCCGGTGTCGATCGCCGAAGTGGTGCGCGACCTGCACCGCAACGCCAATCAGCCCGACCAGTCCTACAGCGAACGCCAGATTTACGAGGCCGCGCTGGAACGTTTGGCCAGTGAATTGGCCGCCGTCGAAGCGATCGAACCCGAGCAAGCCACGCAAAAGCTGGAAATGTTGCTCGACGCCGCTTAAGGTAAAGGCGGGGGCGGTGTGATTTCACATCGCCCCCGTGAACCTTGGGGGAGGTCACTACTAGGTGTCAATGTCCGAGCCAAGCATCTTCGCGACCCTAAGGGGCGAGTCGCGCATCTGGGCTGTTGCCGCGATTCATGGCGACGTCGGTCGGCTTGCGGCCTTGCATCGGCAGATCGCGCATTTCTTCCAGCCCGGCGACCAGATCGTCTATCTGGGCAATTATTCCGGCCACGGCACCCTGGTGCGCGAAACCATCGACGAGTTGCTGCTGTTTCGCCGCTCGATCCTGGCGCGTCCCGATGTCGATTGCTCCGATATCGTCTTCCTGCGCGGCGCTCAGGAAGAGATGTGGCAAAAGCTGCTGCAGCTGCAATTCGCCCCCAATCCAACGCAGGTGCTGCAATGGATGGTCGGGCAAGGCATCGCGCCAACCATCGAAGCCTATGGCGCCCGCGTCGAAGAAGCCATCCTGTCGGCCCGCGACGGCATCGTCTCGCTGACCCGCTGGACCGGCCAATTGCGCCAGAACATCCGCAATTACGATGGCCACACCGCACTGATGAGCGTGCTGCGCCACGCCGCCTTCACCGACAGCGGCACCTTGCTGTTCGTGCATGCCGGCATCGACCCGCAACGCCCGCTTTCGGCACAAAGCGATAGCTTCTGGTGGGCGGGATCGAGCTTTGCCACCCTCGACGAGCCCTATAACGGCTATCGCCGCATTGTCCGCGGCTTCGACCGCCGGCACGGCGGCGTGCAGGAAACCGACTTCACCGTCACCCTGGATGCCGGTTGCGGCTTCGACGGCGAGTTGCTGGCCGGCTGCTTCGCCCCCAATGGCGAATTGACGCAAATCCTTTCGGCCTGATCCCACCGACGCGCGGCCTTGCCGCCTTGATGAGCATGGGTGACATGATCCGACGTCGCCTTTTCGCCGCCGTTCTGTGGCTAGTCGCCGCCCCCCCGCCGGTCCAGGCCGCCGAGCCGCTGGCGGGACTGACTCCGCTGGGACCGGCGCTTCAAGCGACGCTCGGCGACAGCGGCGACCTGATCCTGGCCGATGGCCGGCGGCTGCATCTGGCCGGTATCGAATTGCCCCACCGTCCCCTTGGCGAGCGCTCGGCCAAGCCGTGGCCGCTGGCAGTGCAAGCCCGCCGGCTGCTGGCGGAGCTGACCATTGGACCGCTGACGTTTTACCCCGATGGCCCCGACACTGACCGCTATGGCCGCTGGCCTGTGCAAGCAGTCACCGGCGACGGTCACTGGCTGCAAGGTGAGTTATTGCGCCAAGGCCTGGCCCGCGTCGCCACCACGCCGGATAGCCGCGCCGCCGCCCTGCCGCTGCTCGCCGCCGAAGCTCCGGCACGTGACGCCAAGCTGGGTCTGTGGGCAGAACGCGAAACCGCCTTGCGCGACCCCGGCCAGATGCTGCACTGGCTCGACAGCGTGCAGGTGGCCGAGGGCCGGGTGAGTTCGGCGGCGCTGGTCAAAGGAGCCGTCTATCTGAATTACGGCGAGGACTGGCATCGCATGCTGGCGGTGCGCATTGCCAAACCGCTGCTGGCGCAAACCACCCTTGACCCGCTACGCTGGAGCGGCCATCGCCTGCGCGTGCGCGGCTGGGTCGGCAAAGGCATTGGACCGCTGATCGAGGTCAGCCACATGGAACAAATCGAAGTGCTCGACGGAGACCCGCCATGACCGGCGACCTGCAAGGATTGGACACGCTGTATCCCCCGATCGAGCCGTTCCGCCATGGCTGGCTGGCGGTCGGCGGGCCGCATCGGCTGTATTGGGAGGAATCCGGCAATCCCCTGGGCGTGCCGGTGGTGTTCCTGCATGGCGGACCGGGAGCCGGCTGCGCCCCAGTGCATCGCCGCTTTTTCGACCCCGCGCATTACCGCATCGTGCTGTTCGACCAGCGCGGCGCCGGCCGCTCGGTGCCCTATGCCGAGATCGAGGACAACACCACCGCCCATCTGGTCGAGGACATCGAGACCCTGCGCCGCTTCCTTGGCATCGAACGCTGGCTGGTCTTCGGCGGCTCATGGGGCAGTACCCTGGCCTTGGCCTATGGGCAGACCCACACCGACCGCTGCCTGGGCTTCGTCCTGCGCGGCATCTTCCTGTTCCGCCCGCAAGAGGTCACCTGGTTCCTGCACGGCATGGGCACCGTGTTCCCGGAAGCCGCCCGCGCCTTTCGCGAGACCTTGCCCGATGGCGAACGCGTGGCGCTGCTGGCCGCCTATTATCGCCGTCTGACCAATCCCGACCCTGCCGTACACCGCCCCGCCGCGCAAGCTTGGTGTGGCTATGAGGAAGCCTGTTCGCGCCTGCTTCCCGAACCGCAAAACGGTAAATCCGGCGCGTGCAGCATCGCCATGGCCCGCATCGAAGCGCATTACATGAGCCATGACGGTTTCCTTCAGCCCGACCAGTTGTTGCGCGGCCTGGAACGCCTACGCGGCCTGCCGGCGGCCATCGTCCAGGGCCGCTATGACATCGTCTGCCCCATCGCCACCGCCGACAGCCTAGCCTCCGCTTGGCCCGCGGCCCGCTATCAGGTGGTTCCCGATGCCGGCCATTCGGCGATGGAACCCGGCATCCGCACCGCCCTGGTCGCCGCCACCAACCGCTTCCGCACGCTGAACTGAGCGAAGGGGTGTCTTGGCCGGCGCAAACCGACGGTCCCCGCACCCCACCTTGAACCCAACCCGCGCCCATGCGATAACCGTTCCCAAGCGCCCGTAGCTCAGCAGGATAGAGCACAGGATTCCTAATCCTGGGGTCGTGGGTTCGAATCCCGCCGGGCGCACAAAAATCCCACCTACGCTGAAGTACGAAAAACTGCCTTATAAAAGGCGGTTAGGCTTGTCTTTGGATGCCATCTATCGTTGCGCTGTTGCACTCCTATGCCCGCCGGTTTAACCTGTTTTTCGCCAATCGCTGCTACCTATGTGCTTCCGGTAGCTGGGTGCGGTTGATTGGCGGATCAGGAGGGTTCGGCGCCATGCCCAAGATGAAGCTAACGAAGCGTGTCGTAGAGGCCGTGGAGCCGGAAAAAAGGGACGTCATCGTCTGGGACACGGACCTTCCGGGGTTCGGGCTCAAGGTCACGCCAGCCGGCAAGAGGGTATATTTTTGCTATTACCGCACCCGCGCTGGGCAGCAGAGGCGCCCGACCATCGGGCAGCACGGCGTATTGACCGCTGAAGAGGCGCGTGGGATAGCGAAAGCCATGCTGGCGGAAGTCACCCAGGGCGAAGACCCCAGCCAGAATCGCCAAGAGATGCGCCGTGCGCCTACGCTCGCCGAATTTTCCGAGCGGTATTTGACAGACCACGCGCGGACAAAAAAGAAGCCGCTCAGCGTCCTTGCCGACGAACGCAACCTGTCAAACCACATCCTGCCCGCACTTGGACCAAGAAGGTCTCCGACATCGCCCGGGCTGACGTCGCCCTTTTCCACCGTGCCCTACACGCCACGCCCGGGGCGGCCAACCGTTGCCTCATGTTGTTAAGCAAGATGTTCAACCTTGCCGAACTTTGGGGCTTGCGTCCTGACAACACGAACCCGTGTCGGCACATTGAAAAATACGCGGAACGCAAGATCGAACGTTATCTGTCGCTAGAGGAGATGGCCCGCCTGGGCTCCGTCCTCTCTGAGGCCGAGGGCCACAACGGAGAATCGGTGCCGGTGATCGCCGCCATTCGCCTGCTCGCATTCACCGGCTGCCGGCGAGATGAAATTCTTACCCTGCAATGGGAGCATGTGGACCGGGAGCGGCTGTGCCTCCGCCTGCCCGACAGCAAGACCGGGGCAAAGACGGTCCACCTCAACGCGGCGGCGCTAGAGGTACTAGAGAGTATCCCCAAACGTGAGGGCAACCCTTGGGTGATCCCGGGCAGCAAAGCGGGAAGCCACCTGGTCAATATCGAGAAGCCGTGGCGCCGCCTCCGCGAAAAAGCTGGCATTGCGGATGTCCGACTTCATGACCTGCGCCACAATTTTGCCAGCGTTGGGGCCGCCGCTGGCTTGGGCCTGCCGATCCTTGGCGCGCTTCTCACCCACAAAGATGCAGCGACCACACAGCGATATGCCCACTTGGCAGCCGATCCACTAAAGGCGGCGAATGAAGTGATCGGGCAGAAGATGGCAAAGGCGATGGGGGGAACAAAATGACCACCGCACCCGAACCAAGGGAGGACGGATACACCTTAATTGAGGGGCTGTACTGGTATTCGCCGAAAGAGCTTTGGGAGGCATGGGATGGAAATAAAGCATTCTGCCTATTTGTCGAAAAATACCAGGAAAAGGATGTGGATGAAAGGAGTTGGGGCGAAATATGGCTCTGGATAAAGGAGGTATATTCGGCATTGAATGGGATGAGAAGCTCCATGGCAAGCTTCCTTGCCATGCAACAAGGACTAATAAATAGATTGTGCTCGCGCGAAATACTCGGATTCGGCTTTGAAGAGAAGGGCGGTTCTGTTGCTGTCGAGCGAACGTTGATCCCCCCCGATGTATGGGGCGGAAAAATGCCCGATTGGAAGCAATGCACCGTCGAGGGGTTGGGCAGAAAATTCGTTTCCGTGCGCGTCATCAAGCCCGCCCCAACCGTATCCGATGAAGAGGCGGCGAACCGAGCCCTAGCAGCCGTGAATGGTTGGAAAGGCAGAGGCCGCCCGAATAAGAAAAGCATGATTTTGCGGGCGTTCGATGTTCTCCAGGCAAGAACCGACTTGTCCGATCTATCGATATCGAAACGCGGGGAATTGGCTCGTCGGTTCGTGTGGGAAAAGTACCCCGATTTAGACGGGGACGACACCGATCTTGGTGATCGCACGATCGATAACCATTTCAAAAAATGGTTGGCGGAGCAGGAAGAGCATGAAATATTTCTAGAAAATAATACATAGGTTCATCACAGCATTTAATACAGCTTATATTTCCGCAGATGCCGCCTTAGCGTACTTCAGCTCAATTATGAGCAATAGGAGTGGCGTTATGGAAAACCTGAGTACCATGCACGATCCAGATCATATGGATCGTCTTTTGACTGAATCACAGGCGGCCGAATTCCTTGGTTACACAGTGCGGGCTCTCCAAAATTGGAGGGTTCGCGGTGGAGGGCCAAAATTTCTAAAAATATCAAATAGGTCCGTCCGCTACCGCCGCCGCGACCTGATGACCTGGGCGAATAGCAAGGTGGTCGCCAGCACCTCCGAACCGATGGGGGTTGGCCGATGATCCGCGCGCCCGTCGATCTGGTCGGCCGATCCTTCGTCCTGCTGGACGCCTCCCCCTGCCTCACCTGCTCAACACCCTGCTGGCAACCTCCGCCGTCGTCACGGGCTGGCCTGCTGTCCTCGGCCTCGGGGATGACCCTCATCGTGGGGTCAAGGTCGTTCGCAGGGACCCGCGCCGATCCGGCGTGGGTGGAACGGCCTTGAGGCCACGGTCGATGCTCAGGCTTGGCTCTGGGTGCAACTCCGTCAAGGAGCTGCACCCCTGCCCAGCGGCGAGCGCCCTTTTCTCATTGCGCAGCAATCAACGGCTTCTTCCTGGCTGGCTCTGGTGGCGTCGCCCGAGTGTGTCAGTCGGTAGACGGCCGGCGACGCCGGGCAGACGCCCGGAGCGCGGGAGCGCGAGGACGCAGCCCGGCGGAGATGGCCGGATCGTATCGGGGGGCAGTCCTGTAACACGCCCCCCTAGCACACCAATGGAGTAGATGATGCACGTTCTCTACCGGAACTTTGATGGCCTGGATGTCTCGTTCAAGGGAGCGATGCCCGCCGCCGTCCTGCAAACCCTGGCCGCCGCTAAAGCCAAGGCACAGGAGCAAAAGGAAGACGCCTTTACGCTCTTGGGGCCGAAACGCATTCCTGTCCACGTCGCCGAAACCGGCATGAAGGGCGGCTACGCCTTCCGCTTCGATACCGGCCCCTTCGGCGCTATCTGGTCGGTGGCCGACAGCCTGGACCCGGAGCGGTGGAATATTCGCGCCTCGGTCAAAAGCCTCGCCCTTGCCGATGGCGGCTACCGTGGGGCCAAGGCCCAACTCCTCGGCTTGCTCACTGATCTTTGCGCGGTGGGCCAGGATGAGAAACTGCCCGAAGAACGGATCAGCCGCTTCGACTTCTGCGTCGATTTCGCCCTGCCGTGGTTCCAGCCCGACCCGGAGCACATCGTCTGCCACAGCCACACCACCCGGCGGGTGCATCGCAGTTGGGAGGGGGAGACAGTCAACCGGGGTAAGCGCATCGAATCCCTCACCATCGGCAATATGCCCGGTCGCCAAGCCATCCTCTACGACAAAACCAAGGAAATCATCGCCCACGCCAAGCCCTATTGGTGGCACTACTGGAATCTGGACCCCGAGCAGTACGAGGGCGAGGTGTGGCGGGTCGAGGTGCGCGCCGGCAAGGCCGAGTTGGACAATTGGAACCTGCGCAGCTTCGGCAATTTCGAGCGCATTGCCGGCGCCGTGATCGAAGGCACCTTGGAAGCCATCCGCTACGCCGAACCGACCAGCGACACCAAAGCCTCGCGCTGGCCGTCGCATCCGCTGTGGGTGGCCTGCCTGTCGGCGGCCGACGACGCCTTGGCCCCCTATAAATCGGCGGTGACGCGCGGCAAGGTCATCGAGGGCTTGCGGGCCGACGCCATCGAACGCTTCGCCAACATGTTCCCCGGCCTGCTGGCCTCCTATGCGCATCTTCTTGGCTACGATATTTCCGAACTGCCCACCGTCCTTGAACGGGTGGAGAAGGATGTCATCCGCTATGCCTCGCAACACCCCCACGCCATCAACGCCAAATTCCAGCGAGCGGCGGATCGTTATGCGCTGCTTCGATAGAGGCCGCAGTCACCCCTTGAAACGACACCATTATGGTGCCATGTTTCGTCATGGATAAGCGCACGCCAACCTACGATGTCGAGGCGTTCAAGGCGGCCGTCGCCGAGGGACGGGCGGACTTCACGCAAACCGCCGTGAAGGGTGCCCGCTCTCTGGGCTTCGGTTTGGCGGATATGAAAGCCGTCCTCGCCTCGATGACCCGGCGGCAGTTCTACAAGTCGATGACGGCGCTGGCCGATCATCGGGTTTGGCAGGACGTCTATCACGTCCCCCATGAGGGGCAGTTGCTGTACGTGAAGTTCACCGCCGGGGTGGTTTGCGAGTTCACCCTGCTGTCGTTCAAGGAAAAATAGGCCATGTCGGACAAGCGGACGGCACAGACGGAAAACATCCCCGCCGAGCGGCCCTGCCCGGAGTGCGGCGGGTCCATGCGGCGCGACACCCGACCGCAGCGGATCGAGTACAAGGGGCTGTCGGTCGAGGTGCAGCAACCCGGCTGGTATTGCGGCTGCGGCGAAGTGCTGCTGAGCGAAGCCGACGTGGCCGCCACCGATGGTGCCTATCTCGACCTGCGCGCCATCGCCGAGGGCTTGCTGACGGCCGGCGACGTGGCCCGCATCCGCCGCAAGCTGAAACTGTCGCAACGCCGCGCCGGGGAACTGCTGGGCGGTGGGCCGAGGGCGTTCCAAAAATACGAAGCGCGCGCGGTGGCGGTCAGCAAGCCGATGAGCAACCTGCTGCGGGTGTTGGAGCGGCACCCGGAGATGTTGGAGGAGTTGGGGGAGGGGTGAAAAAGGTAGAGTACTGCACAAAACTCCACTGGAAATATGTCTGCCTATCGCCGGACAATGCTTCTGGACCGTAGCTTCCTGATATCGAGCCGACAATGCATCCACCACGTGTCATCTTGTAGTGATGTCATCAAACGCGTACGGTGGCACATGGTTAATTTCTAGGGCGCGAGCCATGCTAATCAGACGTTTTTCCATTCCTGCGAATGAAGCTGCCGAAACTGGCCTTAAAAGCATCGATATGCCTCGGCTTGGCCACTTTGTAGCGCTCGCTGGGAAAAATGGCGCGGGAAAGACAAGATTATTGGGAGCGCTTGAAAGTCGAGTGACCACTCGATTTACTGAATTAGAAAATATTCATAATATAAGAAATCATGTTTCTCAGCTTGATGGAATGATTAAATCACACCCACAGCATCAAGCGCTACAGTCGTGGATAAATGACAAAGAAATATCGAACAGAAAATTGTCAGTTTGCTTGGAACAATTAATCCCATTTGATGAAAATAAAAATTTTAACGCCCTACGTTTTGTTCCAAAAGGATTAATCGTCGTTGATCCGGCAAGCATGACCCCCGCGAAGCTCAAAATGCAGTCTGAATCCGCCAGCACCGCATCTCCAGAGAATTATCAGGGCGTCTTTCTCGCATATATCCAACAACGGCAAAATAAATGGTGGAATATCACTCACCATGAATCTAGAAATAAGAATACAAACTCAGATGAAATTAAATCGTACAATAATTTAAAGAATATTATTGAATCATTACTTGGCGCCCAGCTTTATAGGACAGACGAGGGCGATGCTGAAATTTTCGGCAAGCCAATAGCCCAAGCGAATCTTTCAGACGGGCAAAAGATTTGTCTTCAGCTAGCGGTTGCCCTTCACGCCAAAGAAGGAAAGCTGGATAGCACGGTGTTTTTGCTCGACGAACTAGAAAATCACCTACATCCTTCGGTCGCAATTGAGCTACTGAAGCGACTTAGAACCGCCGCACCAAATGCACAATTTTGGATTGCGACGCACTCCATTACTTTACTCGCTTACATCCATAGTATCGAACCTATGGCCCTATGGTACATGAAGGACGGAGCAGTCACCCACGCAGGAAGGCACCCAGAGCGAGTGCTAGAAAGTTTGCTGGGCGATGAAGAGCGGCTTTCCCAATTGCATGCGTTCACAGGGCTACCTGCAATTCTCGCGACGACAAACTATGCGGCGGAATGTCTGTTGCCACCAATTACACTGCCCGCCGAAACCCGTGACCCACAGATCAGCCAAATTGCAAAGATTCTCGAAGAACTTTCATCCGGAAAAATATTATCTATCCTCGATTACGGGGCCGGAAAGGGCAGACTTCTTGATGGATTGGCGAGCATAAATCCTGGAACAAATCTGTCCGAGCGCATAAGCTACTTTGCGCTAGACGATTCTGCTAAAGACAAGCCGGAATGCCTTGCGATTATTTCCGAACATTTCGACATCTCAGAAAGCCGTCACTTTAGTACGGAAAGTGAGTTCTTTACAAACCAAGACAACAATTCCATTGACGTAGTAATTATGTGCAATGTTCTTCATGAGATACCTCCTAGCGACTGGCTAGAGCTCTTTTCCGAAGAATCACTAATATGGCGGGCGCTTCACGAAGATGGATACCTTCTTTTGGTGGAGGATCAGCGCATTCCTGTCGGCGAGAAGGCCCATAAACACGGTTTTCTCGTCCTGGATACACCACAGGTCAAAACGCTATTTTGCATCACCGCGGCTGACAAAGGCCAGTTCACGCCTCACGATTATAATGGGGAAGGACGCCTAAAAGCTCACCTAATTGGCAAGTCGTTGCTCGGGCGCATCACGGAGGACACCCGCAAGAATGCTATCTCGGAGTTACGAACGGCCGCGCTAAAGCAGGTGAGCGCCGTGCGAAAAAAGGACTATTCTTACGCAAATGGCCAGGCGCATGGTTTCTGGACTCAACAATTTGCCAACGCCTGCATTTTCTTAAAAGAATACAATTAAACAAATAATATTAATTCTAGCATTAAGTTCACACTTCTTCGCCCCCATTTCTCTTAGCAGGTTGCTACCTGCGTCAAGCTATGGCGCACGCATGGCATGCATCTGCTGCTTAGTCCGGATGCCAAACTTTCGCCAGCCACACACCAATGAGGATTCTCACGCTACCTATATGCGACTTAATGGAAACGATCACGTATAATTACCGATATAATACAATATATTAACTATTGAAACACCCAGATTCCTAATCCTGGGGTCGTGGGTTCGAATCCCGCCGGGCGCACCAATTTCAATGGTAGTTTCCACATCGGCTTAGCAGGCGGCGGCGCGCCCCTCACGCGCCCGCCCCACCATCCTCCCACAGCGGCGACGACAAGCTTTCCCGCATCAGATAGGCGACCTGCGCCCGATTGGAGGCGTTCAGCTTCTTCAGGATGCTGTGCACATGAACCTTGACGGTGCTTTCCGACATGGCCAGTTCGTGGGCGATGATCTTGTTGGGTTTGCCCTGGCTCAGGCATTCCAGAACTTCGGTCTGACGGGCGGTAAAGTGATGGGGGGAATTGCCGGGAGCCCCGCCGGGGCGACGATTTCGTGCCAAACGCCCGTTGCGGCGCGAACCGTGGCCGACGGCGTCGATGGACAGGAAGGTGCCGCCAACCGCCAACAGGCGCAAGACCGCCAGCATGATATCGATGTCGAGATCGCTGGGAATATAGCCGCGCAGACCGAGCGCCCGGCCTTTGGCTGCTTGGTGTGGCAAGTCGCAATCGGCCAGCACGGCGACAGGGCTGCCCGGCAACATCGCCTGAAGCTCGGCAATCTCGACCATGATTTCGGGCGCATCGATCGACGCTGCGCCAATATTGAGAACGGTCACATGATGTGGCAGACGCTCGTTGCCATCGACAATCTCTTTCACCGAAGCGGCCCCCAGTACCTGCATGTCATGGGCGCGTGAGGTGATGTGTTGAGCCAGGCTTTCCCTGGTTAGATGCCGATGATCTACCAATAGAACAGAATATACTCCGCAACTGGAACATTTTTTATTGCGGCGTGTTGGAGCGGCGGGCATTTCGCTCGCCTCGATCTTTTCCAGTTTAATATTATTCGCAACGACATTCATAATGCATCCTCGTCGATGTGAATTACACTAAAGCGTACAACTCCTTGTCTCCGTCACATTGGCATTATATTTCATTTTATGTCGTTTTATTGCAGTCTCATTGGGGGGCATCCGCGACAACAATGGCATTAATGCTCCTTCTCTGTTTCAAACAACTCGGCCCTGGCTTACATTTTTAGTATCGATGGGCACTTTAGAGGTGGAACCATGAACGCTCGCCGCAAAATTACTTATGGGTTATTGTGCAGCCTGCTGATTCTTGCTCCGACGATCGTTTGGGCGAGCAACAATTTGCCGTTCCTGCCGGGCTTGGCGCTGGCTCCTGCCGGGTCCGCGCTGATTCCGGTGCCGCCACGGGTCCAGGGGCAGGCCAATTCGCTGGTGGCGCTGCAACCTGTCTATATTCCGGGAAGCCGGGGTGGATGGAGCGCCGCCGTGGCTGTCGGAACCTATTCCTCCCTCCCCACATACAACACCGCCAATGATTGGGGCGATGTGGGCTTCAGCACCAGAGGCGCTGCGGCCTCGACCGGACTTTATTATCAGGTTGCCGGTCATTCCGACGGAACGACCGGGTACTACGCCCCTCTCTACTATGCCGATCAACGCTATTTCGGCAATTGAGGTTCGCCCGAACTCCATCGGAGCAGCCTGATACGAATGGGTGGTCAGCTCCTAATTGGAGCTGACTTTGACCCGTGGGCCGACCGTCGAACTGACGCTGGCGACATTGGCCGCGCCGATGGCATTGGTCGACAGGATGACATTGGAAACAGGACCATCCGAGCGGATGGTGATGTTGCCCGACACATTGCCCGAATTGCTGGCGAAGACGGTCATGTTAGGAAGTGCGACAGGGCGCATCGACGGCGCATGCGGCTCGATCACCGTCACGTCCATCGCCGCCGCGTTGCTGGCGCCCATGGCGTTGGTGCCAATGGCGACGTTGCTCAGACCAGCGGTGGCGTTGACGGTGACGTTGCCAAGGACGGCGCCGTCGCTTTGCGCCCAACTGCCCCAATAACTGCTGTCGGCCTCCCCCGCCAGGGCAGGGCCACTGGCCATGATGGTGAGGGCAAAAATGATGGTTCCGTTGCGCATAAGTCCTCCTCAGCCTTGTCGGGCGTCGATGATTGCGGGTCAGTCCTTGACCCCGGGAACTTGAGTGAGTGTGGCGCTGCACGGGTCGTGGAACTGATAAAGCTGCGTCATCAGTTCAAACGTG
>Ga0116225_1001785_pt1 | contig 15148 bp, 18 predicted proteins | sample Sb_taG_8_FD_88968 | JGI IMG/M metagenome (GOLD analysis project Ga0116225, IMG submission 88968) | Peat soil microbial communities from Weissenstadt, Germany - Sb_50d_c_BC metaG | ecosystem: Environmental > Terrestrial > Soil > Wetlands > Peat | place: Germany: Weissenstadt | collected 2010-09-21 | reverse complement strand
GGGAAGCTCGTGGGAATGAAACCGTTCTCTCGTCTCGCGTGTCCCCGCTCAGTGGATGTTGTAGAGCAGGTCTTCTTCGACTTCGTCGCCGACGAAGCCGAGGTACGGGCTGTCGTCGAGGCAGCCGCACTCCGTCTGCGGCTGCACGCCAGGGTGCGGCAGCTTGGGCGGTCCGACCTGCAGATGACGGGGCGGGTTGCCCACGCCGGCCGTGCCGGTCGCCGGGGCGGCCGCGTGCGCGGCGGCGGGTGCCGCAGCGGCGACGGCAGCCTGGACGGCGGGGTGATCCGCCGCGGAACCGTGCGCGGCGGCGGCGGTCTGTGCGCCGGTCTTGGCGATCTGCGTGACGACCGAGGTGGGCGTGCCGGGCGGTGCCGCGGAAGCGGCGTGCGCGGCACCGGTGGCTGCAGCCTTGACGGCTGCGGCGACGGCGGGCTCCTTCGCGTCGGCGTGCGGCGCGGCGGCGGCGTGTGCGGCGTTCGAGGCGGCCGCTGCGACGGCAGCGGGGTGGGCCGCATGCGCGGCGTCCCAGTTCCGGCGCTCCTCGGCGTGCCATTCGGCTTCACCGCGCGTCCAGGAGGGCGGCGGTGCGGAAGGCACGAACTCGACGACCGTGACCGGCGCTGGCGGCGGCACTACTGGGGACGCGGGCAATCCGGGGCTCTCGGGCGCCGCGGGGATCCCCGCCTGCTCGTGCATCTGCTGGATGTACGGGCTCATGTTCTCCGCGCAGTAGCGCGCCAGCTCGCGCTGGATGAGCGGCATCGCGCGCTCGATCGCTCGCGCGCAGTTGAACGGCTCGGCGCCCGCGTTCGCTGCCGCGTTGACGGCGTTCTCGAGCGGCAGGTTCGGCACGGCGGCGCCGGCGGACTGCACGGCGTTCGCGAACGCCTCGCCGAGGCCCGGCTGACCAGGGTATCCGCTCGACGCGGGTCCGCCGGCACCGATCCCCATCGCCTGCTGGACGGTCGGGTACCGCTCGTAGTTGATCCGCCGGTCGTAGTCCGGGTGCCACTCGCGCGGTCCGCGCAGGTGCGTGTGCGCCGGCGGCTCGGGCGGCATCGGAGCGTGCGGGAGACCCGCCGCTTCGCGCTTGCCGTGCCACTCGTGCCATTCGGCTTCGGGCGCGCCGTCGGCGGGCGCCGGGAACCCTTCGGCCGCTCGCTCCTCCATCCATTCGGCGTGCTCGTGCGGGTGGTGGGCGTGCGCGTGCATCCGGACGAGGTGCGGGTGCACGTGGCGCGCGCACTCGCGGAGCAGCTCCCGCTGCAGGTGCGGCAGCGCCCGCTGCAGAGCAACAGTGAGGTCGTGCGGTTCGGCAGCGGCGTGCATCGCTGCGTTGACGGCGTGCGCCGGGTGGACGCCGGTCTTCGCCGCGATGGTGTGCGCCATGTCCTCGACCGCGTCGCCGACACCGCGCAGGCCCCAGCGGTGGCGCTCACCCCAGTGAGTAGGCCACATCGGGGCTATTCCTCCTCCAGCCGGGTAGACTGTGCCCGGAGCCGGTTCGTTGACCGGTACGACGTCGACGTCCGGAACGGGGGGAGCGACCACCTGCGGATAGAGCGGGGGCGCAATCCACCGCTCGCGCCGGCCCCACCGGTCGCCTAGCGCGAACGGTCCGGCGTCCTTCGGACCGTCCGACAGCACGCCCGCCTTGCCGGCGGCGCTGCCGCTGACGGCGGCCGTGCCGCTCTTCATGTTGAGGGTCGCCGAGACCTCGGCGGGGTAGAGCCGCGCGATCCAGCTCTTCTGCAGGGCCGGTACGGACGTGTCCTTGCCGACGAGCATCGGCATCAGCACGTTCGACCAGAGCGTTGCGGCGAGCTTGATCCCGGCGCCGACTCCGAGTCCCTCGACCGACGAGCGGATCGCGGCCTTCTTGACGAAGAGCGAGCCGACGAGCGGCAAGAAGGTCATGGCTCCCAGAGCGCCGTAGCGCATGAGGTCGGGCGGCGAGGCGACGTTCAGCGCGTTCGCGAGCGTGCCGGTGCCATCCGACGTGAACTTGTTCGCCGGCTTCTTTGCACCAGCGGGGTCGTAGGTCGCGAGGAACCGGTCGACCGCGTCCGCGACGAGGTAAGCGGTGGCGGCTGTCCCGACTTCGAGGGCCATGTTGCCGGCCGTGCGGGCGATGGTGCCGAAGCTCGGCAGCGCGCGCACGTAGCGCGTCTCCCGGGCGCGGTGGTGCTTCTTGTGGTGCTTCTTCTTGCCGTACGTGCGGCGGTGCTTCGCCTGGACCGTCTGCGCCGTTTCGCGGGTGTACGTGCGCTTGTGCGGCCGGCGGGCGGCGACCGTGGTGCGAGCGGCAGCAGCACGCGCGTACGTGCGCTTGTGCGGCCGGCGCGCGGCCACGCGGAGCGGCTCGCGGGTGTAGCGGCGCGACTCGGCGGCCTTCTTGGTCGACTTGTGGCCGCCCTTCCGGGTCTTCCACCCCTTCTTCGCCGCCTTGCTGTGGCCGGCGCTGTCGCCGTGCCAGGCCCGCACATTGTGGCGGCGGCGCGTCATCACGTAGCTCTTGGCCTTGTGGTGGCGCTTCTTCGGGTGGTGGCGCTTCTTCGGGGAGTGGCGGCGCGCCTCGACTCCGAGCGGCGCGGCAGCGACTGTACGCACACGGCGCGGCGGCACAGCGCGGCGGCGCGGAGCGGCGACGACGGACGGCCTCGCGGCGGCACGCACCGTACGGCGCGGCGCGGCGGCGACTCGAGTCGGCCGGCGCGTCTGACGCACACTACGGCTACGCGGCGCGGCGACGCGACGCGCCTCGCGCGCGTGGTGGCGCGGGCGGCGGCGAGCGGCGACGGTGCGCGTCGACTTGGTCTTCGACCGGGTGGGACGCCGATGGGTCGTCTTCTTGTGCTTCGACGCAGCGCGCTTCGGGGCGTGACGGCGAGTGGTCTTCTTCTTCTTGGGCATGGTCTCCTCACGAGCGACTACTGCGCGAATGCCGTGACCGAACGTCTTCGTTCGTTTGACTGAGAACCCCTTCGGATCGAGCTGCCGCAGGCGCACGTACCGGTCGGTGACGTCCACCTTGCTCGTCTTGAAGCCGTTGTCTCGGGCCCACTTCTTCGCCTTCTCGGGCGTCCAGCCGAGGGAGCGGTCGAAGAGCAGGGACTGCACCTGCATGGCAGACTTCTTCGATTCGACGTAGCCGCTGTCCGGCACCGGATCAGGCGGCGGGGGCGGAGGCGGGGGTGGGGGAGCGTACGGCCGGTACGTGCTCGGGATGACCGTGCCGATGCGCACTTCGCGGCGCCGCGCGGGGCCGGGGTGGCGAGACTGCGAGTAGTAGGGCGGGCGCGCCCGCGCGTGCTGTCCGGCGCGCTCGCGCGCGGCGGAGAGTTCGGCGAGACGACTCTTATACAAGCCCATGTCATCGACTGCAGAGAAGCATCCCGATGCGCTCTTCGAGCGTCAACGAGTGATTTCAGGCGCGCACGTCTGGATCCGGAAACGCGCCCCGCCGAGCGGGTGCGTGGAGCCCGGTGTTTCCGGGAGTTCACGGACGTGCGATGTCCTGCCTAAACGGCCGCAGAATCGAACACTTATCGACCAGTCAGCGCGCTGGAAATGCAGTCCGATGAACCGAGCGATCGGCGAGCGCGGAACGGCGCGTCCGATTTCGATCGCGCGCTCGGTTGCTGCGCCGTATTCGGCATACTCCAGTATGTCTCGGGTATTACCTACTTGGATGATCGGTCCGTTGCATCGTTCCCCCGCGTGCAACTAGTTGCATCGGATGTATGCTACTCCCGCGCGCTTGCTCCTTGTCGACGGCGGCGGACGCGGGTAGCGTTCGTAACACCGGGACGACCCCGAGAGGAGTGAGCCATGCGCAGGAACATGACGACCTTGAAGTGCAAGTCCGGGGGCGTGCAGAACGGCAACGGTGCCGGTCACCCGAGGGCGCTCATCGACGACGCGACGTACCGGGAGCGCAAGAACGCCATCAACGCGCTCGGGCACCGCAAGTGGGACTCGACGTACAGCGGATGGAGTAACCCCTCCCGACCGCGCGACTACGCCATCACGCTGCGAAACATCACTCCGGGGAGCTAAGCCGTCTCAGAAAGCCCGCGGGTCCAGAACGGCGACCGGGACTTTGCAACACCTCGCGCGGGTCACGTGGAGGTAGAAGGAGAAGAACCGCTCTCCGAGAAACGCGGGCACCCGGCACTGGTATGGCTCGGTGGGAAACGCGCGCTGCTCCTCCATCCAGCGCGTGACCGCGAAGAGCCTAGAGCAGTACGCATCGAACAGCGGCTTCGCCGCGATCAGCATGTTGTAGAGGTGCGCCGCGCGTTCCTCGTCGAACCACGCGAGATGCGGGCGCAAGTCCGGGCAGGTTTCATGGATCGCCTGCAGAAAGAGGTCCCAGTCCGCGCGCCGGTGGCAGCGCGCGTACTGCGCGCGGAGCGATGAGCCGAGGTCTTGAGGGCGCGGCACGATGACGTCGGCCGTAGCGAGTGCGCGCTGCACGAACTTCCCGCATTCGGGCCCGGTAATCTGCGCGAGGCTCGGGGCCGTCCAGGGCAGGTACACCTTTGCTGCGGAAACGCGCGGGTCGAAGAGGAAGTAGCGCCGGTACTGGCAGACCCCGACGACGTCCAAGTCGGGACGGTTCTTCCAGAGCCAGTAGTGTCCGGTCAGCTCGCTGTAGTGCTGGTTCTTGCTCGCGATCGAGTCGCCGGTGTCGTCGACGACCGCGGGGAGCGTCGTCGGCCGGAAGCCCCCGAGACCGATCGCGGTGAAGTCCGGCGCGCTCTCGGGCAAGAGGCAAGGCGCGTGCGTCGCGATGAAGATCAAAGGCCGAGCGCCGCCTTCAGGTAGTCGGACTCCTTCCGGCTCGACATGACCGCGAACCCCCGCTCCGCGAGCGCCGCGCGCGCCGCATCGTCCCGTACGAGGTCGACGCACCGGTCCGCGAGCTGGTCGTACTCGGCGAACGCGACGCCGTCCACGAAGTCCTCGTGTCCGTCCCCGCGCTCGGACACGACGGCCTTGCGGTTGGCGAGCGGGTACGAGACGCGGACCGACTCGAAGACGTCTGAGATGCCGTGCATGTTGAGCACCACCTTCGACCGGGCGATGAGTCCGTCCCGCGCGCGTCCGAACACGCCGAACGGTGCCTCGACGCGCAGGCCCCGTGCGCGCAGCGCGTCGATCACCGCTCGCCGGCGCTCGTCCGTGCTGCCGTATAAGAGGACGTCGATGTCCTCATTGGGCACCGCCTCGATGCGCGTCAGCTCCGGGACGTACCCGATCGGCAGGTACCGCGGGGCGGGGACGCCCATCTGGACCAGGCGCTCGATGTTGCGCTTGTTGTAGTCCAGCATCGGGTACTGCCGGAAGATGGCCACCGTGGTCGGCGTGATGAACTGCGAGCCGTGGAAGACCTGCTCGAGGTTGTAGAGGATCGTGCCCGGGGGAGGCAATACGCCGAGCAGCGGGATCGAGAACGACCCGAACAGAATGAGTCGCCGGTCGGTTAGCCAGCGCTTGGTGATCACCGAGTCGTGCCCCAGGGACAAGAGGCCGTAGTGGATGCTCTCGACCACCTCCTGGAAGGCCGGGAACCCACGCGGCTGCATGATGCCGAACTTCACCCCTCCTCGATCTCGATCGGCATGCCCGAGATGGCGAGCTGGAAGCTCGACGCGAACGTCGTCTTGCCGATGTGCGCCACGATCGCGTCCCGGTGGCAGTAGACCTTCTCGCCCAACTCGCGCCACTTCTCGCAGAAGTAGAAGTCCTCGCCGGTGTCGTCCGGCATCTTGAACAGCATGGGGAGGCCATTGCGGGTCCGCGTCGCCGTCTCGGTCAACCGCTCGAGGGCACGGCGCGAGACTACGAAGATGCCCGCGCCGACCGACGCGACCTCGATGTAGACGACGCCCTCGTGCTGGATCGCGCGGAGCGTCTTTTCCCGGAGCATCTTCGGGGACACGAACGGATCGCCGCCGAGCGTCTGGTTACTGCGCGTGACGTGCGCGAAGCCGACGACGTCCGCGCGACCTGCACCAATGCACTCGATGGCCGCGACTAGGTCCCCGGACCGCCACTGATGATCGGTGTCGAGCTGCACCATGACGTCCACTTCCTCGCTCAGCGCCTCGGCCGCCAACGAGTTGCGAGCAAAATGAGGCAGGGTGCCGCGGACGAACCCCCAGTCGCAGACCTCATGCCCTCGCTCGCGCAGCATGTCCATCGACGCGATGAGCGAGCCCACGAACTCGGGTTCCATCGTGTCGTAGCAGGGGGAGCCGAGGAATATTCTGAGTCCCATTGGTATCTCCGCGTGGTGAATCGTTACCTAGGGCCCTGGCACGTCCGGGCTACAGAGCACTGTTCCTCCTCCGCACCCACACTTGCCAGTCGTGGTGCAGCACGGGGTGGCTGCGAGACCGCACGAGGCGCACGTCGATGGATTGCACCCGCCACTTGAGGAGGAGGAAGAGCCACTGCTCGACCCGCTCGCCGCTCCGTCGTTCGACGAGCCCGAAGACGAACCACTGCTCGAGGCGCCGCCGCTCGATGACGAGGAGGATGATTCGTCGATCGATGGGCCGCCTTCACTGGTCTCCGCTTCCGGCTTGTCCTCTCGAGCGCCCGTCTCGATCGCCGAGCCAGCATCTGCGACGACGACCGGCCCGCTATCCGCTGCCTCGTCCGCGCCGGCATCGGGCATAGCCTCGGGCGTGGCCAGCAAGTCGTCAGCAGTGAACGGCGCACCGCCGCAGCCGAGGAGGGTCGCGAGCAAGAGGGTCAGGGTTTTCATGTCGGTTAGTTATGTGTACCCTAGAAACTACTCGGATGCAAGTTGGACAATGTCGAATTTTCGTGTACCCTAAAAATAGATGGCCAGCCGTTGCAAATCGCCCGTCGTACCTAGGACAAGGACACGCAAATCTGTCGCAAAAAATCGAGTAGGTCGCCCGCGCAAATCGGTGGACGAGAAGCAGTCCATCAGGATCGTCCTCCATCTGACGCCGGCCGAAAAGAAGCGTCTCGACGCGCTCGCTGCCAAGATGGATCTGCCGGTCGCTACGGCGGCGAGAATCCGCGCGCTCGGCCTCGCTACCTGATGTACGGGTACAAGAGGTCGATGGCGCTCGGCCGCCGCTTCGTGCGCCCGCCGCTGACGCCGACTTCGCTCCCGCCGGCCATCCCGACGAAGTCTCCCTCGCCGCGGTCCTTCGCTTCCGCGCCGGGCTCGACCCACCACTCGCGCCCGTGCAGGCCCACCTTGCCGACCGGGTGCTTGGTCGTCCCGTCCATCTTGACCCAGTCCTCCTGCTCGTCCTGAAACGCGCCGAAGACGTGCGTCGGCACGTCGTGCGGGTGCTTGTGCGACGAGCCGATGACCATCGCTGGGATGCCGATGCACATGGCAGAGGCGATGAGGATGATCGTGAACTCGTCGCAGTCACAGCCGATGATGCAGAGCCCCTTCTCGTGGTCGAGGCAGAGCACCTGATCGGGGGTGGCCATGAACTCGCCCATCACCGGGTCGGCGATGTAAGGCACCTTGGCGCGCGTGGCGTCGAGCACGCACTGCATCTTTTTGCGCCGACTGTCGCGCGATACGCCGCACGCGTCGAGTTGCTGGGTCACCCACGCACGCAGGCGCGGACTCATTCGCGCCTTCCACCCGCGCTCGGCGACTTCCTTGAGCGAGAGGAGCGACCCCGCGCGACCGGCCGGGTGCAGGCGCCGGTCGACGGTCACCCCTTCGAGCGGCTTGTCGACGATCATGTTGCATACTCCCTGCGCGTGACCGGTGCGCGCCTCTCCGGACTCGGTCGCGTCGCGATCCAGGCGATCCCGCCCGCGGCCGCTGCGACTGCGGCGCCGAGGGCGATCGTCCCCCAGGGCCAGCCACTCGGCTCCTCCTCGGGGGCCGTGACCGCTGCTGCCGCTTCCTTCTTCTCGGGCGGCGGCGCTTTCGGTGCGGGCACCGGTCGCCCGCCGGCCCCGCACGCCGACGGCGCGGCTCCGAGCACCTGCGCGAGCGCGACGGTCGTCGCGACTTCGTAGGTCCCGGTGCCGACGGGGACCTTCGGCGTTTGCGACGCGTTCCAGGCGAGCTTGAACCGGTGCACCGCGGCGTTGACGGGCGTCCCGGGGTGCCCGACCGACGTGCAGTAATTGGGATCCGCGGCGAGTGCGGCGGCTGCGCTCTTCGCGGCACTGAGGAGCGCGGGCGCCGCGGGCGCCGGCGCCGCGGACGGGTAGTGCGCCAGGATCGCGCTCCGCGCGGTGCCGAGCGCGGTCGAGAGCGCGTTCTGGATGTCCAGCCGGGCGCGCGTGATGGTCGCCCGGTCGCCGGCGGCGACGGCAGCCGCGAGGTCGCGGTTGCGGTTCCAGGCCCACCGGGTCGCGTCCCCGACCGCTCGCGCCTGCGCGGCGGCGTCAGATTTATTCGAACCGTACGCCTCCTTCACTGCGAGGTCGATCTTCGTGCCCGCGTCGCCGACCGACTGCGCGAACGCCGCATCGTCCTTCGCCGCGAGCTGCGCGACGGCAGAGACTGCCGCGTCAAGCTCGGGAAAGTCCCCCAGGGTGTCGCCCAGGGATCCAGGCGTCACGCCGTCGTGATGAGGGAGGATCTTGTAGTACGTCGAGGGAAGGCGCTCGCGGGCGGGGTGGAACCACTCGTCGGGCAAGTTGATGGTCTCGCCGATGCGCAGCTCTTTGAAGGATATGAGCCCGTTGGGATGAGTGATCGTGGGCTTGTGCAAATTTACGCGCGGCAATTCGCAGGAACAGCGGGGGCACCCGGCCATAAAATCCTTCGCTGCAATGCTTGCCGGCGAGTCTCCTGGCTGAACGACGTATTGCCGGTTCATTCCCGTTCTCCGTCTCGCAGGATCTGCCGCTTGAGTTTGCTAGCGTACGCGGAGCCTATCCCAAAGGCTTCAGCGATGTCCTTGGTCTTGTATCCTCGACGGAACCACAACGACATGAACTTCTTGCCCCACTCGTCTACCTTGGTGGTGCTGCGCGTGGCCGCCTGTTCTATACGCGTAGCCCACCGCACGTTGCCGGGCTCGTAGTTGCCGTCGTTGTTCGGGAAGCGATCGAGCGAATGATTTGGTGACGGCCTCGGGCCAACGTACTCGAAAAACGCATCGAAGTTGTCGACCCAGGCTGGGTGGACCTTGATGCCGCGACCTCCGTACCGTGGGTTGTTCAGATCAGCACACCGCACCCTCATTGATTGCCAGGTCACGCGCTCGGGCGAGGAGATTGTCCCCGGGAGATGTGTCCACGTCTGAGGTGGACTGGACGGGTTGCTGCACAAGCACCCGCACGAGCGCGGACGCCCCTTACGAAGATCACCCGAGCACGCGAACGCGGTCGCGCCGCAGTCGCACTTGCATTCCCATCGAGCGCCTCTCAAGGTGCCGGCTCGCTTTATGACGACCAGGCGACCGAACCTTTGCCCTACGAGGTCCACGGTGCGATTTTTGAGACAGCCGCACGACCTCTTCGGTCGATCGGTAAGCCGAAGATCACTTGTTCTAGCACGCGTCATCCTGCCGCAGTCGCAAGCGCACAACCATAGTGCTCCACCGCCCCCTTTGAGTGGTGCGCTGCCAACTCGTTCGAGCACAATCAGCCTGCCGAAGCGACATCCAACCAAATCGGTCACCGGCTTGCCTTGTGTGCATCCGCACGACTGTTGCGGATGTCTCTTTCCGTCATGGCGCGTGAGTGCGGCAGCTCGAACGGATGTGATCTGACCGCAGTCGCAGCGACACGTCCACCACGATTCGCCTTTCTTGCTCTTGCCCTCGCTCCTGTCTCGCTCGATCACAACAAGTTTGCCGGTACGAAGGCCAGTAATGTTTGCTGCTTTAGCGCTTGATGTTTCTCGACGAAGACATCCGCACGACCTCGTATTCCCGCTACAAAGGTAACTCCCCTGGATCAACTTTGTGCTGCCGCAATCGCATCGGCAACTCCAACGATCCACGACACGTTCGATAACGATCAGCCGCCCGAAACGCTTGCCAGTGAGATCGATGATCGCCGGCATCTCGACCCCAGCTTACGCGCGGATCGCTCCGCTGTCACTTCCGGATGCGCCGCGATGCGCGCCGGCGCGTCACCCTTCCTGGACGACGTACGTGCGCACGTCTCGTAGACTACGCGCGCCGGGTCTCAGCGTCCAGACACTACACTCACGGCGTGACCGTCTCGCTCATGGACTCACTCCGGCTTCGGTTGCAGCGCCACCGGCTCGCCGACCATCCGGATCCCCTCGGCCTCGATCGCCATCGTCGCCATCGGGTTCTTCAGGAGCTTCTCGAATTTCTTCGCCCACTCGACCGCCTGCTGCGGGTCGCGTGCGTTCACCGAGACCTTCATGAAGATCGCGAACCTCATGCCCCCTCGGGGGGCGCCGCGGGCCCGGGTGGTGGCGTGACGACGGGCGATCTCATGCAGAGGACGTGTCCGCAGGTGCGGCAGGTGTCGCGCTGCACCGCATTGAACGTGGCGCACTGGCAGCATCCCCACCCCTCTTCGGTCTGCCGGGTCGCTTCGATGGGGAAGCAGTGTTCGATCCCCTTGGCGCTTCCGGAGCGGATGTTCTGCACGCTGCCGGGACCGGTCGGACCGTTTGCGCCGGGCGGCGCACCGAAACCGAACGCCCCCGGGTGGAACGCGACCGCCGTGACGGGTCCGTGCTGTCGGCGCTGCTGCGCTCCCACTTGGCCTGCTTGCAGGACTTGCTGCATCTCGTTCATCGCGGCACCTCCGGCATGCCCCACGCCCGCTTCGGCCGCTCGGGCTCGGCGGCGATCGGTGGCGGCATCTCGCGGGGCGGTTCGGGCAGCGGCGACTCGGCGGCTTGCGCGGCTTGCGCGCCTGGCGGGATCTGGTCGACGGGGACCGCGACGAACCCCTCGGGGGGCACGTAGCCCTCGGTCACTTCGACGTACCCGGGTGGCAGTTGCTGCGGCCGCACGCGCTGCTGGTTCTCCCTCCGCTCCTTGATGATTTCGGCGCGCAGGTCGCTGACCCCTCGGATGATGTCGGGCAGGTTGGCCATGACCGTCTCGAACCCGCGGAGCGTCCCGTCGCTGCGGTTGATGACGCCCTTGGCCTTGCCCATGTCGATGACGCGCACGGGACTGTCGTCGTCCTCGGGCGGCGCCGCTTCCGCGCGTTCGCCGCCGAACCCGAACTCGCGCGCGACCTCGAACGTCGACCGGACGACGCTGACGGCGTCGCGGAGCTGCTCGCTCGGCGTCTGCGGGCGGGCGGGGGGCTGGCGCGGGTCGTACGGAGCGCGCGGGTCGTACGGCGGCGCATCGGGCGCGTGCGCGGGGCCGCCGTAGCGCGGGCGGTAGTACGGCGGAGCGCCGGGCGGGCTGCCCGCGCCGCCGCGCTGCGCCGTCTGCATCATCGTCAGCATCATCTCGAACATCTGCTTCTGCATCGTGAGCAGCGTGTCCGCGCCCGACGCAGCGGGCGGCGGGGTCGGCTGGAGCGACGGCGGCGGCGCGGCGCGCCCGGCCGCTGCCGCCTGCATCGCCTGCATCATCTCGAACATCTGCTTCTGCATCGCGAGCAGCGACGCCGCCGGGTCGGGCGGCTGCCCTGGCAGCGGCGGCGGCGGCGCGGGCGGCGCAGGCGGCTGTCCGGCTTGCATCGCGCGGATCATCTCGAACATCTGCTTCTGCATCGCGAGCAGGTTCTGGAAATCAGGCGGCGCGGGCTGCAGAGGCGGCAAGGGTGCGGGCGGGGGGGCAGCCGGTGCGGCGCCCCCCCGCTGCATCGCCTGCACCATCTCGAACATCTGTCGCTGCATCGCGAGCATCCCATCGAACGGCGAGCCAGCCTGCGCGGGTGCAGCCGGGTACGCGGCGGCCGGGTATGCAGGCGGCGCATAAGGCGGCGGTTGCCCCGGCGGTTGCCCCGGCGGCAGCGGCTCGTCGAGGGTGCTCGGCATCGAGGCCAGGCCCTTGCTGCCGTGCCCAGCCGCGTCCATGAACGCTATCTCGTAGGTCGTCTCCTCGCGCCGGCCGTGCAGGCGCTTGACCGCGGCGTAGAGTTCGTTGGCGGTGCGCGGCCGCTCGGTCAGCATCCAGTGCGCCGGCGTGCCGGATTTCCGCTCGACGGCGATCGTCTGCGCCGCTGCCGGGTGGAGCTTGAGCGTCTCCTCGAACGCGACGAAGACGTTCGAGTCGACGGGCGCCGGAGCGGGCGCCGGGGGCGGGGGCGGCTGGGCTTGGGTCACGGGCGGCGGCTCGGGCAGAGGGTCGGGGGCGGGCGCGCGCCGGCGGCGGCGCCGAGCGGGCGCGGCGACCGCGGGGGGAGGATCGTCACGGGTCGGGGGGAGCGGCGGGCGGGGGAGCGGCGGACGGCGCTGCAGCCGGACGAGGTTCTGCGGACGCTCCTCTTCATCATCATCAGCATCCGTCTCGTCCTCCTCCTCATCCGACTCGGGGGGATCGTTCTCCGGGCTCACGACGCCGCGCTCGACCCGCTCGGTCCGTTCGGCGGCGGCGTGGGAGCAGGCGCGGGCTCCGGCTCCGGCTCTTCCTCCTCCTCCTCCTCCTCACCCTCTTCGGCGATCGTGATGAACTCGACGAAGGTGTCCTCGCTCATCGCCTCGTCCGCGAACCGGATGACGCGCTCGGGGACGAACGTCTTCACGAACATCCGGCCGTCCGACGAGTAGACGTCGACGCCGCCGTCCTCGCGCTGGTACATCCGCACGATCTTCGCCTCGGTGGCGAGCGGGTGCGGGCGATTGAGGAGCCACGCCGTCGGGTCCTTGCTCTCGTCGAGCGAGTCGGTGACCAGCCGGACGAGGGCCGTCGCGTTGGGGTCCGGTTGCGGCAGGAGGCGCTCGACCGGGAGGATGGAGGGAGTGATGCTCGCGGGGAAGTTGTTCTGGGTCATAGGTCCTCGGGTGGTTCGAGCAGGCCAGCCTCGACGAAGGAGAAGTACGACGGTTTGTCCGCGGACCCGCCGATGATGACGTGGTCGATGAGGTGGACGCCGACGACCTCGAACGCGTCCGCGAACGCCTCGGTCGTCTCCTTGTCCGCGTCGCTCGGCTCGGCGGGGATCCCCGAGGGGTGCACATGGCAGAGGATGACGGCGTGCGCGCCGTCGATGAGGGCCGCCTGCAGGGTCGGCACGAGCGGCGCCATGACGGCGGAGGGCTCGCCGCGCCCGGTCTCCGCGATGCTCTTCATTCGCAGGTGCAGGTCGAGCGTGACGATCCCGAAGACCTCGTTGACCTCGCCGCCGATGGCTTCCCGGATTAGCTCCGCCGCCTTCTCCGGATCATCGAGGGGACCGATCTTGTCAGCGAGCGCATTGCACGCGGCGAACCGCGCCGGGTCCTTCTGCACGGTCAAGAACGGGCGGCACTTCGATCCCTCACCGGCCCCGAGCACGATTGGATCGGCGCCGGCGCCCGCGAGCGCCACCTCGTGCGCGTCGTCCTTCGCCCGGTGACGAAGCGGCGTTCGCCGCGACGCCTGCAGGACCGCCCTCTCGGCCACGGTCCGCGCCGCCGCCGGCGTGTGGCACGCGCACCCGCCACTTCGGCGGGAGAGCGCGACGGGGTCGTAGCGCGCGATCATGCCGCCGCTTGACTTGAGAAGGACTCGATGAACCCGAGCGACTTGGCCGCGCGCGGGTCACCAAACGGCACGTACTCCGAGCCGCTCTCGTTCTGCACCTTGAACTCGTCGAGGCTCGTCCAGTCCCGCACGACGAGCGCGATGTTCGCGTCGGTGGCCATTGGCCGAAACGACGCGCCACCTTCCATCGAGATGCCGATCACCGCGATGGGCATCACGATGTCTCCTACTTTCAGGTCGTCCTTGAGGTCAGGGCCGACGGCGTCGATCAGCAGGAACTTCGTCGTGTTCTTCGTCTCGTCCGGCCGCACGATGGCCGAGTCCGTGAGTCGGACGACGATACGGCCGACCACCTGGTCGCGCCTGGGTCTAAAGTTCATGTCTTCTCCTGGAGTGAGGGGGGATTCGGGGGCGGTTCGGCCTTGGCACCCGCGGCGCGGAGAGTAGCCAGCTCCGCCTGGCACGCGGCCAGCTCCGCGACGACGGCCGAGAAGTATTCGCGGCTCGGCATCGTGTAGAGCTGCCCGGAGATCTTGGAGGCGACCGGGGGCGTGAACCCGCGCGCGGCATTCAAGATGACGAGCGCCGACATCCGGAACTCGCGGTCCGGGCAGTCCGCGAGGCACGTCTCGGTCTCGACGGACTCCGCCGGGCAACCGGTCATGTGCTGGCAGCGCGCGACGATCTCGCTCGCCTGCCTCTCGGCGATCTCCCAGCCGACCTTGCTCCGCCAGAGGGCGAGCTTCTGCCCGAACCAGACGCGGTTGTCCACCGTCGTGCGCGGTTCGGGGTCGAGGCCCATCATGTGTCGCTGCGTCATGTGGTTACTCCGTCGGGCTCGCGGATCCGGATGTAACCATCGCTCCGGTTCTCCGCCGCGGACTGCGCGACCCGCATGAGCACCGTGCGCATCCAGACGCTCGGGCGGACGCCGCAGTGCTTTGCACGCTGGTTGATGAGGCGGAGCTGCTCCTGGCTCATCTTGATCGACGCGATGGCGGGGTAGAGGGTCGCGCGAGGCATCCCTGAGTCCTACTCCGGGCATCCTCCTGTATTTCGCGAAGCTCGATCAACGCCGAACGCGCGCACCGGGCACGATTCTTTGCGTGATGCGATCATCATGATAGCGTCGTGAGAACACCAAGCGATGTCCACCATCCCCGCCTCGGTCCTGCGCCGCCTCGCTGCCACTCACGACGTCGACCCCCGATCGATCCTGCGCGAGCTGCGCGAACCCGGGAGCGTGCGCGGGATGGCGGGCGAACGAGCGAAGAGGGCGGTCGCCGCGTACCAGGCCACTAAGGGCGTAGCCGCTGCCGGATCGGGTGTACGCTAGCCCGAGTGCTGGAGCGAAACGGTCGCCGAGTTCCCGGCTTCGACGTGGGCGCGCCCGCCTCGCGCGGCTGTGCTCACGGCCTTGCCGAATCGCCCGAACATCCAGCGCCGTGGAAGGCCGCGATCGTGACGACCGTCGTCGCGGCGGCAACTGGCTGGGCGCTCGAAGAGATCGCGCGCCGGACGTTCAAGAGGAGGAG
>Ga0116225_1001784_pt1 | contig 15150 bp, 14 predicted proteins | sample Sb_taG_8_FD_88968 | JGI IMG/M metagenome (GOLD analysis project Ga0116225, IMG submission 88968) | Peat soil microbial communities from Weissenstadt, Germany - Sb_50d_c_BC metaG | ecosystem: Environmental > Terrestrial > Soil > Wetlands > Peat | place: Germany: Weissenstadt | collected 2010-09-21 | reverse complement strand
TGCGCGGCCGGCGGGTATTACTTTGACCGCCGCGGTCTCCTGCAGGGGTTCGTGGTCAGCCAGCGGCACGGCCGCTGGGGCACGGCGATCGAGGTGCCCGGCCTGGGGGCCCTGAACAAGGGCATGATCGCCGAGGTGTTGTCGGTGTCGTGCGCCTCGGCGGGCAACTACGCGGCCGGCGGGTATTACGCCGTTCCCACTGACACCGTGCAGGGGTTCGTGGCCGGCACCCCGAGCAAGCGCACACCCTCCCCGTGATCCTTCGGTATCTCCACGCCCCGCACCGGCCCCGGGAAGTAACTGCCCGAGGACATCCTGTTCCACAGCTTGTAGAGGTTGCCCCTCCACTGCTGCTCGAACACCCCGATGCTGACCGCGTCCACGCCCGGCGCCCCGTTATTGGCCCGGACCTTCTCCCACGCCTCATAGACGAGGCGCTTGCCGATCTCAAACGGCTTCACTTCCAGCCTGGGCCTGGCCCTCGGCTCCTCCCCTGGCGGGTTGGCCGCGGGCTGACCCTGGTCTGCACGGCTCCTTCGCTCCAGCCCCATTACAGGACCTTCCTCACTACTACGAGCCGTCCCGCCCCTGTGCCCCGCACCGGTACTCTGCCGCTCACGGTGTCCGCCGCTTGCGGTCCTCCCTCTCGCGGCCAGCGAAACATCCCCTGGCCGTCGTTATCGGGGCGACAGGTTCTCCTGTTCCACGCCAGCGCCTGCAGCGAGCTCACGCCACCTCTACACCGGGCACCGCCAGGGCAGCACGCAGGCCACCCCCTGGCTGAGGGCACACCACCACGGCGCGCCGAACCCGGAGGGCCAGACCTCCATCACTGGCACAGCACGGTTCGTGCCGGCGACCTTCTACATCGCCTCACTCCCCTTTCAGGACACACCGCCGATCGGCGGGTAGGGTGCAGCAGACATGCTGGGCCGTAGTAACTGGGCGTTACAGGCTTCACGGATCGACTCACTGGCGACCAGGTGGCACCAGGGCGCTCGTGCGCTGGGTCGCTGCGTGCTTCATTGCATACGTGCTACCCGCTCGCGACCCGAACGTGAAGGATCTTCTTGTAGGTGATGGATGGTTGAATGCCATCCTCCCTGCTTTGGGCGGGTAACGTTCACGGCGTTTCGGTGCGTGAAACCGTTGCTGGCTCGCGTGCATCCCGCTGCCGCCGTCAGGTCGGCCGACGCATGATCGCTGAGCGAAATGGATTCCCTGTGTTCGCGCTCCAGTTCGACGCGAGCCTGATCCCGGCTCTCGCAAAGCCGGTATTCGTATCCGCCTGAAAGGCGGGTAGTGGATGAGATCGGGCCTGCGGCCCGTGAACGCGGGTACTTCACTCGCTCCGAGCTCGTCGAGCTCTGCGCGTGGAAGACGGCGCGGTCCAGGTCGCGAGTCGCGGCGAACACCGGCGAGGAGGTGCGGAAGACTACGAGGCTCGCGCTCAGAGCGACGGCCGAGGCACTGCGCATCTGGATCCCGATGGCCCTGTCCGGGGTTCGGTGGCCCACGGCCTCCGTGTTGCTGCATCTCGGGCACCGGGATCGCTATCCGATCCTCGACTATCGAGCTCTGGAGGCACTCGGGGTTACCGAGTCCGTGAACTACACGGTGCCTTTCTGGATTGCGTACGTCACCGTGTGCCGCAAGATCGATGACCAGACTGACTCCGGCATGCGGACCATCGACCGCGCGATGTGGCAATGGTCCAAGGAGCGTTCCCAGGAGCGCTGAATAGGCTTCAGCGCGCGAAATCTCCGATCGCGGTCCTGCACCTGACGAGCCGGGGAGCATGAGCGCTCCGAGTCCCGGTGTCAGCCGGAACCCAGTGCGGCCTGTCACAGTGACCGAGTAGAGCGGAGGGAGTCAGCCTGGAGCGCGACGATCATGTTGCAGAACCTTCGGGTCACGGTTGTGCCGCTGCACGACCAGTCCATCGCCAGTACGAAGGTCACTGACTGAGGCACCTGCCAAGCGGATGCCGACCTTGAAGAGATCTTCCCAGCTATCGAACACGCCCCTGTGATGTGAGCCGCGTCGCCTGCAGGTCAATGGTGAGAAGGATTAGGGGCTAGCTGATCGCAGGGACTGGCCCCGCCTTATGGCCACCGCGATCGGGGTCAGCCGTCCTGTGACCAGGCGCTCCGGAGGAGGCCACTGGCTCGTACCGATAGCTGGCCAGACCTGGACCCACTTGCCATCGCCGGACTCGGTAAGCCTGGGTCCGCCGCCTGAACTCAGGTGATCATTTTCCCGCCGCGACCTGGATCCTACGAATCTGGCCGATCAGAGTTGTGCCCAGCGCAACTGATGTTGTAGTTTAGGCAACGTGCCGGCCAAGGAGATCCTCGCGGCGATCCGGGAGCTGGAGGCCGCCGGGTGGCGGGTTCAGATCACCGGCGGCAGGGCACATGCCTACGCCAGCGCGTACTGCCCGGGAGGCCCGGACGGGTGCGCGCCGCTGTTCATCTACGGCACGCCCCGGGTGCCGTAGCACGAGGCGGCGAAGATCCGGCGGGCACTGGAACGATGCGCGCACTCGGGGAGGGACACGGCATGAACGTGTACTGGTTCGACCTGGAGGTGGCGGGCCCGGTCACCGGGGACCACGTCGAGGCCCTGGGCGATGTGCTGTCCGCGGCCCGCGGCATAGATGCGGCGGTCCAGGGTGATCACCGCGGCGGGCGGGTGATGTTCTCGCGGGAGGCCGACGACGCGGTGCAGGCCATCATCTCCGCGATCGAGGACGCCGAGGCTGCCAGGATGACGGTTACCGGGGTGGCGGAGGATCAGGTCAGCGTCGGCGAGATCGCCGAACGGGCGAAGGTGACGAGTTCCTCGGTGCGCTACTGGGTGACGGGCGAGCGCGGCCCGGGCGGCTTTCCCGAGCCGAGGGTCAGGCGCCAGCGCGGCAGCCTGTACTCCTGGGCGGAAGTGTCCGCATGGCTGGCCAGCGCGAAGCTCGGCGAGGTCGATCACCTTGCCGCGGAGGCGGCGCGGGCCTGCGCGCTTATCGGCGCGGCCCTGACGGTCCGCTCGGGACTGCGCGAGCTGCCCCAGCAGGACCGGCCGCTGATCGCCCGCCTGGTCGCCTGAACCCTGCGGCCGCCCCTCAAGCCGCGTCCGCCGGCCCACCACCCTGCGGGCACCGGGGACCACCCCTCCGTACACGTCCCGCCGATCCTTTCTCACCTGCTTCCGACCCACGAGATCGGCGCTCAGCTACGCTCGGTGACAGAATTCGCCAGGCTTGCCGCAGATTCCGTGGAACGGCTCGTGGAACGAGAGCTGGCGGCGACTGTGTGCACTGTGTGCTTTCCGGGCACATTAGCGGGACATCAGTGCAGGCAGTGCGCTCAGGGCGATGCAGCGGTCCTCTTTTAATCCCGTGGGTTCCGGGTTCGAGCCCCGGACGCCCCACGCTATCTGACCTGCGGAAAGTCCTGCTGCCTGGTCGGTGTCATGGGCTTGGCGTGGAACGACTCGATCCGCTGCTTCGGCGCACACAATGCACACAGCGCACTACCTGCGTATACACAGAGTCACCGCCCGCAGCGCCGCACACGGCGCGGTCGGCTGAAGAGGTCAGGCGCAAGGTCGACGGCATCCGGCCGCACCACGCGGGGATTCCGATCACGGTCGCGCCACAATGGGCGATCATGACCGCAAGTCATCCGGACGACGCTTTCGACCGATGGCGGAACGCGCTGCTGGACGCGCTTTCAACTCCCGGCAATGTCATGGCCTGGCAGGACCGCCAGTACCAGTTCGCCTATCAGGTCGGACAGCTCCTGGTCGATTCCGGCGGTCCCGGCATCCCGCCGGTCAGTGACCATGCCGTCTACGGCGTCTACGTTTCGGGCGGAGGGCTGCTGTACGTCGGGCAGACCAGGGATGCCAGGCGCAGGCTGCGCGACCTGCCGGTCGGCGAGAGCCACCACCTGGCCACGACCGTCCCGCCCGAGACCTGGGAACGCGTCCTCGTCATCCAGTGGCCCGCCCTGATCACCCGCATCCCGGCGCAGGAAGCACGACGAGCCGAGCAGCTGGGCCCGGACAGCTGCGGCCTGGGCATCGAGTACCTGCTACAGATCACCTACCGGCCCGTCATGACCGCCCGCCGCAGGAGCACCGCCGGCGGCTGGAGCGCACGCCACATCGAAACGAGCCGCTCCCGCGGAGCAGCCGCCAGGGCGGCATGCGGATCGATTCGGCGGACCCGATCATTGGGAAGAAATGCGCGCCTTACCTGCCTCACGCCAGTCCGACGTTCAGCACCTACTACGCGGCCACGTTCAACTCGGGGATTACCATCGACATCAGCAGCCTAGTTGCTGGCGCACCCACCTCCCTCTCGCTTAGCGCGCAGACAGGATGGGATAGCAATGCCACCATCACCTACTCAATGGGTTCCCAACAACACGATATCTGCGGCGTTTCGGGTCCGCCCGGCGACAACCCTGGACGGCTCGTTGTCGGCGGCCACTGACGCCGCAGTGCGTACCGCCTGGAGGGCCGGTGCCCTGCTCGGGGCAGTGGCCCTGCTGGCGGTCTCGTGCTCGGCAAGCCCGGCCGTCGATACGGGGCCACTCGGCAAGGGCAGCGACCCGGGCGGTATCTGCGGGTTCCTGCACCCTGGGGAAGTGTTCTCGTACGGTGAGACGTTCTTGCAGAACACGGGCGGCTCCGATGCGGTGATCACCAAGGTTGACCTCGTTCATGTGCGCAACTTGCGGCTGCTCGCCTCGTATGTCGTCCCGATCAAGGCCAACTGGGATATGGGGGCCGGGGGCGGGTTCCCGCTACCCCCGGAGCCAGGGATCGAGTGGTCGCAACGCGCCATAGCGGTCGGAGCAGCCATTCCGCCGCCTGCCCATGGGGTGCGTCATTATGACTTGCTCACCGTGCTGAAGCCGACCGGGCCATTGGCCAGAGCGGAGGGCATCGACGTCTTCTACCAGGAAGCCGGTACGCGGTACCACATGCAAACCGACTACAGATTCGTGCTGTTCGTCGGCAAGCAGTGCCCGGATAACTGGCCGCTGAAGTACCCGGATGATTAGCGGATCATCGGGTCATGAGCAGGCCGATGCTTGGCCTGTCGCCACAGCGGGTCGCCGGGTTATCCTGCAGGCAGTTCCACGCGGGGCGCATGCAGATGGGGATCTTGCCTGCGATCAGCAGCCTGCGGCGCACCCAGGCGTGGTTGTAACCCGACTTTTACTAGGCTAGTGCGCACCAAGCCCGGTGTTGTTGATCTTGGTGAGGGCTTCGCGGCGGCCTCGGGGATTGGGTCGGCGGCAGTGATGACGTGGGGGTCGGCCTGGATTTCGATCGTGCGGTAGCGGCGGGTGGTGCGGACGAATTTGCGGATTGACCATCCGGTGCGGTCTTCGATGAAGCGGCTGACGGCGAGAGCGGCGAACACGATCGTGAGGTGGGCTTCGATGGAGTCGCGCTTGCGGTGGTAAATGGGCTATGCCGAGGTTCGGGTTATGCCGACTGGGGTGGCGTTGATGCTGGTTAGGGCCGGGTGGGCCCTGGAAAGGTCGGCATAGTCGCGTCGCGGGATGCTCTCTTCTCTATCTGAGAGGAGAGGCTCATGGTCAGTGTTCGGGTGGAGTGCGAGGGCCCGTTGTCGGGCTGGGCTGTCGAGTTGGCTGCCGGAGTCTGGGTGTGCACCGGGGCGCGCCGTGCGGGTGTTGCGGGCGTTCGCGCGATTCTCGGCGTGGATGGCGGGGTGCGGGCTGAGCGCGGCCGACCTGGACGAGGACGTCGTCGATAAGTACATCCGTGCGGAGCAGCAGCGCTCGGGTAGCAGGTCCCCGGCTGCTTTTCAGTATCTGCCGCTGGCCAGACGGTTCTTGGCGCAGCAGGGAGTCCTAGTGCTGCGCGGCCCGGCCGGACGTGATCGCGGCGGGCTGCCGCGCTCGGCCGGCGGCCCGCTGACCGCGGTGATCGTGGATCTGGTGGCCTGGCTGCGGGCCCAGGGTTACGCCCGCGGCACGTCGCAGTCGGTCGCGTGCACTGCGGCGCGGCTCGGCGTGTGGATGGGCCAGGCACGGCTGGGCGTGCGGGAGCTGGACGACGGCGTGCTGACCAGGTTCGTGGCATCTGAGTTGCACGGCTCGTCCCCGCATCCATCCTCGGCGCGGCGGATCGTGACGGTGCGCAAGTTCCTGGTCGCTGCCGGCCTGTTTGCCGTCGCGCAGGTCAGCCCGCCGGTGGTCACGCCCGTGACCGAGTCCCTGGAGCGGTGGGGCCGGTATGTGCGCGACGGGCACGGCGCCGGCCCGAGCTGGGTGCGCGAGCAGCACGGCTGGGCCCGCGGATTCCTGGAACGGATCAGTGGAGGGGACGGGCAGATCCGCTGGCAGGATGTCGAGGTCCACGTGGTCAACGAGTACATCGCCGACCGCGGACGGGGGTACTCGCTGGCGTCGCGGCGACATCTGGTCTCGGCGATGAGATCGCTGCTGAGGTGGGCGTTCGCGACCGGCCTGGTCGAACGGCAGATGGCACCCGGTGTGCTCGGGCCGCCCGGGCGGGCGCTGGCGGGCCCGCCGCAGTCGCTGACCCCTGGACAGGTCGAAGCGATCAAGGCCGCTGCCGACGTCACGACGGCGATCGGGCTGCGTGACTACGCGCTGGTCGTGATGATCTCCAGGCTCGGGCTCAGAGCCGGGGAAGTCGCCGGTCTGAGCCTTGACGGCATCGACTGGCACCACGGGCAGGTGTGCGTGCACGGCAAGGGCGCCATCACGGGCACTCGCCTTGCCGCTACCGGTGGACGTCGGTGAGGCTCTGGTGGCCTACCTGCACAACGGCCGCCCGCACGCGGGGCTCGATCGCGCCGTGTTCGTGCGTGAGCGCCCGTCGCTGCGGGGGCTCTCAGCCAAGGGGGTCTCCAGCGCCGTGGCTTCTCTGGCACGACGCGCCGGGCTGGGTCTCGTCCATGCTCACCGATTGCGCCACACGGCCGCGTCCGCGGTCCAGTTTGGCCGCCGGCGGAACACTGATCGAGGCCCGCGAACTGCTGGGCCACGCACGCACGGACACCACACGCTCGATCCTGCGTTTGCCTTTCGCGGCTCGCTAGGGCAGGAAACCTTGGGGCGGGATGAGTGGCGCCGATACCGGGATCTGGTGCATGCTGGCTCGGCGGACTTCCGCAACGAGATCGTCGAGCTGGTGTGCGACGGGCAGCGGGCGGCGCGGCTGCGGTACACCGGCACGCACACCGGCGTGCTGCTGGGGCTGCCAGCCACGCAGCGACGCTTCGAGTACGCTGGTGCCGCTTTCTTCGCCGCAGATTCCCGCCTTCTTACCAGCGCCTGGGTTCTTGGCGACCTTGACGGGCTCCGGCGCCAGCTCAGCTAGGACCTAACGGCAAACCACTTACCGCCGCCAGGGCTTCGCACGCGAGTCCTCCCAACGGCATGAGCGGATGAGTCCCGGCGATCCCTGATGGGTCGTCCCGACAGTACCGCGGATTGACTGGGCGGAGTTGTGGCCGCTGGTGCGGGTCATTCCGACCCTCGAGGATCAGGCTAGAGGCGAACTCAGGTTCCTTCAGCCGATGTCAAGACGTGGCCGGAAGCACGATTGCCGAAGGATGTTCGCTGTCGTGCAGGACCTCTTGGTCGGCGACACACATCCTGATGCCGGAGGCAATTGGATCGTCGGTTCCGAGATTGCGGTTGTATCTTGGGTGTGCACCGCTTGAAATCTGGAGACGGATGCGGTGTCCTGACTGGAAACAATGGGCAGTGGGGCTCAGCTGAATACTGAGCTGGTAAACGCCATTGGGGCCCGGCCGGTCCGATGGCGTCAGCCGTATGATCCCGTCGCAGAGATTGATCGATTTGCCTCGTGGTGATACGTCGCAGAGTCGGACATGGAAGTCCGTGTTCTCGAGGGAGGATCGGACGTGCAGGATGGCTTCAACCGTTCCCATGATGGTTGTGTCGGTCCCCACGGGAGGGCTGGTGAACGTCAGGACGTCAGATCGGCGTTCGAGTTTGCGGTTGTCCTTCGGTCCTCCGCCGAGGACCAGCGCGCCACCTAGGTTCGGCGTCGGGTCGGCTGGGTCGTACCTGTAGCGGGACCGGCTAGCACCCGCACCCGACGAGGTTGAAGAGAGCTGCCCGTTGTTATTGAGATACCAGCTCGTAGGTGTCGCTCTTGGCGGCCAAGAAGGCAGGTCGACCCACCGGTTACTACCCATAATCCATACCCGGACGGGCGAGGCCCGTAGTGCCTCCGTTTTTCCTCGCAGGTGAGCCTCATACCAGGTGAGGCTTTCTCGCAGGCCCGCCTTTACCCCAGCGAAGGACCCATGCGTCCAGGGACCGATGGTCAGGTAGGGATTCTTGCCGGCGTCATAGAGCGATCGGTAGTCGACGAGCAGGTCGACGAGGAAGAAGTCATACCATCCGCCGACCAAGTGAACCGGGGCCTCGATGTCCTGAACGAGCTTGGAGTGGTCCATTGCGGCCCACACTTCGTCTTCGGGGCAAGCGCTTCGAATGATGTCCTGAAAGAACTGCTCCGTTCGGCCCAGGGCCACCCTGTCTGCGTCGCCCACGGGCAACGTCGCCAAAGCCCGTCGTAGGGCGCTCCGGCGGGCCAGGATGGTACGGACCATGCCCAGGCGAGTCGCCGGGTAGACGACGTAGACGGAGTAGTGCCAGGCGAGCACCGTGTCAAGGGCGACAGTGCCGGCCGGTCGAACGACTCCGTATATGCGTGACGCAGCCATCTGAGGGACGAGCGCTTTCAGGGACGACGGAGCGCCGGCGCCGGCGGCGAGTTGTACGTACCCGTAATAGCTAAGGCCGAACATGGCGACGGCTCCCCCGAACCACGGCTGCGTCTCCAGCCATCGCAGGGTGGCCAGGCCATCCTGCCGGTCAGCCCGGAATGGCTCCCATTCTCCCTGGGAGCCGAAGCGGCCCCGGCAGTTCTGAACGACCACTTGGTAACCTCGTTCGACGATAAGCCGGCTCATCAGATCCGGTTTGTTCCCCCGCGGGGCATACGGTGTGCGCACCACGACGATGGGGAGCCCGGTGCTTCCTTGCGGGAAGAAACGACTGGCATATAGAACGGCACCGTCGGCCATAGGAACGCGAATGTCGGTCTGGCATTCGATCTTTGTCGCGACTGCTGGGGGCAGGTCGAAGATTCGTGACACAAGCCTGGTCATCACCGACATGACAATCCTCCCTGCGGTCCGTCACTCACGTGACTTGATCACGGCGGTTCGAGCGCCGAAAGGGCAAAAAAGCGGTCAACTTCGGCCAGAGGTTCGCCTCGCCTGGGCCGAACGCCACCCGGCGATGTACCTCGACCGGGTCGCGCGTGTTGCGCTCTCGAACACCTGGCAGCCAACTCCCCGATGTCGGCTCCGGCAACCCGAGCAGAGACAGATGGTGGTGGTCTTGCCGGCACGGTTGGGCACCAGATAGCCGAGCCCCCGGCGTATCTCGAGGTCGAGGTCATCGAGGACGCTCACCTCACCGCGTTGCTTTGGAGGGCCCGCTTGACGATGGCGTCAACGCTCATCGTGAACTCGTTCCCTACGTTGTCTGCGAGTTCTGTTCCGCTGATTCTTTCTCCGTTCTGCAACGTGATATCCGTCCAGGACAGCGTCAATGGACGAGCGTGCCTGCCGCGCGAACTTCTTGCTGAGGAGAGGCGTCGAATAGAACTCTGATTTCACTCTGGTCAGTAGCAGGTTGCCCTCGGGGCTGCGCACGTCGGCACCCAATGCCTGCGAGAGTTGGCGGTGCATCGCCAGCAGGCCGATCTCCATGGCCACCATCAGCGCAGCGAATGCGTGGAAATCGCTGATGTCTGGAACATTCTCGATCAGCCACTGCTGGGTGCCCGCCACTGCCTGGTCGAACAGGGCGGTGGCCCCAGGGCTACCGTCGATCATCGACCGTGCCACGTAGCGGTAGAGACGCAGGAGCTCGGGCTGAATGTCGGCAAGGAACGCAGGGTTGTCAACTTCTCCTTCGAGCACCTGTTCTTTGATGCGGGTGATCTCGCCCAGCGCGTAGTCGTCGCAAGCGGCGCGCAGCCCGTCCTTGGTGCCGAAATGGTGCTGGACGAGGCCGGCTGAGACCCGGGCGAGTCTAGCGACGTCGCGGAGGCCGACTCGATCTGCTCCGTGTTCGGTGAACAGATCCAACGCAGCGTTGCGGATGCGAGCTCGGGCCGTCAGATCCGCCGCGAGCGCATGCGTCGGTGACGTCGCAAGTCGTGGGAGGCTACCATGCATGTGAATCGGATCCCATACCACTGTATTGTAGCGTTGCACTGGACCTGCCCTATGCAGTTGCCCTGCTCACGGCGGAGACGGCCCTGGAGGCCTGTCGATCGCACGCGTCGGCCGGCAGCGCGAGGACGCGGGCTCGGGTCTCGTCACCTGGTGGTGCCTCCCCAAGCCAACCGCTGCCGATACCCGGACAGCCGTTCTACCTGGGAGAACGTCAGCCGACCGTTCCCGCCTGCCGGGACGAGGTGGTGGAGGCGGGGCTACGACGCGATGGCCGCCGGCGGGTCCCTCTGGTCCCGTGCGACGGTCGCCAAGACGATGTTGCGGATGACGCGCCCGGCCCGCCAAGGCGCAACGGCTCAGTGCCCATCTTCGCCCCCTTGTCGAGAAAGGGTGAAGGTCAGCGCCGGATTGCCCTCGCCTACCTGTGGGCAGTGCGCTGAGCCATTGGCTCGTCGCGTGATAGAGGAGCTTTCATAGGCACCGCGTACTGTGCCGCCCGAGGCTCCAACGCCTCGGGTTTGACGGATGACTTGCTACGCGACGCGCCCGGCAGTGACGAAATACGCGCTGCTCACGCGTTCGGCCCGCGCCGCGACCTCCTCGGAGACACCGGAGGCGGCCATCGCCCAAAACGGCGACCCACCACGAAGATGTCGGTGACTGCGGCCCTCCAGCCGTGGGCCGCGAGGAAAGTCTCGGGGTCGTTGGTGCCAAAGCGCCAGTAGACACCACGCGACCGGGCCAGCTCGAAGAACGGCGCGACGGCGGGGCTTTCGAGGTAGTCGTGGCTCACCATGTCGATCCCGAGACAACTCGCCGGCGCAGCGAGCGCACCAAGATGATCGAGCAGGCGCGCGTTCTCGTCCTCGTCCAGGTACATGGATAGGCCCTCGGCGACGAAGACTGCCCGCGACGCGCGGTCGAATCCCTGGGAGATGAGCACCTCAGGCCAGCTGTCCGTAGCAAGGTCGACCGGAACGGCGATGCGTCGGCAACGGGGCGTCGCGTGCTGTCGGTCCAACACGGTCTGTTTCTCCGCGAGCACCGGCGCTTCGTCGAGCTCGAAGACCGTGGCATTCGCCGGGATCGGCAGCCGGAAGGCGCGGGTGTCCATCCCCGTTGCGACCATCACGACCTGGCGGATCCCGTCTATAGCCGCGGCGACAACGGAGCCCGGCACCGCGCCGCGTCCGACTCCGGGTGAGCCGCACCGGGCAGGCGATGCCCGGACCCAAGATCGGTCCTCCGGGGAGCCCCTGGCATGGACCGGCCGCAAGTCGGCGGCCCGCGGACGCCCGGGCATTCCCGCAGTCTGCCCGTCCGGAGATCCCGCGCCTGAGCCGACTCCCCGAACTCGCTCTTCTCCGACAGCCACAGCGAGTCAGCTACGTTCAGTCACGGCTCCCGCGAGCCCCGGACGCCCCACGCCATCTGACCTGCGGAAAGTCCTGCTGCCTGGTCGGTGTCATCGGCCTGGCGTGGAACGACTTGATCCGCTGCTTCGGCGCACGCAATGCACACAGCGCACTACCTGCGTATACGCAGAGTCACCGCCGCGGTTCCGCGCCACGGGGTGGCGCAGGGTCAGGCAGCTGTCCCAAGAGCGGCCGGACCGCCGCCGTGAGTGGTCAGGTCCTTGCCAGACCGCCACCGGAGCTTCGCCCGCCCTGAACAAGCGGAAGACCGGCGTGGCAGGTACCACGCCGGTCTTCTGCTGCTGAGCGTGCTAGCCGGTCAGGTTCCTGACCACTTCTGGTTGGCAGTGTCCTTGCACGCCGCGAGCTGCTGGACCGTCCCGGCGGTCTTGGAGCTGCCGGGGTCGGTCAGGCACAGGCCGTTCGACTTCAGCACGTACTCCCCGTTGGAGCGGTGCGTCCACGTCTCGGTGGCCGCGCCCTTGCAGTTGGTGATGGACACCTTGGAGCCGCTGCCGCCCGTGTCGGACAGGCACAGGCCGAAGACATGCAGCTCGCTGCTGGAGTACGACCACTTCTGCGCGGCGGTGCCGTTGCAGGTGTACAGGTCCACCGGATTGCCGAGTGTCTCCCACAGGCCGGCGTCGTCCAGGCACCTCGAGTTGAAGCCCTTGATCGGCGTGCCCACCGCCGCGCTCACCGTCCAGGTGAACGTCGCCGAGCCCGATCCCCCGGTGGTGTCCTTGGCCGTGACCTTGGTGGTGTAGGCCGCTGCGGTGGAGAACTTGCCGCTGATCACCCCGGTGCTGGCGCTGATCGTCATGCCAGCCGGCAGCCCGGTGGCGCTCCAGGTGAGCGGGTGGCCGCCGCTGGAGGTGCCCTTGATCGCCAGCGAGTACTTGCCGCCCGCGACGTTCTTGCGGTTGCCTGGGCTGGTGACGGTGACCGTGTCCCCGGTGGACTGCGGGGTGGACATCACACAGCCGGACTTGGCGTTGCTCCACAGCGACTGCATGGCGAACGAGCCGGTAGAAAGGGTCACGTTCCCGGCCGGGTCGCTGTCGCCCCAGTTCTCGCCCGCCCACGCGCATTTGTCGGCGATCTCGCCGCCCGACACGCTGTCGCTGCCGTCATACCATCCCGAGACCGGGAACGGGTCGGTGATCGTCTCGGCGTACTCGTGCCCGCCGACCATCGTGACACCGTCGTAAGTGCCGTTGGCGTTGATGAAGTCCTCACCGCAGCCGGTGCCCGAGTCCAGGATGTAGGGCAGGTTGGTGTAGGGCTCGTTGCTGCTGCTGTGCCAGGCGCAGTAGTTGCCCGTGCCGCCGCAGATCGACGCATAGAACCCCTGCGGGCAGGTGCCCGATTGGGTGGCGATCACGATCTGGGCATCGGCCGTGTCAGTGATGCCGTGGGCCGACGTGAACGCGTCTGCCTCCGCCGCGAGCTGGTTCTGGTCCACCCCGGTCGGCGGCGTGCTGGTGTCCTGGAACCCGCCCTCGTATACCGAGCCGCTGAACGACGGGCGCCCGGTGCCGTCGGAGTACTGGTCGGTGGTGGTAGACCAGTTGTCCTGCGGCTGGGCCCCCAGCCCCCGGTAGAAGCCCTCCAGGTAGGAGGCAGTGGCCTCCTGGCTGGAGTCGGTGCCCCAGGCCGGGCCCCAGAACAACAGGTAGACGTGCGGGCTGTGCTGCACCGAGCCGCCGTTGTACAGCAGGTTGCAGTTGGGCTCGGTACAGCCGGCCGCTGGTGCTTTCTTCACCTTCTTGCCCACCGGGGGGACCACCCCGGCGATCTTGCCGTGCTTGATGTGCGGCGCTGCGGCTGCCCGCGCCCTGGCCAGGTTCATTACCGTGGCGTTCGGGGCGTGTGCTACCACCGTGTGCGTGCTGGCCCTGGCCGCGGCCGTGCCGCCGAGCGCCAGGCTAGCGCTCAGCATGGCCGCCGAACCTCCGATTAATAGCGTTCGGACAGGACGCATAGGATCTCCCCTCCAAAATTGCCGGGAGCCGTGCACATCCCGCGCAATTAACGCGGACCCTAGCGCGGGTGAGCGAACCCTACAAGCGCGAGCACTACGCTGCTACGTCCTTGTCCTTCCCGCACCTGATGCAGATGCTCACGCGCCACTGTCTTCACGCCGAAATATCCGCCGATCTGGACGCTTAGCGGGAATCGGTGTCGCCCGCCGCTGCCGCGCTGAACAGCTATTCTGTCGCGTCGGCTCATCTGGAAGGATTCTTGCGGCCCCCGGATCGTGCCGTGCGGCGGAGCGCCGCGGCTCAGGTCGCGGGCCAGTGCGGGCCGAGGTAGGGGTCCGGGTGGTCGTGCGCCCAGTGGTCGAGGACCTTCGCGAGCCCGGCGGCCATCCCGCCTCCGGCGGGCAGGTTCCTTTTCAGCACGAACACGAGCACCACGTCGCGCTCGCCGGAGAAGTCCGCGACGTTCTCGGTGACGACCGCCCGGCCCTCCGCCCGCGCTGCCGCCGCGACGTCGGAGTCCTCTGCTGCCCGCAGGCCTGCCTCTGCGACGTGGACCGCGTCGTGACCGTAGCTCTCCCGCAGGAGCACAGCGGCCGCCACTGGGAACATCTCATCGATCAGGAACGCGGTCATGCCAGCAGCGCCTCGCGCTGCTGCGACACGCTGCGGCTGCGCTCCGCCATGGACTGGTTGCGATCGATCCGCGCCCGGATCTCGGCAAGGTGCTCGGCGGCATAGTCCAGGGCGATCCGGATCAGCCGCGGATGCAGATCCGACTCCGCCGCCAGCACGCTGATCCGCTGCTCCTCGCTGCCGTCGAGTTCCTGCAGGCGCGCGATGACTTCCCAGACGTCCGGGCCGGCGGCAAGCGCGGCGCGCCGGTCATGCGCCTGGCCGCGGAAGACGATCCCCGGATAGTCCCGCTGATCGATGCCCTCGATGATCAGCTGATCCAGCAGCGCGGTAGCGGTGCAGCCCTCGCGCGCGGCGCGCGCGGCCAGTCGGGCCCGGGCGCTGTCGCTGATCCGGAACGATGTGCTCGCGGCCATGATGACCTCCTTCATACGTTCGAACCATTGTACCGCAACGTACTTCTGGTGCGCTACAACACGATAGCCTGCCAGGGTTCATCAGGAAACCCGGCCGGAGCAGGCGGCGCGCTGGGCCTGGGGCGCGGCGCGGGCGGCGGCGATGGCAGCGGCGCGGGCGAAGGTGTCGCGGTCGATCAGGGCGGGGTGGGCGTCGGGGACGTAGAAGCTGCCGTGACCGCGCTCGCCAAGCCGCGGGCAGCCCCGGCCCAGATGGCGGCCGGTGCGCCGGTCCCGGCAGCCCCGCCGCGGCGTTTGTGCAGGCAGTGCGCTCGGGGCGGTCCAGCGGTCCTCTTTTAATCCGTGGATCAGAGTTCGATCCTCTGACGCCCCACCTGCGAAAACGCAGTCTCCAGGGTAGCCGCCGT
>Ga0116225_1001782_pt1 | contig 15157 bp, 10 predicted proteins | sample Sb_taG_8_FD_88968 | JGI IMG/M metagenome (GOLD analysis project Ga0116225, IMG submission 88968) | Peat soil microbial communities from Weissenstadt, Germany - Sb_50d_c_BC metaG | ecosystem: Environmental > Terrestrial > Soil > Wetlands > Peat | place: Germany: Weissenstadt | collected 2010-09-21 | reverse complement strand
TTTGTACTCCCTGGCGGGGTACGCCCGGATATATCGCAAGGGCGATGCCATGAGCGCCCCGGGGGTTTACTCTCGCGACACACTCTATTATACCTCTCACTTTCAATAAGATACGGCCGCTTTTCTAGCTGGACCGCACCAGAAATGGATTGTGCCCTAGAGACCGTCTATCAATCTTGACACTTTCCGGCTATACCGAGTGACCAATTCGGCCGGAATCGAAAGAATTCTCTAACCCCTCGATATTTCATCATCGTTGTTGACCCTTCGGCGCCTCGCCTCCAACCGCCGTGCGCGCCCCTAGCGCTGCCCCCTTTTCGCGCGCGTCCTGAGCCAAATCAGTGCGGCCGGAAGCCTGATATAAGTCAGCCAGCACGAGCCACCGCGCGGCATTCGTCGGGGTTAGCTTCGTCGCCTCCGTTTGTGATCCTATTGCGCGATTCAGGTCGCCGAGTTGCCGATATGCCTGCGCCTCGCCCTCGGCCACTCGCGCGTTGAATTCGGTTCCTAGTGCAGCTGCATCGCCGTTATAGGGGCTTTGCCGCCGCGCCTCGGCGAATGCAGCCAGCGCATCCTGCGGGCGATTCATGATGACGTAGAGCTTGCCCAGCGCACGGTAGCGGTCGAAAGCCTGCTGCGAGAGCGCAGCCGACTCACGCACAGCGTGCAGCGCCTCCGGGTAGCGTTGCTGGATCGTGTAAAGCCCGGCCAGCGCAAACCACGCGGCATCGGTTGGCCGGAGGCTCACGGACTTCTCGTACTCGCGTGCCGCCAGGTCGAGCTGATTGTGCGCCTGAGCAAGCTGCGCCTTGAGAAGATGCTCGTCCGGGTCGTCCCCGAAGATCGCCTCCGCCTGCGCAATATTCGATGCTGCCTCTGAATCGCGCGCGAGTAAGTAGTCAATCGAGGCCGTGTTCATCAGGAATTGGAAGCGTTCAGCGGATGCACGCCAGGAATTCCCGGCGGACGCCGCCGGTGGCTGGAACGTGGCGGTCTCGCAGCGAATACCGAGGCGCTGGATCAAACTCGCGTTCTCGGGTGAGTTGCGCACGAAGATCACCGCTACATCGTCGAGGTACACAGGAGTCCAATCGCGGCTCTGGCAGTCGGCCTGAAGCGGAAAATTTCCGAGGCCGCCGAATCGCGCCACTGAGAAGATCACCGTCTGAATGTTGCGCTCGCTCGATTCCTGCTTCCAATCCGCGGAGTCCAGCGGAAGATTCACCAGCGTGCCCTGGCGGATAAAGAGCTCGCGGCCGAAGGGAATGAAACGTCCGTCGAAGTAATCCGCGTAGTCCGGCCCGGCGCTCCATGTCAGGTATCCGCCGAGGTTATAGTCGCCAAACAAGTTTCCAGGAAGATGATTCTCGCGCAGGAAGGACACGGCCCGCTCAGGGAACCACCACGACGGGCCTGTTCCGAATAGCGTAATCTGTGCCGACCAAAGATAGAAGCGATCGGTAACAAGATCCCACGCGCGGACGCCTGAAAATACCAGTAACATCGCGACGAGCGCCCACTCTGCCACCGTTTGCGCCGAAATTCGATGGACCGCGAAGGTACGCGAAGGCATCGCTCGGGCAGTCGCTGCCTTCTCCTCATGCGCGCGCCACCCGCGTGACAAAACCGAACCTCCCACAACGCACACCAGTATTGCGAATATTCCCTGGAAGCGAATGTGACTTACCGCCGCGTAAGCTCCGACCGCCAGCACGACCGCCGGCCCGATCTGCATTCGCATAACTGCCACTAGTGCGGCAACAATGGCAGCCGTCAGAAGCCACCAATCCGCACTCGCCGGATCTCGAAACGAGAGCGCTTGCAGCCACGTCGCCAATGAAAAATGCGCGCCGGACCATTCGCCAATGAATTCCGCGTGTAGTCGCGATACCTCGTTCTGCTTCAGTAGCGCCTCGTAGATCCGCCATCCCCAGGGATTCACAAACGTCACAAGCGCCGAAAATGCGAGCCAGGGCCACGCCACGCGAAGACGCGCGACGCCTGCCGCACGCCGGTCCGCAAACGCCAAATCGCAAATTTCGGCGAGCGCATACGCTCCTATCACAGCAAGGCCGGCCACAAATCCGAGATGCAGGTTGACCCACGCAAGCATCAGCAGCGGAAGCAGCCATAGGCGCGCCGCACGGCCTTCATAGTGGCGCCAGAGCAGCACCGCAAACGCCGCGAAGATCACCGTGGTGAAAAGTTCCGCGCGGGGAATCGTGCGAAACGCGATGGCAGGCACCGCCACAATTGATAGCACCGCCGCGAATCGGCGACCCTCGAGCCCGATCAGTGCTACCGTCGCCACCGTGGCCAGAGCGCTCAGCCAAGAGAGCGCCGCCCATCCTCCCGCACTGAACAGCGCGTAGAAAATTACTCCGGAGAACGGCGGGTAAATCCACGGGTTTCCGTGAGCGGTATACGAAAAGAGCTCGGTCGACGGAATCGCATGATGCTGAAGGATGTAGCGTCCGGTCGCAATCTGCCATCCGAGATCGAAATCAGCGACCGTCCTAAGTCCGGCGAAGAAGGCATAGCAAATCGCGATCGCGAGCAGGGACACCCGCACCCAGTCCGTGGCTGGCGAACCGATGGGCTCGCCGGTTTCCGGACGGCTAGACCCCATATTTTTTGGCGTAGTGGCGGAAGGAGCGATAGGACATTTTCAAAATTCCCGCGGCCTGCGTGCGGACGCCACCGGAGCGCTCCAGTGCCGCGAGAAGATAGGATCGTTCAAGTTGTTGGATGTGCTCTTCGAGGTTGATGCCTTCGGCCGGCAACGCGTTCCCGTTGCCATTGCGCGCCGCGTGCGGAATCGTTTCCTGAAAGTGATTGCGGACGCGCTCCGGCAACGATTCGGCAGAAATACGGTGGCCGCTCTCAAGCGCCACGGACCGCTCGATCGTGTTTTCGAGTTCCCGGACGTTTCCCGGCCAGTCGTACACTTCCAGCAGGCGCATCGCTTCGGGCTCGATACCATCGATCTTGCGGCTCATCGACTTCGCGAACCGCCCGAGGAACTCCCGCGCGAGCAGCGGAATGTCCTCCCGGCGCTCCCGCAGCGGTGGAAGATGAATCGGAATCACGCTCAGACGGTAGTAAAGGTCCTCGCGGAACCGCCCTTCCGCGATCTCCTTTTCCAGGTCCTTGTTCGTCGCCGCGATCACGCGGACATCGACATCGATTTCTTCATTGCTTCCGATCGGGCGTACCTTGCCCTCCTGCAACACGCGATAGAGTTTCACCTGCATGGTGACGCTCATGTTGCCGATCTCATCCATGAAGAGCGTGCCGCCGTGCGCGGCATGAAAGAGGCCTCGCCGATTTTCATTCGCTCCCGTGAAAGCGCCCTTCACGTATCCGAAGAGTTCGGATTCCAGCAAGGTTTCAGGGAACGCGCCGCAATTGATCGTAATGAACGGATTCTTCGCGCGGCTGCTGTTTTCGTGAATCGCGCGCGCGACCAGCTCTTTTCCCGTTCCGCTTTCGCCCGTGATCAAGACGCGGCTGGGCTGCGGCGCGATGTTTCCGATCAGCTCGAAAATCGCCCGCATCTTCGGACTGGTCCCGATCATGTTGTCGAGGCCCGTCAGGCGGCGAAGCTCGCGCCGCAGATATCCAGCCTCCTTCTTCAAAGCGAGGCTTTCGGCGACTTGCTGAATGGCCGGGCGGAGCTCGTCCAACAATCGGTCGCCTTTGATTACGTAACGGTCGGCGCCGAAATTGACTGCATCGATTGCCGTGTCGATCGTGGGAACGCCGGTGATCAGGATAAACACCGTGGCGGGGGAAACCTCCCTGCAGTACCGCAGCAGTTCCACACCATCCATATCCGGCATGCAGATATCGGAGACGACGATATCGAAGATCCGCGATGCCATCTCGCGCTTCGCCTCCGTTCCGCTCGTGGCCACTACGACCTTGTGGCCCTCCTTCCGGAAGCTGATCTCGAGGAGCTCGCAGATGGATCGCTGGTCGTCGACGATCAATAGATGCGCCATAGCCGACCTACGCCTTCCCCGCCAACGGCGCGACGGGCCTCAGAGGTTCCGCCTCAACCCGTGGTTCTGGACGAGCCGCCCCGCGCGAGCGCGTCGCGGCGGGCAACTCGACGACGAATTCCGTTCCCTGGCCCGGAGCGGTCTCCACGCGAATCCGCCCGCGGTGGGCCTGCAAGATCCGGTACACGATGGCGAGTCCCAGCCCGGTTCCTCCCACAAATCCCGATTGGAACGGCTCGAACATCCGCGCCGCCTGGCCCGGATCGAAGCCGATTCCCGTGTCTCGAATGGAGATCCGCACGCAATCCGCGGCAGACTCAACGCGCACCGAGAGCACTCCCCCGTCCGGCATCGCCCGCAAGGCGTTATTGCAGAGATTCCAGAAGACCTGCTTGAGCGCGTCGCGATCGGCCTTCGCGCGCGCGTGGCGCCCGTCGAACTTGCGCTCGATTCGGACCTTGCCCGCAACACCCGAGTGGCGATCGAGCAGCAGCAGCGTTTCTTCGATCAACGCGGTCACGTCCACGTCCGCAAATGCGTACGATTTCTCACGCGAATAATCCAGAAAATCCGTGATGATCTGATTCAATCGCTGCGATTCGCGGCTCACGATCTGCACGAGCTTCTTGTCGTCGTCTTCCAGCGGCGCGAGCCGCGCCAATTCCTTGAGCGCGCCCGTCATCGCCGTCAGCGGCTGGCGGATTTCATGGGCAATCGCTGCGGACAACCGGCCGAGCGCAGCCATGCGCTCCTTTGTGAACACCTCGTGCTCGAGCCGCTTCAATTCTGTCAGGTCCTGGAAGTTGAAAACGAATCCGGTGGTCTGATCCTGGCCTGTGCGCAGAGGCGAGATCGAGACTCCGAGATACCGCGTTGCGCCCGCTGGAGTACGAAGCTCGATCTCTTTGCGCAGCGCCAGCGGAGTCGCGAAGTCATCCACTTCTACAGGCCAGAACCCGGGGAAAACATCCCCGACTTTTTCTCCCCTTAACACGCCGAATCCCTGGCCCGTGATTTCGGCGCCGGCTCGGTTGATCAGAAGTATTCGGCCTTCGAGGTCCGTCGTGAGCAAGCCGCCGCGCATGGACTCGATAATGTCGCGATTAAAGGCTTGCAGGTCCTTGAGCGCTTCGTTTTTCTCTTCGAGCTCGACGCCCTTCTTGCGGACCGTCTGCGCGAGCAGCCCGCCCAAATAGGCCAGCGCCAGAAAGGCGAAGAGGTTGCTGCCCAGCCAGGATTCCAGAGCGCGCGGATTCGGCTCCGTGATCGACGTTCGCGGAATCAACCCGTAATAGGTGAGTTCCACCACACACGCCAACAAAACGAAACTGAAGCCCGCTACTACAAACGTGCCCCGCCGCGAGAAAAGAATGCTCGCCATTAGAATGGCGAGAAGATAGAGCGAGATGAAGTAGCTGTCCTGCGCTCCGCTTGCATAGACCACGCCAGTGATGATCGCGAGGTCGAACGCAATCTGGAGTGGCGCATGCCAGCGCCCTTTCGGAAAACTCCGTTGAAGAATCAGATAGGCGGTCGCCAGCGCGTACCAGAATGCAGCCAGCAAAAAAAGTGTCGAAACAGGTAGAGGAGTCTTCGTCCACTGGCGGACGACGAACACGATTGCGATCAGAAATGTAATGATGAGAAAACGAACGCGGCCCAGCCAAGGCAGCCATTCATTCACGCTGGGTGAGAATTCCATTTAGCTTCCGCCGATAGTTTCCGACTCCCGGATCGATCTCTGCGCGGTCTCAGGTAGATAGGGATTGCGCCGGCCCCGACCGCAGCCGAACGACGCCCAGTTGGACGCCCCTCGACGTGCGCTCCGGGCCGTGGCGCGCGCTTAGTGTCCGGCTAGCTTGCTGATCAACGAGAACAAAGGCAAATACATCGAAATAACGACTCCGCCGACGATCACGCCCAAAACCACGATCATGATCGGCTCGATCGCCGTGAGCATGTCTTTCACGGCCGCGTCGACTTCGTCTTCGTAAAAGTCGGCGATCTTCTGGAGCATCGCGTCCATCGCACCGGTTTGCTCGCCGACGCCGATCATCTGCGTCACCATTCCCGGAAACACTTCGCTTTCCTTGAGTGGATCGACCAGCGAGCGCCCTGCTTCCACCGCTTTTCGCGTCTCGGAGATCGCCCTCTCCACAACCGCGTTGCCCGATGTGCGCGCCGTGATATCCAACCCCTCCAGAATCGGCACGCCGCTCGAGATCAGCGTTCCGAGCGTCCGCGTGAACCGCGCGACGGAAATCTTGCGCATCACGTCTCCGACCACGGGTATCTTCAGCACGATCGTGTCGATCACCATCCTGCCCTGCGGAGTGCCATACCAGAATTTGATCGCGAAGCCGGTCGCGATGCCGAAAATCAGGAGTCCCAGTCCGTAGTAGCTGCCTACGAAGTTGCTCAAGCCGATCACGATTCTGGTCGGAAGCGGCAGATCCACGTCCAGGCCGTTGAAAAGTGTGACGAAAATCGGTACGACCTTCCAGAGCAGCAGCGTGATGACCATCGCCGCGATGCTTATCACGGCCACGGGATAGATCAACGCCGACTTCACAGCCCGTTTCAGCTTCACGTTTTTTTCGATATACATCGAAAGGCGCTGGAGAATCGTGTCGAGAATACCGCCCGTCTCGCCCGCTTCCACCATGTTGTAGTAGAGGGCGTCGAAGACCTTTTCGTGCTGCTTCATCGACGCCGAAAGAGTCGCGCCGCCTTCGACTGAGCCCCGCACGCCGTTGAGGATCTTCTGAAATGTCTTGTTCTCCTGCTGCCCGGCGAGAATCTCGAGGCACTGGACCAGCGGCAACCCGGCATCGATCATCACCGAGAACTGGCGTGTGAATACGGCCAGCTCCTTCGAGTCCACGCCCGCGCCGAAGGTGGGAATATTGAATTCCTTCCCCTTCTCCGAGAGCTTGCTGACGTTGATCTGCTCACGGCGCAGTGCCGCGGCCAGTTGCGCCTTGTTTTCCGACTGGCGCTCTCCCGTTACGGTGGCGCCCGCGCGGTTCGTTCCCCGATATGTAAAGACCGGCATGTGCTGTTACCTCCCCCTTCGATTACCGGCGGACAGGGGCCTTGCCGCCAGAAAACGTCGGCGAGGTCACCCCTCGGTTGATTAAATCCTGTAACTCGTCCGGATTCGAGGATCTCGCAAGCGCCGTTTCCAAAGTGATTAACTTCTGGAAATAGGCGTTCGCCAAACTCTGGTTAAACGTCTGCATTCCTGACGCTCCCGTGCCCGTCTGCATCGCCGAATAAATCTGGTGAATCTTGTCTTCGCGAATCAGGTTGCGGATGGCGGCGGTGGGAATCAGGATTTCCATCACCATCGCGCGGCCGCGGCCGTCGACGCGCGGCAGCAGCGATTGGCACAGAATTCCTTCCAGCACCATCGAGAGCTGCGCCCGAACCTGCGGCTGCTGGTGAGCCGGAAACACGTCCACGATACGGTTGATTGTCGAGACCGCCGAGTTCGTGTGCAGCGTCGCAAACGTCAAGTGGCCGGTTTCTGCGATGCGCAACGCAGACTCGATCGTTTCGAGGTCGCGCATTTCGCCGATGAGCACCACGTCGGGGTCTTCACGAAGTGCCGCGCGCAAGGAATTCGCAAAGGAGTGCGTGTCCGAGTGCACCTCGCGCTGATTCACGAGGCACTTCTTGTGGTTGTGCAGAAACTCGATCGGATCTTCGATCGTGATCATATGCTCTTCGCGCTCGTTGTTGATCCGGTCGAGCATCGCGGCGAGTGTCGTTGACTTGCCCGACCCGGTCGGCCCGGTCACCAGCACCAGTCCGCGCGGCTTGTCGCACAGGCCGCGGACGACTGCCGGAAGGCCCAGCGCATCGAATCCCTTGATTTCCCAGGGAATCGTCCGGAACACGGCCGCGACGGCTCCGCGCTGATGGAAAATATTGCCGCGGAATCGCGCCAGGCTCTTCAAGCCGAACGAAAAGTCGAGCTCGAGATTCTCTTCCAGCCGGTGCTTCTGCACGTCCGTGAGTACGCTGTACGCGAGCGCTTTGGTGTCCGCCGCAGTCAGAGGCGGCATGTCGAGCGGGCGCAGCTTGCCGTGAACGCGGACTCGCGGCGGGCTGTTGGTCGAAAGATGCAGGTCGCTCCCTGACATCTCGATCATCTTTTTCAGCAGCTCGCTCAGCGTGATGCCAGCCATTTGCTCCTCCGGTTACAGCACCGTCTCGCGCAGCACTTCTTTCATCGTCGTCAGCCCGGCCGCCACCTTCTGCAAGCCGCTGCGCCGCAGTGTGATCATGCCCTGTTCCAGGGCCTTCTTTTTCAGTTCGAGCGCCGAGGCTCCCACCAGAATCAGCTCCCGAAGCTCGTCGTTAAGCTCCATCACTTCGTAAAGGCCCACGCGGCCCTTGTAGCCCGTGTTGTTGCACGTAGCGCAGCCCTTCCCGTGGCTGACCGTCGTCTTCGACGCCTCTTCAGCCGAATACCCGGCCTCGATCAGCGCCGGGGCCTGAATTTGCAGCGGTTCTCTGCACTGCACGCAAATGCGGCGCACGAGCCGCTGCGCGCAGATCAGGTTCACTGATGTGGCGACAAGGAACGGCTCGATTCCCATGTTCATCAAACGGCTGATCGTGGAAGGCGCGTCGTTCGTGTGCAGCGTCGATAGCACCAGGTGGCCCGTGAGCGCGGCTTTGACCGCGATTTCCGCCGTCTCAAAGTCTCGAATTTCGCCGACCAGAATGATGTTGGGGTCCTGCCGCAGGAAGGCCCGCAGCGCCGACGCAAAATTCAGCCCGATCTGTTCCTTCATCTGAACCTGGTTGATTCCGGCCAGTTGGAACTCAACCGGGTCCTCGGCGGTCATGATGTTCGTTTCCGCCGTGTTCAGCCGCGCGACCGACGAATAGAGCGTGTTCGTCTTGCCCGATCCCGTGGGGCCGGTGACCAGGACCATCCCGTATGGCTTCAGAATCTGCCGCTCGAATTTCGCCAGCGCCTCGGGCTCGAATCCGAGCTTGGTCATGTCGAGGCGCAGGTTCTCCTTATCGAGCAACCGGAGGACGATCTTTTCGCCGAACAGCGTCGGAACGGTCGAAACGCGGAAGTCCAGCTCCTTCTTCTTTCCGTCCTTGATGTACTTGATCATGATGCGGCCGTCTTGCGGGAGCCGCTTCTCGCTGATGTCCAGCTTGGACATGATCTTGATGCGGCTGGTCATCGCATCTTTCAATTTCATCGGCGGCGCCATCACGTTTTGCAAAATTCCGTCGATCCGGAACCGCACGCGGTACTCTTTCTCGTACGGTTCGACGTGAATGTCGCTCGCCCCCCGCTTCACTGCATCCGTCAGGATCAGGTTGCACAGCTTGATGATCGGCGCTTCCTCGGCGGCCTTTGATAGCGTCGCGAGGTCCATCTCGGCTTCTTCGCCCGCGAGCTCCAGCGCGTCCGTGTCGTCGCCCGTCAGGTCCTTCATGACCTTGTCGAGCTCTTCGACGCTCTCGACTTCGCCGTAGAACTTGTGGATCGCTTCGCTAATCGCCGTCTCGGACGCCACTACCGGCTCCACGTTGAAGCCGGTCATGAACTTGATGTCGTCCATCGCGAAGACGTTCGTCGGATCCGTCATCGCGATCGTCAGCGTCGAGCCCACGCGCGAAAGCGGCACGATCTGGTAGCGAACCGCCGTCTCCTGCGGCACCAGCTTGATCACCGCCGGGTCCACTTCATAAAACTTCAGGTTGATCGAGGGAACGCCGTATTGGCGGGAAAGAACCGCTGTGATGTCGTCATCGCTTACAAGACCAAGCTTGACCAGACATGTCCCCAGTCGCCCGCCATTCTTCTTCTGGTAGTCGAGCGCCTGCTTCAGCTGATCCGCGGAGATCAGGCTATCCTTAACGAGTATCTCGCCGAGGCGTGAGGACATGATTGTCCGTCCGCGGTACTAGAACCGCGTCCGAGTTTGCAGAGTAGCACGCGCACCAGCCGGAATTCGTCACCCGGTGCGCCCTTCGTGGTGAATCAGCTAACATCCGATCCGCCGCACGAAAAACTGTACGGTGGTACAGGCAAATTTTTGACCTGTACCAACGTACAGGTAGCTCCTCTAAGCACTTATCGGACGCACCACGAAGGAGCTTTAGGTCGCTGGAGCTGAAAATTCGAGCGGAGAAATTCGAGCAAAATCTCGCGTGGGGCTTCGCCAACCATCAAATCGTGTTCAACACACTAGCCGAGCGCGTGGAGCTTCTGCTACGATGGCCTTTGGGGCGGTTAGCTCAGCGGTTAGAGCATCCGGTTTACACCCGGAAGGTCCAGCGTTCAAATCGCTGACCGCCCACCATCCGAGTCACATGGCGCGGGGACGTAGTTCAGTTGGTTAGAACGCTGCCCTGTCACGGCAGAGGTCGCGAGTTCGAGTCTCGTCGTCCCCGCCATTTCCTTCTATAACTTAGGACGAATGGGAAGTCTGGTTGTTGAACGCCGCTTGAACATCGGTCACGGATGGCAAGCCATCCGTTTTCAAACTACCAGAGAAACGCTGCGCGCAAATCACTGCGCATCGGCGACTTTGCCGTTCATGAAAGTCACCTTGAGGTCCTTGTAAACGTAAATCACCTTGGCACCGAGGTTGACGATTTTGTCCGGCTGGCCGAGCACGGCTTGCACTTGGTCCACAGTCTGGCCGAGCTGAATTGTCGGAGGCTGTGGCGGGTGCGCTTGTTGTTCGGGCGGGTGTTGCCGCTGTCCTTGTTGCTGCGCGGGTGAATCCTGAGGCCGTGGCGAGGGCGCTTGTTGTTTGGGTGGTTGTTGCTGCTGTCCTTGTTGCTGCGCGGATGAATCCTGAGGCTGCTGTCCGCCATTTGAACTATTGTCAATCGAAAGGACCTGGCCGATGGTGTTCTCGATCTGCGCCGGGTCGGCGGCTGCCAGCGACCCCTTCGCAAATTCGAATGAGACCATGGATTTGAAGGAGGATTGCTGGTCCACTCCGTTGCAGGAATCGCACTCGACGATGAACAGGGTGACCCTGTCGGATTTCAAGTTCACATCCACGGTCTGCACGTAAACTTTTTCGCCGACTTGGAGAAACCGCGTGACGTTTCCAATAATCGTGCGGTTGCCGGCGGTGGGCTGATGCAGCTCTCCGTCTCTATAGATCGAGTCGCCAAACGCCACGTTGGCCGGCGGAACGCCCAGAATTCCTGCCTTCCGGATGACTAGCACAGTTCCAGGGCTCAAGACGGTGAATCCTTTGGCAACCGCACCGAACTTCGTCACCTTGTAAAGAGCCTTCAACTGCTCCGCGAGCGGAGCATCAGGCGATGGCGCTTGAGCGCGCGCTTGATTCCAGGGAATGAGCGCCGCGACAAGAACCGCAACCACAGCGAGCGGCCTGCTTAGATTCCGCTTCATTGCTACTCTCCTACAAAGATGTGCGTTTCATTCGGCGAGGTCGAGGAAAAAGCCCGTTCGATGCCGGAAAAGCAGAAAGCGGAGAGAGTTTAGCTGGAAGCGTTGACGCCGTCGAGGGCCAGCCGCGCGATGCCAGCGTCAAAACATCCTTCCAGAAAGGCGCGCCTCTCGGTCGCTCAGGTCGAGCTAGTAGCGCAGTTCGCTGATTTCTCTTTCGACTAACGGTCTGTCACGGCAGAGGTCGCGAGTTCGAGTCTCGTCGTCCCCGCCATTCTCCCGCGTCAGGCAGGTTGTGGTACGAAGTCTAAGAGCCAGGACGCCAAATATCCCGGATGATCGTCCGAACACGGCTTTGTGACCGCAGCAATCGTCCGATCCCCTACCGCCTTTCGGCAAGCAATTCGGCCCACCGCGGAAGCCAGAGACTCGGCCCAGTAAGCATGCGAATCGCCTAGCGCAGCAGCAATGTCGCGCGCATCACCTTCGCCGCTGGTCAGGCGATGCACCACGCGAGTTGATGCGCGGCCATCGTGCGCGCCCTCGAAGATCGGTTCGAGCCCCAGTTCCCTTCCGCATCCCCGCGATACCACGAAATCCGAATCCGTGGTCAAGCCAGCCACCGCGCCGCCGTAACGGGCAAGATGCGCGCGCAACGGACCGTACCAGACGCTCGCGGAATCCCCACCCGTCGCAAACACCACCGCGCCCTCGCGCGCCAACGCATCCGCGAAGATTCTGCAATCGGAGTAGCGCTCATCGAACACAACGGCCCCGACGCGCGCGGGCCTTCGCCCAAGTGCGTCGGCAACGAACGATAGACGTGCCCCCAAAACTGCCGCCGGCGCCAGTGCTGCGCGCTTGAGGAAATCCCGCCTAATCATGCGCGCCGCCGTTCGACCCTGTATTTCCGCGCGCGGATGCAGGCCGCGTCAGATACGCCGCGATCAGATCCAGTTCGCTGTCCGGCACTTCGATGCGAGTGTGCGGCGGCATGCTGTTGATTCCCACGCGCGTGATCTTCTTGATGTATTCGACGCTCAGATCCGTCCGCTCTTCCAAAAGCGCGCGATCCTTTCCAAGCCGCTGCCCCAGCATAAACGTCCCGGTTCCTCCGGCGAGATGGCAGTATCCGCACCGCTCGTGGAACAGCTTCTTGCCTTCAACCAATTTCTGCGCCGAATCATCCGCCGCCTTCGCCTGACCAGCCGCCGATCGCGCCGCGCCGATTCCCGCCCCGATGCACGCGCCCATCACAACAATCGCGAGCAGCCGCGCGATGCATCCCATCGGCCCGAAATCCAGCTTCGCGCTCACGCCTGCCTCCCGCGCAGCGCCTTCGGCCAGATTCCCTGCTTGCCCGGAGCGAGAATGCCGTTCGGGTCGAGCGCGTCCTTCACGGTTTCGTTCAGCCGCAGCAGCGCGTGATTGTTGAAATCGAACGTGTGCGCCACTTCGTCCATAAACGTCAGATGCGTACGGTATTCCGAGTAACCCTCTTTGGCTGCGTCCGCCACGAGCACCTTGAAGAGCGAGCGAACCTTCGCCGTCATCGCCGCGTCGTCGCGATCGTAGATCATCATGTTGATGTTCGTCGTGTGCCGCTCGAACAGCGTGAACGACCCGTAGTAATCGACTCCGATTTCTTCGTATCGTTTCTTCGTGCTGTGAAATTGCTTCAGCACGTGCTCGCTCGTCGGCGGCAGCACCGGCGAAAAACCGATGTGCCCGCCCCGCCCGCCGCGCCAATTTACGATTTGCAGCGCGTTCGTGCTCGGCACGCCCGCGCCCGAATTCTCGATCGGATCGCCGCGGTGCCATTTAACGACCTGGAATTCCTGCTTCGTGTATTTCGCGAACGAGTCCTTGATGATTCGCGCGTGCGCTTCGTTCACATCGTCGTAGCCGTACAATCGCAGGGCGATCCCCCACCATCCCAAATTGAACTTATTCAGCACCTGCCGCAGGACGTCGTCCGGCATTGCGCCGTCGCCTTGGTACCACTGGCTGCGCTGCGATTGTGACGCCGCTACGCGCAGCGAATTACCGATGCTCGGGCTTTGTTGCAGCACGCCGTTCATTCGCAGCGGCGCGAGCGCGTCCACTGCCCATCCAACGTCGTCCGGATTCGGGAGCTGAATGTTGAGTCCGAGCGTCGCTTCCGGCTCCGGCATCAGCCACATGCCGAGCTTCGTCACGATCCCGAAATTCGACTGCACGAAAAGCTGATCCCACGAAGGACCGTAGCCATACTTGAAAAGCTGCCAGCACGGGCTGTTGGACATCGCTCCCGTGCCGGTCCGCACGAGCTCGCCGTTCGGGAGCACCACTTCCAAACCGCAAATGTTCCGCGTGTTATCGCCATACGGCGTGTAGCCGTAGCCGCGCTCCAGCGCGTTTCCTACCACGCTGCCCCACGCATTCGCCGGCACCGACATCCACAGCGGAATCTTGTTCTCCTGTAAGTGATTGAAAAGGTCGAAAAATCCCACGCCTGGTTCGATCAGGCAGTATCCGAATTTCTCGTTGACCTCGATGATCCGTTTCATCCGCCCCAAATCGAGCACCACCGTTCCCGTCATGCGAGGCGCGGCGGCTCCGTAGCCGAGGTTTTTCCCGCGCGAGATCGGCCACAGCGGAATCTTGTACTCGTTGGCGATCCGGACGATCGCCTGAATCTCCTCCGCCGATTGCGGGCCCACCGCCGCGCTGGGGATGTGCGCATCGGCGTCACCCGGCGCGTAGATGTCCATGTACGTTCCGCGGTCCTCGTCCGTCGCCAGCACCCACTGCCTGCCAACGACGCCCGCGAACGCGTCCAGCGCTTTCTGGAAAGTTTTCTCGGTTACATTCGGCGGAAGCACCAAGGCCATGTGTGAACGCTCTCCCGGCAAGCTCGACTGCTGGACCGCATCGCGCAGCCACGCGAATTCAAATCGGCGCGCCTGCGTGGATAGCACGCGCGATTTTTGTTGTCAACGAATCTGTGCTTTTGGGGAAGAAAACTTTGGCGGGTTATTGCGTTCGCCGCAAACCGAAACCGCGTAGTCGCGCCGTCGCGAACTTCCCGGATTTCCTTGGACGCAATCTTATGTGACCGGAGTGACGCGCAGTGTAAACTTCTGCGAAGTTCGTACGAGAATTGCAGCGTGCGGAATCGGGAGAAAATTCGATCGGCGCGTGGATCATTTTCGGCATCATCATCGCGGCAGCGCTCGCGGCAGACCTGATTCTCTTCCGCCCCACGACCGACCGCGTGTCGCTAAAGCGCGCGCTGGCCGAAACCGTCGCGTGGATCGCGCTCTCGCTGGCGTTCAGCGTCTGGGTGTACTTTTCGCGCGGCGGCCAGGCCGGGGTCGAATTCTTCACCGCGTACGTCCTAGAAAAATCCCTCAGCGCGGACAACATCTTCGTCTTTCTTCTGATTTTTCGCGCTTTCGGAATCGGCCCGCGCGCGCAACACCGCGCGCTCTATAGCGGCATCGTGGGCGCGCTCGTCCTGCGCCTCACATTCGTGCTCGCCGGAATCGCGCTGTTGCAGCGCTTCCATGCAGTCACGTACGTCTTCGGCGCGATCCTTGTGCTCGCCGCAGCGCACATGCTTGTTTCGAGCGGCCCCTCCTTCGGCCCGGAGCAAAACTGGATTATTCGCTTCGTCCGCAAAATTATTCCCGTCGCGCCGTCGCAGGACGGCGACAGCTTCTGGATTCGCGCGGGCGGCCGCTCGGTCGCGACGCCGCTT
>Ga0116225_1001776_pt1 | contig 15199 bp, 10 predicted proteins | sample Sb_taG_8_FD_88968 | JGI IMG/M metagenome (GOLD analysis project Ga0116225, IMG submission 88968) | Peat soil microbial communities from Weissenstadt, Germany - Sb_50d_c_BC metaG | ecosystem: Environmental > Terrestrial > Soil > Wetlands > Peat | place: Germany: Weissenstadt | collected 2010-09-21 | reverse complement strand
TCGGTCCATAACCGGAACCGCCCGACTGAAAGGCCAGACGGCTTTCGATGCCGTCCGTGCGCTCATCGATGGGAAATTCGCCGTCGCTTGAGACGGCCACCGTCAGCTACGTGAGCAATTACCATCAATCTGCTGCCACCTACTTTTCCATTGGGCCAGCACGATTCGTTCGACAACGTTGACGCCAATCTGTCCACGCCTCTGTGTAGATAGCCCCTGTGCCGTCATTAGAGCCTCATCATCCGCATCTCTTGCCGCCATGGCCGCGCTTGCGGCTATCCGAGCGAGCCTATAACGTTTGATCAGATGCCTGTATTCCCGTCAAGGAGTTCTACATGAACGTCTTTGTCCGGACGATCTTCAACTGCGACAAGGTGGTCTTCATCGCGTTGTTCCGGTAAGGCCGGGAAGGGACAGTCCGGTTTTGGAAATGGGACGGGCAACCCCGGACGTTGCGTCTGTCAGGCGACATCGGAGGCTGGCCCATTTCCGGCACGGGGGCGGTCACTACCCGAGCACCCTGCTCGGCTATCGAGCAAGCGCTCGGCCGCCTCGAATGCCGATGCTCTTAGAACGGGGAAGTTGAGCCAGTTCCGGCCATAAGGGCGGCGGCGCGGTAACATCGCGACCGAGCATTAGCCCATGGGGTGATTGATTCAGCTCAAAATCGCTGCATCGAGACTATACGGTCCGGCACCGGCCGCGATGACCATGATCAGCATGAACGTGCAGGGATTTTGGCTCGTCGGCAACACACGACGACGCTCCGTGTTGAATAGCTCGTGATGTCCAGAGTGTCAATCGGCATTGAAAAGGGACCCCTGATCGGCGTCGAAAAAGGCCCCCTTTTCCGGCTTGGCGAGGTCTCGGCGGCTGGTGCTCAAGCGCGCCGCGCCGCGCCGTGCCCCCAGGAGCGACAGAGCGGTGCGCTTGAGCTGGCACAATGGCGAGGTGGGAGGGCTTTCAGGCGCGGTTCTTGAAGCGCCAGCTTTCGTTGCCGGTCTCGACGATCTCGCAGTGGTGGGTCAGGCGGTCGAGCAGAGCGGTGGTCATCTTGGCGTCGCCGAAGACGGCGGGCCATTCGCCGAAAGCCAAATTCGTGGTGACGATCACCGAGGTCTGTTCATAGAGCCGACTGATAAGATGAAACAGCAGTTGGCCGCCCGACTGGGCGAAAGGAAGGTAGCCGAGTTCATCGAGGACGATGAAGTCCATGCGCGCGAGGTAGTCGGCAAGGCGGCCCTGGCGGCCGGCGCGGGCTTCCGCCTCCAGCTTGTTGACGAGATCGACCACGTTGAAGAAGCGGCCGCGCGTGCCGCGGCGGATAGGCACGCCGCGCGAGACGCTTCTCAGGGATGCCGAGGAAGCGGCCGACTTGTTGCTCCTGTCGCGGCGCGGAAATGCGGCGCCAGAACGTTGATGCCCCGCTCAATGAAAATCGCGCGAACTTAGCCGCAATGGTTCCACCCCCTCCTCCGCCGCCAGCGAAGATAGAGCCGGGGTCAAATCGGTCAGTTTGTCGGCGATGACATGGATGACCGGACCCTCGCGCTGCACCCTGCCCTCGACCCGCAGGCAACTGGCGGTCAGCACGATCTGGCGGAAGCGTTCGAACACCTGCGCCCACACCACGATGTTGATGGTGCCGGTTTCGTCCTCCAGGGTCAGGAACAGCACCCCCGACGCGGTGCCCGGCCGCTGGCGGATCAGCACCAGACCGGCGACGGCGACGCGGCCGGAGAGTTGGCCTAAGCGCTCCGCCGCAACGATCCGCATTGCCGTCAGTTGCGGCCGCAGCAGCGCCAGCGGGTGCGCCTTCAGCGACAGTTTCAGGCTGAGATAGTCCTGCACCACTTCCTCGCCGGGGCTGGCCTGGGGCAGGTGCGCCGGGGCGTCGGCGGCGTCCAGCCCGGCGAACAGTGGCGGCGGCGGGGCGGTCAGGGCCTTGACCGCCCACAGCGCATCGCGTCGCGCCAGCCCCATCGAGCCGAAGGCGTCGGCGCGGGCCAGCGCCTCCAAGGCTTTGACGTCCAAACCGGCGCGGCGCCACAGGGCTTGCGGCGAGACATAGCCGTCCTCGCGCCGTTCGACCAACCGCCGCGCGGCGGCTTCGGCCAGACCGCGCGCTTGGCGCAGACCCAGGCGCAGGGCCAGGGCGCCGGTCGCGGTTGGCTCCAAGGTGCAATCCCAATCGCTGGCGTTGACGTCCACCGGGCGCGTCGTCACCCCATGCGTCTGGGCATCGCGGACGATCTGCGCCGGGGCGTAAAAGCCCATCGGCTGGCTGTTGAGCAGGGCGCAGGCAAACACCGCCGGGTGGTGGCATTTCAGCCAGGCCGAGACATAGACCAGATGGGCGAAGCTGGCGGCGTGGCTTTCGGGGAAGCCGTATTCGGCGAAGCCCTCGATCTGCTTGAACACCCGCTCGGCGAAGTCCAGGGCATAGCCGCGCGCGGTCATGCCTGAGACCAGCTTGTGATGGAACTCGGCCACCCGCCCGTTGCGGCGGAAGCTGGCCATCGAGCGGCGCAAATCATCGGCTTCGGCCGGGGTGAAGCCGGCGGCGACGATGGCGATCTGCATCACCTGTTCCTGGAACAGCGGCACGCCGAGGGTCCGGCGCAGCACGTCCTCCAGTTCCGGCGAGGGATAGTCCGGTTTTTCCTTGCCTTCGCGGCGGCGCAGATAGGGATGCACCATGTCGCCCTGGATCGGGCCGGGGCGGACGATGGCCACCTCGATGACCAGATCATAGAATTCGCGCGGCTTAAGGCGCGGCAGCATGGTCATCTGTGCCCGGCTTTCGACCTGGAACACCCCCACCGTATCGGCGCGGCACAACATATCGTAGACGGCGGGGTCTTCCACCGGCACGCCGGCCAAGCCGATGTCCACGCCGGCATGACGGCGCAACAGGTCGAAGGCGCGGCGGATGCAGGTCAGCATGCCGAGCGCCAGCACATCGACCTTCATCAAGCCCAGCTCGTCGATGTCGTCCTTGTCCCATTCGATGACGGTGCGGTCGTCCATGGCGGCGTTGGCGATGGGGACCAACTCGTCCAGCCGCCCGCGCGCGATGACGAACCCGCCGACATGCTGGGACAGATGGCGGGGGAAGCGGGTCAACTCTCCCGCCAGCCGCAAGGCCAGGGCCAGCGTCGGGTCGTCGGGGTCGAGGCCTAGCTCGCGCACATGCTGGGGCGGGATCGGTTGGCTGCTCCAGCCCCAGGTGGTACGGGCCAGGGCGCCGACGATGTCGTCGGACAGCCCCAGCACCTTGCCGACGTCGCGGATGGCCGAGCGGGCGCGGTAATGAATCACCATCGCCACCAACCCGGCGCGGTCGCGGCCATAATGCTGGTAGATATGCTGGATGACCTCTTCGCGGCGTTCATGCTCGAAATCGACGTCGATGTCGGGCGGCTCGTCGCGCGCCTCCGAGATGAAGCGGGCAAACAGCAATTCGAAGCGGGCGGGATCGACATTGGTGATGCCCAAGCAGAAGCACACCGCCGAATTGGCCGCCGAGCCGCGCCCCTGGAAAAGAATACCCCGACTTTCGGCGAAGCGGACGATGTCGTGCACGGTGAGGAAATAGGCCGGGTAATCCAACCGCCCGATCAGCTCCAACTCATTGCGCAGCGCTGCCTCGACCTTGGCCGGAATGCCGGCGGGATAGCGCCCTGCCGCACCCGCCCAAGTCAGTTGTTCGAGCCGTTGCTGAGGCGTCAGGCCGTCGCCCAAATCCTCGACCGGGTATTGATAGCGCAGATCGTCGAGGGAGAAGCGGCAGCGTTCGACGATCTCCAGGCTGCGCGTCACCGCTTGCGGATGGCGGGAGAACAGCCGGGCCATTTCCTCGGCCGGCTTCAGGTGGCGTTCGGCATGGACGGCCAGCCGCCACCCCGCCTCGGCCAGGGTGCAGCCCGCGCGGATGCAGGTCAGCACGTCCTGCAAGGGGCGACGGCCGGGGGCGTGGTAGTGGACGTCGTTGGTGGCGACCAGCGGCGTTCCCGCCTGCTGCGCCAAATCGGCCAGCCGCACCAGCCGGCGGTGGTCGTCGCCGCCGAAGCGCCACTGCGCCGCCAGGAACACCCGGCCAGGACAAAGCCGCGCCCAGGCTTGCAACTGGTTGGCAAAGGCCGCATTGGGCGAGTCCGGCGGCAGGGCGATAAGGATTTGTCCCTCGGCTTGGGCGGCGACGTCGATGCGCGACAGATGACATTCGCCCTTGGGAGCGCGACGCTTGCCCAGGGTCAGCAACCGGGTCAGCCGCGCATAGGCGGCGGCATCGGTGGGATAGCACAGCAGGCTGGCGCCGTCGGTCAGATCCAGCCGCGCCCCGACCACCAGCCGCAGCCCCGCCTGTTTGGCGGCGGTATGGGCGCGCACCATCCCGGTCAGGCTGTTGCGATCGGTGATGGCGATGGCTTTCAGGCCCAAGGCGGCGGCGGTCAGCACCATCTCGTCGGGATGCGAGGCGCCGCGCAGGAAGCTGAGATTGGTGGTCACCTGCAACTCGGCGTAACCTGACACGGGGTGTCTCATGGGAACACCCCATGCAGGAACCAGCGCGGCGGCACCGCGCCGCCATACAGCCCCTCGCGGAACAGCCAGAAACGGCGGCCTTGGTCGTCCTCGATCAAGTAGTAATCGCGTTCGGGAGCGCTGTGCCGCCACCATTCGTCGGCGATGCGTTCGGCGGAATCGGCGCGGGCCACCCGATGCGCCTGCCCACGCCAGCGGAACAGCAACGGCGGCGCATCGGGGATCGGCGCCACCACCTCGATCGGCTGGGGATGGCTGAGCAGCCGCAACGGCCGCCGCCGCTCGGGCCATGCCGCAAGGGGCCACGCGGTCGCGGGCGGCAGGCGCTGGACCGCCCGTTCGGGGATATGGCTGGCCTGCGGGACGAAGCGCGCCACCCGGTCGAAGCCCAGCCGGTTGCCCAAGGAATCCAGCAGCCGGGCGAAGTCGTCGGCCCTCCCTTCGGCCCCATGGGCGGTCAGGGTGGTCTGAGCGGCGGCTTGCGGCGCCACTTCCAGCGCAGACAGCCGCAGCATCTCCATGCCGAAACCAGGATCGAGCTTGGACAGGTCCTCGCCCAGCAGGCGGAACAGATGGCGGGGATCGCGCGAGGGCAGACTGGTGCCGATGGCGATGCGGCGCGTCGTCGCATCGACGAGGAACGCCGTCACCTCCAGCCGCCGCAAGCCCAAACCGTCGCCCTCCAGCTGGGCGCAGAGCGGCAGCAGCAAGCGGCGCACCGCCTCGGCGACGTCGTCGGGGCGGCCGAGCGGCTCGACGAAGGCGGCATGGACGTCGTGCAAAACGGGAGGGCGGCGCGGCGAGATCGGCTCGGGCGCGTGCCCCAAGGCCTGATCCAGCCGCTGCGCCACCTCGCGGCCGAACCGCGCGGCCAATCCGGCGCGCGGCAAGGGATAGAGCGCGCCGATACGGCGCAGGCCGAGACCGCTCAGGGTGGCGGCGGTGGCCGGCAGTAGCCGTAACGCCGCCACCGGCAACGCGGCCAAAGCCTCGCGTTGGCCCGATGCGGGCAGACAGCGCTCGCGCCCGCCGAAGCGCGCCCAGGCCCAGGCGGCACCGGGGGTATCGGCGACGGCGGCGCGGGCGGAAAAGCCGAGGCGGCGCAAGCGTCCCGACAGATGCGCCAACAGCGACTCTTCGCCGCCGAACAGATGGGCGCAGCCGGTGATCTCCAGCCACAGCCCGCCACCGGCCACGGTTTCCGTCCAGACGTCTGTCGCCGCCCAGGGGGTATAATGGCTGCACCACTCGGCCAGCCGATCCAGCAAGGCGCGATCCGCCGCCGGGTCGGCGGGGGCGAGCACCACGCCCGGCGCCACCGCCAGGGCGTCGGCCACGCTCATGCCAACGGTGATCCCCGCCCGCCGCCCGGCGGTATTGACCGCCATGATACGGCGCAACGCGCCGGAGGTGGCCGTGGCGAAAGGACGATCATCCGGCGGCGCGGAACCAGTCCGGCGCAGCCGTTCGGTCGCCAGCAGCGGCAGCCAGACGGAGACCACGCGTTTCATCGTTCCACTCCACATCCCAGGCGGCGACACGCCCCCGCTCGTCGATCCCGCGACCACGACAGCGCAGCAATTCGACATGCCAGCACCATGCCCCAACGCCCAACGCCGGATCCGACCGGCTGGGCGCCCCCGTCACCCGCCAGCGCGTCACCGCCGTCCCCGTCGGCGTGCCATGGTTCAGCACCACGGCAGGCACGCCGGAGGCGCGCGCCGCCAGTTGCAGCCGCCGCACCGGAGTCAGCTCCAACGTCCACGCCTCCGCCAACACCCCGGCCAAGGCCCGGCAATGCAGCCCCTCCTCCATCGCCCACAGGGCTTGCGCGGCGCGATAGGGGCGCACCACCACCAGCCGCTCCGGCGCCAGACCCAGAGCGGCCAGACCGGGGGCATAAGGCGGATCGCCCGAGCCGATCCACAGCACCGGCTTGCCCGCCTGGACCGCCAACCGCCCCATCAGCAGGGCGGCGAAACCGAAGCCAGCGCCGTCGTCGAGGCCCTCGCCGGACGGCCCCAGGGCCAGTTCGTGCAAGCAGCCCAACGGCAGGCCGCCCCACGGCAGTACCGCGTCGATCTCCGCCACCCCCAACGGCACCACCCCGGCCACGGCCTCACTGCCGCCGCCCTCGAGGGCGGCGATACGGGCGCGCAGACGGGTGAGGTCGGGCGAGGCGGACATGGGCGGGGACTCCGGATGTTCCTGTTATGTTCCGACAATCGGAGCCTTGGAGTCAAGCCTCCTTCCCGCCACGTCCAGGCTCCTTGGAGGATTAGGCAATATATTCCAGGCTTCCGGCATTCCCGTCATGCCGATGCCGGGCCTAGAATGCGTCAACGATCATGCCGTTCAGGAGTCCCCGCCATGCCCACCGAAACAGCGCATAAAGTCGCCATCGTCACCGGCGCCAGCCGTGGCCTGGGCCGCAACACCGCCTTCAGCCTGGCCAAGCGGGGCGTCGACAGCGTCATCACCTATCACGCCAATCAGACCGAGGCCGCCAGCGCCGTCGCGGCGATTCAGGCACTGGGCGGCAAAGCCGTAGCGTTGCGACTCGATACCGGCGACATCGCCTCCTTCGACGGTTTCGCGGCCGAGGTCGGCCAAGCCTTGCAGGCGACCTGGGGACGCGACCGCTTCGACTATCTCGTCAACAATGCCGGTACCGGTTACTCCGCCCCCTTCGCCGAAACGACCGAGGCGGATTTCGACCGGTTGTTCAACATCCATCTCAAGGGGGTGTTCTTCCTGACGCAGAAGCTGCTGCCGCTCCTCAATGATGGTGGCCGGATCGTCAACCTCTCCTCGGGCCTCGCCCGCTTCAGCCTGCCCGGATATTCCGCCTATGCGTCGATGAAGGGGGCGATCGAGGTGCTCACCCGCTATCTGGCCAAGGAACTGGGGCCGCGCGGCATCGCCGTCAATGCCGTGGCGCCCGGCGCCATCGAAACCGACTTCGGCGGCGGCACCGTGCGCGACAATCCCGAGGTCAACAAATTCGTCGCCTCGGTGACGGCAATGGGCCGCGCCGGCGTTCCCGACGACATCGGCCCGATGATCGCCGCCCTGCTGGCCGACGAGAATCGCTGGATGACCGGACAGCGCATCGAGGTATCGGGCGGCATGGCCCTTTGAACGGGTGCGGGCCGAGGCTATTCGAGGCTGTCGCGCAGGGCCGACGCCATGTAGAGCCGGACCACGTCACGAATTTCAGCGAGAAGCATGCTGCGTGACGCAGGCTTTTCTTGGGCTGCCATGGCCACCGCTTTGAGAATATGCACCAGAACGACCGCCATGACCTGGGACTTGCCCTCGGTCACTGACGGGATGGCTTTACGCAAGATGGCGGCGATGCCGTCCAGCATCGCCGCCCGAAACTCCGCCCGCTTCCCGTCGCTGCCGCTTCGCGAATCCGCCAGAGCAATGGCTAGGCTGCGCTGCGACTGAAGCGCCAGCCGGAAATCGACCAGCGCTCCGGCAAGACCGTCCAAGGTCATGTCCGTCGCCCGCTCGCCCAGTTCGGCAAGACCGTCTAATGCCTGCTGGGCGTATTGGAACAGCAAGGCGTCGGCCAGGGATTCCTTGGAGGGAAAGAACCGATAGAGCGAGCCGATGGCCGTCCCCGAGCGCGCGGCGATCTCGGTCATGGTGGCGGCGTCATAGCCTTTTTCCGAAAACACTTCGGCTCCGGCGTCCAGGATCGCCGCGACGCGAAGGTGCCCGCGTTGCCGTTTGGGTTCGCGTGCGCTGGCGGAAGGCGTCGTCGCCATGGAAAAGACCATCCTCACAAACATGCATAAAGAGAGGGCATCCTCGCACAAAATGCCCCGCCCTGACCAGGGCCAACCGATCAGTCAGAAAGCCGTTATTGACATATGCGAGGGTGCCCTCTACTAATTAATTGGCGAGGCAGCCCTCGCATATCTCTCCAGCCGTCAGGAGCCTTCGGTCATGATCGACGCTTGCAAACCGGGAAAGCTTCCTCTGGCCGGACAATGGGGCGTGTTGCTTGGGCTTTCCGCTGGTTTCTACCTTTTTCTGGCCTGGATCGGCGTCCCTGCGGCGCTGCTGCTTGGTGCGATCCTGGCCGCCGTCGTCTTGACCGTCAGCGGGGGCACGCTGCGCATTCCACCGCGCGCTTACATCCTCGCCCAAGGATTGATCGGCGGCATGATCGCCAAGATGCTGCCCTCGATGGTCGGCGGCATCCTCTTCGACAATTGGCCCATTCTTATCCTGGGTGGGCTATCGGTGATCGCCGCCAGCGGGTTTCTCGGTTGGCTGGCGATCAGGCTGCGCATCCTGCCGGGAACGACCGTGCTCTGGGGCCTGAGTCCGGGCGCCGCGACAGCCATGACCGTGATGGCGGAAGCCCACGGGGCCGATGTCCAATTGGTGGCCTTCATGCAATATCTGCGGGTTGCCATCGTGGCGGCCGTGGCCTCGCTGGTCGCCAGACTGTTTGGCGCCAGCCTTCATCATGCCGCGACCAGCGTGACCTGGTTTCCCGTGCTGGACGGCCTGTCTTTCTGCGAGACGCTTGCTTTGGTGCTGTCGGGGCCATTGCTCGCCAGCCGCCTTGGGCTGCGGGGCGGAGCCTTGCTGATTCCGCTGGTTCTCGGCCTCGTCCTGACCAGTCAGGGCTGGATCGCCATCACCTTGCCACCCTGGCTATTGGCGATTGCTTATGCCCTGATCGGCTGGCGAATCGGGCTGCTGTTCACCCGCCCCCTTCTCGCCCATGCGGCGCGGGCCTTGCCATCCATTCTTGCCTGCACGCTGGCCCTGATTGCCCTGTGCGGCGGCCTTGCCGCCGTGCTGGTGGCCGTCGCCGGAGTCGATCCGCTGACCGCCTATCTGGCGACCAGTCCGGGCGGCGCCGACACGGTGGCGATGATCACCGCCTCCAGCCATGTCGACACCCATTTCGTCATGGCCATGCAAATGGTCCGCCTGGTCGCCGTGCTGCTGCTCGGCCCGCCGCTGGCACGGTTCATCGCCCTGAAAAGCAAGCCAAAAACCAATTTCTGACGGATGAGAGGCTCCTACAATGACCGCGATTGTCCTTTTCTTCGCCGGCGCCCTGCTGTGCAATAGCATCCCGCACCTGACACGCGGCTTAAGCGGAGCCCCCTTCCCCACGCCGTTCGCCAAACCTCACGGCATCGGCGACTCGTCGCCCTTGGTGAACGTTCTCTGGGGCAGCGTCAACCTTTTGGCCGGCACCGTCCTGCTGACCAAGCATCCGGCCACCGTTGGGCTTAATCCAGAGTTCGCGGCGCTGGCCATTGGCTTTCTGGTCGTGGGAATTTTTGCGTCCCAGCATTTCGGCAAGGTTCGGCGGAACAAGCGGACGGACAGATAAAACCCGCGCCCTAGCGGATCGTCTCGACGCAGAAATCGATGACGGCGCGAACCGTCGTCATCAAAGGACGGCTTGCGCCCCCTGCGATCGCAGCGTTTCCCACAATTGCGCCGGCCCCAGCAGAATGTCGCGCAGCCCGTGGCGGACCTTCTCCGAATCCAGCGCCTGTTTGCTCATGGTGCCGTGGGCGGTCAGGGCGTCCATGATGGCGTTCATCATTTCGTTGGCCAAGTCGGGGGAATTGGCGAACTGTTCCTTGGTGTTGCTGGCCGCCTGCTGAACCAGGATGGTGGATTCCAGCAGCTTGCCTTTGAGGACATGGTTCACATAGACCAGTTTGTCGCCGTCGGTCACGTCGCCATCGAATAGGTCGTTGAGCTTGGCAATGATCTCGGCCAGCAAGACCTTGTCTTTCTCCTGCACCTCGCCGCCGCCCGAATCGGTCAGCGGCTTCAGCTTCTCGGTTTCGCCGGTCCCTAAGGTCAGGTCGCGTTTGCCTTGGCTGTTGAGCTTGTGGTGGGTCAGCGTCACCTTCGACAGGTCGACGCCGTCGCGTTCGCGGCCGAACTCCAGCAGCGGCAACAGGCGCTTGAAGAAGATGGCGCGCTTCTCGACGGCGGTGGTTCCGTAGTCGAAGATCTGCGACAGGAAGGCATAGACCCGCAGAAACGCCCCCAGGTCACGCTTGAACAGGACCAGGGCGTTGGCCTCGTTCTGCGCATCCTGGCTGGCCTTGGCATCGTCGCGGGCCTGCGCCGCCTTCACCGCATCGTTCGCGGCTTTGTATTGCTTCAGCAGGCGGTCGGCGACCGGCTCCAGTGCGGCGGCCAACTGGGCCTGAGAGGCTCTGGGGTCCATTTCGACGGCGACCACGCGATCGACCTCGTTGTCGTCGTAATGGCCGAGGGCATCCAGCTTGGCCCGCAGGTCATAGACCAAATGGGGGTCGGTGATCCCCTCCAGTTCCGCTGTCTCGTAATAGGTTTTAAAGGCGCTCAGGACGTCCGCCGGCTCGTTGATGAAGTCCAGGATATAGGTGGTGTCCTTGCCGGGATGCGCCCGGTTCAAACGCGACAGAGTCTGCACCGCCTGGACACCCGCCAGCCGTTTGTCGACATACATGCCGCACAGCAAGGGCTGATCGAAGCCAGTCTGAAATTTGTTGGCGACCAGCAGAATTTGATACTCGTCGGTATTGAAAGCTTCGCGCATGTCGCGCCCGCGCAAGGCCGGGTTCAGCGCTTGGCTGTTTTCGGTGAACGGGTCGGGGCTGGACTCCGGGTCGTTGACCTCGCCCGAGAACGCCACCAGGGAGCCGATCTTATAGCCGGAGGATTTGATGTAACTGGTGATCGCCAACTGCCAGCGCACCGCCTCGGCGCGACTGCCGACCACCACCATGGCTTTGGCCCGACCGTTCAGCAATGGCGCGACGTTCTCGCGGAAATGCTCGACCACCACCTGAACTTTCTGGCTGATGTTGTAGGGGTGCAGCCGCACCCAGCGCATGAGGCCCTTCATGGCCTCGCCGCGCTCGACTTCCTTGTCGTCCCACTCCTGACCGTCATTCGCCAGTTTGAAGGCCAGCTTATAGGGCGTGTAGTTCTTCAGCACATCGAGGATGAAACCCTCCTCGATGGCTTGACGCATGGAATAGACATGGAAGGGCGCCGGCAGGTTGTCCGGCCCGGCGGGCAAGTCGGGATGCGGACGACGGCCGAACAGTTCCAGCGTCTTGGCCTTCGGCGTGGCGGTGAAGGCCACATAGGTGATGCCGGCATCATTGGCCCGCGCCGCCATCTGGGCGGCCAGCAGGTCTTCGGTGCCGACCTCGCCGCCATCGGCCAGCTCTCTCAGTTCTTCGGCGGACAACACCTGTTTGAGCTTGGCCGCCGCCTCACCAGTTTGCGAGCTATGCGCCTCGTCGGCGATCACGGCAAAGCGCTTGCCCTCGGTCGCCGCCAGTTCCTGCACTTCCTTAAGGGCGAAGGGGAAAGTCTGAATGGTACAGACGACGATCTTCTTGCCGCCCGACAGCGCCTTGGCCAGCTCGCCACTTTTGCTCTGCGACTCGCCGGTGATGGTGGCGACGACGCCGGTGGTGCGCTCGAAATCGAAGATGGCTTCCTGAAGCTGGTGGTCCAGAACCGTGCGGTCGCTGACCACCAGCACCGAGTCGAACAGCTTGCTATGGTCGGCATCATGCAAATCGGCGAGGAAATGCGCCGTCCAGGCGATGGAATTGGTTTTGCCCGATCCGGCCGAATGCTGGATCAGGTATTTCTGCCCTGCCTTCTCGGCCAGCACCGCCGCCACCAGTGCCCGCGTTGCGTCAAGCTGGTGATAGCGAGGGAAGATGATCGAACTGATTTGCTTCTTGCTGTCGCGCTTGGCCACCAGATAGCGGCCCAAGATTTCCAGCCAGCTATGACGCTCCCACACCTGTTCCCACAGATAGGCGGTGCGGTGGCCGGAGGGATTCACCGGGTTGCCGGCGCCGCCATGGTCGCCCAGGTTGAAGGGCAGAAAGAACGTGGCCCCGCCCTGCAACTTGGTGGTCATCCGCACGTCCGAATTGCTGACGGCGAAATGCACCAGCGCCCCGCGCGGGAAGTCCAACAGCGGCTCGGCGGCGCTTTGGCCCTTGGGCCGAGGATTGCGGTCGAAGCGATACTGATCCACCGCATCCTCGACGCTTTGGGTGAAGTCGCTTTTCAACTCCACCGTCGCCACCGGCAGGCCGTTGAGGAACAGCACCAGATCGATGGCGTTTTCGTTGTGCAGGGAATAGCGGACCTGACGCACCACACGCAGGCGGTTGGCCGCATAGCGCGCCTGCAAATCGGGGTTCATCGCCAAAGCGGGCTTGAACTGGGCCAGGCCGAGGGACTGGCGCAGGCCCAGCAATTCGATACCGTGGCGCAAGACGTCCAGGGTGCCCCGGTCATCCAACTGTTTGCGGAGGCGGTCGAGCAGCGTGGCCTCAGCGGCGGCACCATGGCTTTTGCTCAGGGATTCCCATGCCTGGGGTTGGGTGTCCCGCACCCAAGCCAGCACATCCGAGGGAAACAACGCGCGGGCGCGGTCGTAATGGGCGGCATCGCCCTCGGCATAGAGCCAGCCCGAAGCGCCAAGATGGGCGCAGATGTCGTTCTCGAACTCGATTTCCTTGTGCAGGCTCATAACAAGGCTCCGGCCATCGGGCTGTCTGAAATCAGCGTCTGGGTTGTCTGGAACGCGGCGCGCCTAAATGACTCTCTGCGCGGGAAGAATTCCATACCGCATTGATTTATCTCAGAATTCAGAAGTCGAGCGGTTTGGGAGTCGTTTAAGGGTCGTTTAATGGTCATTTAAACGGTTTTCGTTTAAACGACCGTTCTCGGCCAATCGCCATTTCGCCGCAGGCCCCTTGCCTTCACAAAAGATCAAACCATCACGAGCTCGCATTTCAGTCAGAAGGTTTGTGACCTTGTTGCGTTTCTGCTTATCAGTGAGTCCTGCGGCCAACATGTCTACCAAAAGTTCGTCCAGCTTCTCGCGGCTTGCCGTGCCGAATTTGGCCAGATAATCCAGGACGAACTGCTTCTGAGCAGGCTTTTGCAGCCCCTGGTTCCGCGTATAGGCGGCCTGGGTTCCGGTCGTCGCCGCAATCTGGGCCGAGACGTAATAGTTCGGCTTGCGCCCCTCGATCAGCTTGTCCCGACGCAAATGCGCAGCCGCCACGTCGGTGATGGGCAATCCCTTCTGCACCCGGTCCAGCAGAATCACGGTGTCGATGGACAAATCCTGCCGCTCCAGCAGCAGCAGGGAATAGTTCTCGTTGATGGCATGGCCGAAGATTTCCAAAACCACCTTGCTGGCGGTGGATTTCTCGTAATCCGGCAGGGGGAAATAGCGTTTGCGCTGGGCGACGGTCATGGCGTGAATGCCATAGCCCATGGTGTCGATCATGCCCAGTTGTACCATGGCCTGCGCCAGCCACGGATTGCGGTAGCGGCTGGGCGTCTTCTCGCCGGAGAAGTAGTCCGCCGCCGTTCCCTCGAAAAAGCTGCCGGCGTTCTCAAAGATCAGACGGTCCACCCTCTCGGTGACCAGCACCCGTTCCTGGCGGGTGTAATCCTGGTGGGCAAGGCAGTTGTGCAGAGCCTCCAGGATGACGCGGGTGTCGTATTTCATCACCTCGGTGGCCAGCAACTGATTACTGGGGAACAGCTTGTGTTTGATGTTGCGGATGCGGTGCAGCACCTGCGTGGTGGTCAGCAGGAACGGCGGGCCGAAATGCTCATAGGCCCGCTCCTCGGCGTCTAGCTTCCAGGTGATCTGCGCCGGGTGGGGCGACAGGAAATACACCGCCGACGGCGTGCCCAACAGCAACAGAGCCGCCCGCGTCAACTGGCCATGGACAGCCAGCTTTGCCCGGTCGAGGAAAGTGGACATCTCCCAGCCGTCGATCTGGTCGTGGAAGGAGTCCCCGCGGTGCTTTTCCTTGAACTTCTCCCGCGCCAGGGCCAGGGCTTCGGGATCGAGGTCGTCCACGGAGACATCCGGCACCGTCTGCGCCGACCAATCCTCCTGACCTATGGGCTCCGCCAGGATGGCGTCCATCCGCTCAGGGCGGATTTCCACCAGGGACTCATTAATGCGCTGCCATGCCTTGTCATGGGCATAAACCGGCCGGCGCGGGCGGTGTTTGGGGATGTGGAAGACCCAAACCGACTTGGCAGTGTCGTCGGTGAGATGGGCTTCGACGAAGAAGCCTTCGGAATCCAGGTTGGCGCATTTGCTCAACAGGCGCAGGCGGATGTTGTCCACGGTGTAGTCGTGGAAGTCCTGAATGCCGACGATGCGCAAGGAGCCATCCTCGGCGCCGATCACCAGATGCCCGCCCTCCATATTGGCGATGGCCGAGACATAGCTGGCGATGTCGTCGCCCTTGGCGCCGCTGACGGCGTGACGGAGGGCCTTGAACTCCTTCCATTCGCAGGCCGCATTTTCCTTGGGGAAATGCGCCTGGAGATGTGCCTGAAGGGCTTGCTCGTTCATCAGGCAGCCTCCGCCTTAACCAGCCCGCGCACGTCGATCTTGCCGGTGACGGCGGCGGAGATCAGGGCGGTACGGCGTTCTTGGAGGAGGTCGATGGCGCGTTGAACCGCGACGTTAAGGGCATCGAGCTTTGAGGTTTGCTGGTCGAGATAGCCGACAATCGATCTCTGCTCCGTCATCGGAGGAAATGCAAAACGGTATCTTCTCAGTTTTTCCGCAGGTAGATGCTCGATGGTA
>Ga0116225_1001767_pt1 | contig 15262 bp, 15 predicted proteins | sample Sb_taG_8_FD_88968 | JGI IMG/M metagenome (GOLD analysis project Ga0116225, IMG submission 88968) | Peat soil microbial communities from Weissenstadt, Germany - Sb_50d_c_BC metaG | ecosystem: Environmental > Terrestrial > Soil > Wetlands > Peat | place: Germany: Weissenstadt | collected 2010-09-21 | reverse complement strand
TGTACGACCATCAAGAGGAGGCGCGGATGCGTGGATTTTTTGTGGGGATCATCGCCGCGACGTCCTTGCTGGCCGCTTGTGCCAACCAGCCCGGCACCGCTGCGCCGGGCGATTTCGGCGCCAATAAAACGACCGCCGGCACCGTGCTGGGCGCTGGCGCGGGTGGTTTGGCTGGCGCGCAATTCGGCCACGGGGCTGGCAAACTGGCCGCCGTCGGGGTCGGCACGCTGCTGGGCGCTTTCCTGGGGCATGAGGCCGGAGCCAGTCTGGACCGGGCCGACCAAGCCTATGCGATGAAGGCCGAACAGCAGGCCTATGCCGCGCCGATCGGCCAAAAGATCATCTGGAACAACCCTGACTCCGGCCATAGCGGCGAAGTCGTGCCGGTGCGCCAAGGCACCGCCGAAGACGGATCCTATTGCCGCGAATACCAAAGCAAGGTGATGGTGGGCGGCAAGTCCGAGGAAGCCTATGGCACCGCCTGCCGTCAACCCGATGGCAGCTGGAAGGTCGTCCAATAGCGGCGCGGCGGCTCCGGTAAGCTCTATAACGGGGGGCGGAGCCGCCATTCTCCGATGTTTTTCCGATATCTGTGAATTCCATTCGCTCGGAAAGATGATAGAATCCGCCCGGAATTTGCGGGTATTTTCCCGCTTGAGGGGTATTATCTTGGCTGGCGCGCTATCTATGCGCGGTTAGTTGACCGGACGGGGACGACCATGTGGCTCGATAATCGGAAAATTGGCATAAAGATCGGGCTCATTGTGGTGGTGGCCTTTCTTGGTATGTGCCTGGTCTTTGCCGGCGCGCTCTACGTGCTGAACAACGAGGTGCTGGATGGCCGCAAGGCCAAGGTTCAGGATCTGGTCGATAGCGCTAGCGGCATCCTGGCCGGTTACGAGTCCGAGGCGCGGGCCGGACATATGACCGTCGAGGAGGCCAAGGCCGGCGCCTTGCGTGACATCAAAGGGCTGCGTTACGGCAACAACGACTATTTCTGGATTCACGACCTGAACACCCGGATGGTCATGCATCCGATCAAGCCGGAAATGGACGGGACGGATATTTCCAGCCTGAAGGACGCTTCGGGCCAGCCGATGTTCGTCATGATGAATCAGGTGGTAAAGGCCAAGGGCGCCGGATTCTATTACTACGACTGGACCAAGCCGGAATCGAGCAAGCCGGTGCGCAAGCTGTCCTATGTTAAGCAGTTCACACCCTGGGGCTGGGTGATCGGCACCGGCATCTATATCGACGATGTCGAAGCGGCGTTCTGGTCGCGGGCGCTGGAGTTCGGCTTCGGCGTGCTGGCGCTGACGGCGCTAGTGCTGATGGTGTCCTGGGTGGTGGCGCGGCGCATCACGGCGCCGCTGGTGACCCTGTCCGGGGTGATGGGGGCGCTGTCCCATAATGATTTGAGCGTTCACGTTCCCGCCACCCATCGTCTCGATGAAGTCGGCGACATGGGCCGCGCCGTGGCCTTTTTCAAGGAAGGCCTGATCCGCGCCGAGGCTTTGGCCGAGCAGCAGCGTCAGGGCGATTGGGCCAAGGACAAGCGGGCGCGGGTCGTCGACAACCTGTTGCTGAGCTTCAACGAGGAAGTAACGGAAGCGCTGGGCGGCATGACGGCCTCGGCTTCCGAACTGGAATCGATGTCGCGGTCGATGTCGGCGACTGCCGCCGAGGCGTCGACTCAGGCGGCTGCCGTTGCTGCCGCGGTCGAGGAAACCGCCGTCAGCATGCGCACCGCCGCCGGCTCGGCCGACCAGTTGGCCCGCTCGGGTGAGCAGGTCAGTCAGCGCGTCAACGATTCGGTGCGCATCGCCGAAAATGCCTCGGAAGCAGCCTTGCGGGCGACGACGATGGTCAACAGCCTGTCGCAAGCCGTCGGCAAGATCGGCGACGTGGTCGGCCTGATCGCCGACATCGCCAGCCAGACCAACTTGTTGGCGCTGAACGCCACCATCGAGGCGGCGCGGGCGGGGGATGCCGGCAAGGGCTTCGCCGTGGTCGCCGGTGAGGTCAAGACCTTGGCCAATCAGACATCGAAGGCGACCGACGAGATCGGCGCGCAGATTGCCACGGTGCAGCGGGTGACCGTCGACGCCGTCGATGCGATTACCTCGGTGACCACGGTCATTGCCGAAATCAGCCAAATCTCGGGCGTCATCGCCGCCGCCGTCAGCGAACAGGATGCCGCCACCGGCGAAATCGCCGCCAATGTGCAGCAAGTCGCCCAGGCCACCGGCGAGGTCAGCGCCAATATTCTGCGGGTCACCCGCGCCGCCGAGAACACCGGACAGGCCGCTGCCGATGTCGGCGTGACGGCCCAAGGCGTGGCGGATCGGGCGACCAAACTGCGCGACCGCGTCGATACCTTCCTGACCAGCATCCGTGGGACGTGAGCCCGCACGCCGTCTTCGCCAACAGCGGAATCGCGGCCCCTACCGAATTGGGATGAGCAGACAATGCAATACACGCTGAGCCACAGCGACAAGGCCATCGAGATTTCAATTACCGGTCGTCTGACCTTCTCCGATGCGCCGCAATTCCCCAAGATCCTGGGTGAACTGACGGCCGGTGCGGTGCGCGATTGGACGATCAACCTGGATGGGCTTGAGTTCATCGATTCCACCGGGATGAGCCTGTTCATCCATGTCTACGACGCCGCTAACAATGACGGACGTCAGGTGGTGCTGCGCAACACGCATGGCGCGGTGCACGAGGCACTGGACCGGGCGGGCTTTCACACTCTGTTCGCCTTCAAGTGACGGCAGGCGGCGGGCCTTCCGCCCGATCCGAATTTCCGCGCGTTGTCGCCTATGACGAATGCGCCGTGGCGGCGCGAGCCGGCGCGGAACCATCCTTGCCGCCCGCCGAGAGGGAGCCGGGGGTGGTTCTGTTCGTCGGCGAGGATCACGAGGATCTGACGTCCGTACTGCCTCTGCCGGTGGTGGGCGCCCTCGATCTGGGCTGCGACACTCCGGCTGCCGGTCTGGCCGCAGTGCCGGCGGCGGCATTACTGCTGCGGGTTTCGACGGCGACGGCGCTGCGTCTCGACATCGCCGGACCATTCACCGCCGCCATCGGCGACCGTTGTCCTGCAGCGCGGGGCATCGCCAGCGGCCTGCATCTGGCGATCCAAGAAGCCGTCGGCAATGCCGTCATGCATGGCAATCTGGAACTCGATGGGGCGCTGCGGGCAACCCCCGGCGGCTGGCGGCTGTTTGCCGAAACCATGCATGAGCGATCCCAGGATCCGGCGCTGACACGCCGCGCGATCACCTTGTCGGCCAATTGGGATGTGCAAAGCGTGGAGGTGACGGTCGAAGATCTCGGCCCTGGCTTCGATCCCGCCGCCCCGCATCCGGCGGGGATCGCCAATGGGCGCGGTTTGGGGCTGATCCATGGCGCTTGCAGCGCCGTCGGCTTCACTGCTCAGGGGCGCCGGATCGAGATGCGCTTTGCCCTGGCTTAACTGGCCAGCCAGATAAAGGTCAGGTCATCTTCCGGCTGAGCCGGCGAGCGTTGGGCGAAGCCTTGCATCAAGCGTCCCAGTACCTTTGCCCGGTCGCCGTCGATACTGTCGGCCAGCAGCGCCTGCACCCCGGTCTCGCCTATGCTGTCGCCGGTCAAATCGGGGGCGTCGGTCAGGCCGTCGCTGTATAGTGACAGGTGGCTGCCGGCGGGGAACGGCACCACCCGGTTGGCATAGGTGACATCAAGGCTGATGCCCAGCGGCAAGGCGCGCTCCGGCAAAAGATAAAGGTCGTCGCCGGTTCCGATGATCGGCGCTGGGGCTCCGGCATTGGCGACGGTGAGCTGGCGGCTGGACAGGTCGAGCACGGCCACCACCATGGTGGCGAATTGCCCGCGCGGCAGCACCGGTATCAGCGCCGCATTTAGGCGTTGCAGGAACGCTGCCGGATTTTCCACTTCGGACGCCGCTCCGCTCATCAATTGATGCAGGCGAAAGGTGTTGATCGCCGCAGCGACGCCATGGCCGGAAAAATCGACGGCGAACAGGCCCAGGCGATGGTCGTCGATGGCCGTCAGCCCCCACAAATCGCCTCCCAGTTCGGAGGAGGGGGTGAACAACGCATCGACGAAGACGCCATAGCGGCGCATCGCGTCTTGCATCTGCGGCGCCGTTGGCAGCAAGGCCTCTTGCATGGCCCGCGCGGTGTCCAAATCTTGGGCCAGACGGTCATGGTAGCGGCGCAGGCTTTTCAGCAATAGGTGACTGCGCAGATGCACGGTGACGCGGGCGACCAGTTCCTTGCGGTGAATGGGCTTTTCGATGAAGTCGGTAGCGCCGTTGGCAAAAGTGGCATTGCGCATCTTTTGGGCGCCGAGAGCGGTCGTTACCAGCACCGGCAGGTCGATATATTGGGGCATCGTCCGCAGCCGGGTAAGGAATTCCTGCCCGTCCATGACCGGCATCATCAGGTCGAGGACGATCAAATCGGGTTCGAACGAGGCCAGCCGCTCTAATGCCTCGACGCCGTTGCCGGCGCACTCGATCATGGTTACGCCCATGGACCCCAGCACGGCGCGGGCGAATTCCTGGTTCAACTCGTTGTCTTCGACCACCAGCACCCGCGCTTCGGCCAAATTCACGCCGGCTACCAACTCCACACCGCACCCCGCCTTCGTTTTCCCCGCCCGCCAACGGTAACAGAGATGATGCCGTTGGAATACATCATAGCGGAATTTATCCCGCTGTGAATCGCGTGGCGCTTTGGCCTTTGGCGCAGGCAAAAGGGCGTCCGCCGCTGAAGGTTCTGGACTCGTCGCGGCTTGGGGCGATACGAATTGGGCTAATCTGGTTCCTTTAAACCTCGGCGTAGGTTCATGAACGACACACCTTCTCGGAGTTCCACCGACTTTCAGGCCGTCGTCACCCTGAAAGCCGCCCGCGACGTTGCCGAGACCATCGAAGAGTTTCGCCGGGCGCTGCGGGCCAAAGACCTGAGCCGGCGGCAACGGCAGTCCTTCAAGGACCAGCTGCTGGAAGCCGCCGAGCGGCTGTGCAATCTGCTCGATCTGCTGATGTCATGGCTTGACACGGTGTCGCCCAGCGTGCGCGCGCCCCTGGGAGAGGGTATCTCGGAACTGCGCGGCAAACTGCTGGCTACCGGCATGAAGCTGGTTGCCGACCGGACGCAACGGCTGATCGAGTCTGCCTCGGCCATCGTCGGCGGGCGGGCTGCCTTTCCGTTGGGGATCTCGATGACGCTGGGGGTCTCGGTAGCCACTTTGCTGGCCATCGTCGAGGCCTTGGGCGGACGGGCGGCGATGTCGGACGACATCAACGCCAAGATTACTGAAGTGGAGCGCCTGCTCAAGCGCCTGCGGATCATGGAATATGACCTGGGCCTGACCAAAGAGCTTGGGGAACAGTAACCTTGGCTAAGATCCCGCACGCCGATACGGCGGCTGAACGCCAAGCGCTGCTGGTGCTGGAAACCGCCTATGAGGTGGCGGGGGGGATCGAGAAGCGGCGCGCCACCTTGGGCAAGTCCGACGCCTCGGATGAGGCGCGGCGGCAGGCCAAGCAGGAACTTATCGAAGCGTCGGAGCGGCTGATCAATTTGTTGGTGCTGGCCTCACGCCGCATGGCCTCGGACGTGAGCGCCGAAATCGCCGATCTGGTGCGCAGCCGCACCGAGGAATTGCGCCTGCGTCTGCTGGCGGCGGGCATGGGGCTGGTCACCGACCGCGCCGAAAAGGTCAAGAACCGCGCGCTGTCGATCGTCGATGGCGGGGCGGCCAGTCCGTTGGGCTTGGCGCCGCGTCTGGCTGAAATCATGAGTTCCATCGAGGCGACCGTCGGCGCCTTGGGCGGACCGTCGGTGCTGCCCGAAGAAGACCGCGCCAAGATCGAAGAGGCGCGCACCGCCGTTGCCCGGCTGGCGGTGTTCGAGGACGGCACGGGAATCCTCGTCGATCTGTCCTGAACGGCGGCGGTTTTATTAAACGCCAACGCCGCCTTTATACTCCCCTTACATCCTATCGCCCTTTCCGCATGGAAGCTTAACGCGGTTGCGGACTATCTCTTGGAGGTGGTCTCAAGCCGTGGAGAGCTGCCATGCTCGATGTCGTTTTCGTCACTTCCATGATCGCCTTTTTCACCCTGGGTGCGCTGTTTGTGCGCGCCTGTGACCGTATGTGAGCGGAGGCTCCCGAATGACACTGGAACTTATTCTTGGCGCGGCGGTGGCGGTTGGGCTGTGCGCCTATCTGACCTACGTCCTGATCCGCCCCGAGCGGTTCTGAGGAGACCCCGATGAACTCCGCAGGAATTCTGCAAATCGTCCTTTTTTGCGCCGTGCTGACCGCCGGCGCAGTCCTCTTGGGGGCCTATATGGCCCGCGTCTTCACGGGGGGGCGCACGTGGCTGTCGCCCGTGCTGAACCCCGTTGAGCGGGGAATCTTCAAGCTGTGCGGCATTCATGCCGACCAGGAACAGCATTGGACCACCTACGCCTTCGCTACCCTGGCCTTTAATCTGGCGGGGATTCTGGTGATGTACGCGGTGATGCGCCTGCAGGCGTTTCTGCCGCTCAATCCGGCCTCAGAGGCCGCCGTCGCGCCCGATCTGGCCTTCAATACCGCCATCAGCTTCGCCACCAACACCAACTGGCAGAACTACGGCGGCGAAAGCACCATGTCCTATCTGACGCAGATGATGGGCATGACGACACACAACTTCACCTCGGCTGCGACCGGCATGGCCGTGCTGGTGGCTCTGGTGCGCGGCTTCTCGCGCCGTTCGGCCAAGACCATCGGCAATTTTTATGTCGATGCGATCCGCGGCATCCTGCATGTCCTGCTGCCGCTGGCGATCGTCTTCACGATCTTCCTGGTGTGGCAGGGCGTGCCGCAGAACTTCGACGCCTACACCACGGCCACTGGCCTGGGTGGCGTATCGCAGACCATCGCGCAGGGGCCGGTTGCCTCGCAGGATGCGATCAAGCTGCTTGGCACCAATGGTGGCGGCTTCTTCAACGCCAATTCGGCGCATCCCTTCGAAAACCCCACTCCCTTGACCAACTTCTTCCAGATGGTCGGGTTGCTGGTGATTTCGGCGGGTCTGGTGTTCGCGTTCGGGCGGATTATCGCCGACGGACGTCAGGGCCGCGCGCTGTACATCGCCATGGCGCTGATGATGGTGGTCGGTATCGGCGTCTGCACCTGGGCCGAGTCCCAGGGCAATCCGCTGCTGACGCCGCTGGGCGTCGATCAGACGATGAACGACCATGCGCCCGGCGGGAATATGGAAGGCAAAGAGGTCCGCTTCGGCATCGCCAATTCGGCCATCTTCGCCACCATCACCACCGACACCTCGACCGGTGCCGTCAATTCCATGCATGACAGCTTCACTCCCATCGGCGGCATGGTGCCGATGGTCAATTTGATGCTGAACGAAGTGATCTTTGGCGGTGTCGGCTCCGGCCTGCACGGGATGATCATCAACGTGATCATCGCGGTGTTCATCGCCGGGCTAATGGTCGGCCGCACGCCGGAATATCTGGGCAAAAAGATGGAGTCCAAGGAGGTCAAGCTGGCCGTCCTGTCCATCCTGATGTTCCCGGTGGGCGTGCTTGGACTGGGGGCGCTCAGCATCGCTCTGCCGGCGGGCATACCGGCGATCACGGCAGGCGGACCGCATGGCTTGTCCGAGGTTCTCTACGCCTATGCCTCGACGACCGCCAATAACGGGTCGGCCTTCGGCGGCTTCAACGGCGCCAGCCTGTACCAGAACGTGATGCTGGCCGTGGCCATGCTGATCGGGCGGTTCCTGGTGATTATCCCGACTTTGGCCATCGCCGGTTCACTGGCCGCCAAAAAGATCGTGCCGCCCTCGGCCGGAACCTTCCCGACGCATGGCGGGTTGTTTATCGGCCTGCTGATCGGCGTGATCCTGGTGGTCGGCGGTCTGACGTTCTTCCCTGTCCTTGCCCTGGGGCCCATCGTCGAGCAGTTGCTGCTCGTCGCCGGCACCACGTTCTGAGGTGGCAGTATGAGCACCCATCGTCCCTCGGCGCTGTCGCTGTTCGATCCGAACATCTTCAAGCGCGCTGTTATCGACTCCTTCGTCAAGCTCGACCCGCGCGAGCTGGTGAAGAATCCCGTGATGTTCACCACCGCCGTGGTCGCCGCCCTGTCCACCTTCCTGTTTAGCCGCGATCTGGTCTTGGGTGTCGGCGAGCATGTCGGCGTGGTCGGCCAGATTACCGCATGGTTGTGGTTCACCGTGCTGTTCGCCAACTTCGCCGAAGCGGTGGCCGAAGGGCGGGGTAAGGCTCAGGCCGACAGCCTGCGCCGCACCCGCACCGAATCGGTGGCCCGCAAGGTGGCGACCCTTGATGCCGCCAGCTTCACCGAAGTCTCCGCCACCAGCCTGCGGGCCGGTGACCTCGTCGTCGTCGAGGCCGGAGACATCATCCCCGGCGACGGCGACGTCGTGGCCGGCATCGCCACCGTCGATGAATCAGCGATCACCGGTGAATCCGCCGCCGTCATCCGCGAATCCGGCGGCGACCGTTCGGCGGTGACCGGCGGCACCCGCGTGGTGTCCGACCGCATCGTTGTGCGCATCAGCGTCAACCCCGGCGAATCCTTCCTCGACCGCATGATCGCGCTGGTCGAGGGGGCGAAGCGGCAGAAGACTCCCAACGAAATCGCTCTGACCATCCTGCTGGTCGGCATGACGTTGATCTTCCTCTGCGTCGTCGTCACTCTGCCGGCCTTCGCCGCCTATTCGGGGACGGTGATCCCGGTGGTGTTCCTGGTCGCCTTGTTGATCACGCTGATCCCGACCACCATCGGCGGCTTGCTGTCGGCCATCGGCATCGCCGGCATGGACCGTCTGGTCAAGTTCAACGTCATCGCCAAATCGGGCCGCGCCGTCGAAGCGGCGGGCGACATCGACGTGCTGCTGCTGGACAAGACCGGCACCATTACCTTGGGCAACCGTCAGGCCGCCGAGTTCATCCCGCTGCCCGACGTCAACGAGCGGGAACTGGCTGAAGCGGCTTTGCTGTCGTCCTTGGCCGACGAGACTCCCGAAGGCCGCTCGATCGTCGCTTTGGCCCGTCAGGCCTTCAGCTTTGCCGACAATGAAGGGCAAGCAGGCGAGATGACCTTCATCCCGTTCAGCGCCCACACCCGCATGAGCGGCGTCAGCGTTCCCCCCAGCGGGCGTGGACAGACGACCGAGATCCGCAAGGGCGCTGTCGACTCGGTGCTGAAATGGTCGGCCGATTGGGCCGGCGGCGGCACCGTGGCCGTGGTTCCCCGCGATCTGACCATGGCCGTCGAGCGCGTGGCCAAGGCTGGCGGCACGCCGCTGGTGGTGGCCAAGAATGGCCGTCTGCTGGGCGTGGTCTACCTTAAGGACATCATCAAGCCGGGCATCCGCGAGCGCTTCCAGACCTTGCGCAAGATGGGTATCCGCACCGTGATGGTGACTGGCGACAACCCGCTGACCGCCGCCGCCATCGCCGCCGAGGCCGGAGTCGACGACTTCCTGGCCGAGGCGACGCCCGAACGCAAACTGGCACTGATCCGCGAGGAGCAGGCCAAGGGCAAACTGGTCGCCATGTGCGGCGATGGGTCCAACGACGCTCCGGCCTTGGCGCAGGCCGATGTCGGGGTGGCGATGAACACCGGCACCCAGGCGGCGCGCGAGGCCGGCAACATGGTCGATCTGGAAAGCGATCCGACCAAGCTCATCGAGATCGTCATGATCGGCAAGCAGTTGCTGATGAGCCGTGGCTCGCTGACCACGTTCTCCATCGCCAACGACGTCGCCAAGTACTTCGCCATCATCCCGGCGCTGTTCCTGGTGTCGTACCCGCAGCTGCAATCGCTCAACGTCATGCATCTGGCCAGCCCGCAAAGCGCCATCCTGTCGGCCATCATCTTCAACGCCTTGATCATCATCGCCTTGATCCCGCTGGCCTTGCGGGGTGTGGCCTACAAGCCGGCCAGCGCGGAAGTGCTGTTGCGCCGCAATCTGTTTGTCTATGGGCTGGGCGGGCTGCTTGTTCCGTTCGTTGGCATCAAGGCGCTCGATATGCTGATCGCCGCCCTGGGTCTGGCCTGAGATCGGAGAGGACATCATGTTCAAGCAAATGAAGGTGGCCATCATGACCACCCTGGTGGTCACGGTGATCTGCGGTCTGGCCTATCCGCTGGCGATGACGGGTCTGGCCGATGCGCTGTTCCCGACCCAGGCGCATGGCAGCCTGATCGAGCGGGACGGCAAGGTAATCGGCTCGGCCTTGATCGGCCAGCAGGTGACCGGCCCGACCTACTTCCATGGCCGCCCCTCGGCGACCACCGACACCGATCCCAACGACCCCACCAAGACGGTGCCGTCGCCCTATAACGCGGCTAATTCCGGGGCCTCGAACTACGCGCCGACGGCCAAGGGGCTGGTGTCGGACGTGGGCGACCGGGTCGCCGCGCTGAAAGCCGAGAACCCCAACGCCCGCATCCCGGTGCCGGTCGATCTGGTGACCACCTCGGCCAGCGGTTTGGACCCCGATATCTCGCCTGCCGCCGCCGAGTACCAGCTTCTCCGCGTTGCCGCCGCGCGCGGTATCCCAGAGGCGGATCTGCGCAAGGTGGTGGCCGAAGCGACCGAGGGACGCACGCTGGGGGTGTTGGGTGAGCCGCGTGTCAACGTGCTCAATCTCAACCTGACCTTGGATCGGCTTTATCCCGCCGCCGCCAAGCACTAAGCTGACGTGGTCGAGAGACCGGGACGGGCCTGCGCCTGTCCCGGTCTTCGCTCCATTTCCGGAGAGCACAGACAGATGGCAGACAGCGACCGCGACGACCGCCCCTCTCCCGATGCCTTGCTCGCCGAAGCGACGCGCGAGACGCGGGGAAAGCTGAAAATCTTCCTGGGGGCGGCTCCGGGGGTCGGCAAGACCTATGCGATGCTGGAAGCCGCGCATGAGCGCAAGCGCGAGGCCGTCGATGTGCTGATCGGCGTGGTCGAAACGCATGGCCGGCGCGAAACCGAAAAACTGGTTCAAGGCCTGGAAAGTCTGCCGCTGAAGACGGTGGATTATCGCGGCCGGGTGTTTAATGAAATGGATCTGGAGGCCATCATCCGGCGGTCTCCCAAGGTCGTGCTGGTTGACGAGTTGGCCCATACCAACGTTCCCGGCAGCCGCCATTTGAAGCGCTATCAGGACGTTGAAGACATTCTTGCGGCGGGGATCAACGTCTATTCGGCGGTTAACATCCAGCATCTGGAAAGCCTGAACGACGTCGTCGAACGCATCGCCGGCATCAAGGTGCGCGAGACCATTCCCGACAGCGTGCTGTCCACCGCCGACGAAATCGAACTGATCGATCTGCCGCCGGAAGACCTGATCAAGCGGTTGGCCGAGGGCAAGGTTTATGTGCCCGAACAGGCGCGCCGTGCCGTACATAATTTCTTCTCGCCGGGCAATCTGACCGCGCTGCGCGAGATGGCTCTGCGCCACGCCGCCGAGCGGGTCGATGCGCAGATGGTCAATTACATGCGCGCCCACGCCATTTCCGGGCCGTGGCCGACGCGTGAGCGCATCTTGGTGTGCATCGGCGACGGCATCGCCGCCAGCCGCCTTGTGCGGGTGGCCAAGCGCGTCGCCGAGCGGCGGTCCGCGCCCTGGGTGGCGATCTATGTCGAGACCCACCGGCATCTGACGCTGTCGGAGCAGGAACGCGACAGCATCGCCCAGGCGCTGCGGCTGGCCGAGCAATTGGGTGGCGACGCGCAGACCTTGCAGGGCGAGGACGTCGTCGAGGAACTGCTCGGCTACGCCCATGAGCACAACTGCACCCAGTTGGTGGTCGGGCGGCAGCGGCGTAAAGGCTGGCGCAAGCTGGTGCGCGGCAACACGGTGACCGACCGCATCATCGCCCAGACCGGCGCTTTCGACGTGCTGCTGATCGGTGGCGAAGAGGCCGAAAAACCAGTGCCGCGCCTGCAAACCCAGGCCGCCGAGGAAGCTCGTGATTGGCTTGGCTACCTGCTGGCCAGCATCGGCGTGGCGGCGGCCACCGGCTTGGGCTTCCTCATCGATTTGTGGCTGCCGCTGCCCAATATCTCCGTCAGCTTTCTTGTGGCGGTGATGCTGATCGCCTTGAAGCTGGGGCGCGGCCCGGCGATTTTTGCCTCCTTCGCCAGCTTCCTGTCGTTCAATTTCTTCTTTACCGAACCGCGCTTCACCTTCGCCATCTCGGATTCGCAGAACATCCTGACCATCGTTTTCTTTTTGGTCGCCGCCATCATCGTCAGCAATCTGGTCAGCCGCGTGAGCCAGCAAATCGAGGCGACCAGGACCAGCGGACGGCGCACCGCCAATCTTTACGAGTTCAGCCGCAAGATCGCCGCCGCCGCCACCCAGGACGACGTGTTGTGGGCGGTGGTGCATCATGTCGCCGCCACCATTCACGGCAAATCGCTGATCCTGCTGCCGCATGACGGACGCCTGCTGATCGCCGCCGGCTATCCGCCGGAAGATGAAATCAGCGACAAGGACGCCGCCGCCGCCGACTGGACTTGGACCAACGCCCGTCCCGCCGGGCGCGGCTCGGCGACGCTGCCGGCGGCCGAGTGGCTGTTCCTGCCGCTGAAGACGGCGCGCGGCGCGGTCGGCGTGCTGGGTATCCAGATGGCCGGGCAGGATTACCTGTCACCGGAGGATAGCCGCCTGTTGGAGACGCTGGCCGATCAAGCCGCCGTCGCCATCGAACGCACCACTCTGGTCGCCGATGTCGAGGCGGCGCGCGTCGCCACCGAAACCGACCGCCTGCGGGCGGCCATGTTGTCATCGATCTCGCACGATCTGCGCACGCCGCTGGTGTCGATCCTGGGCGCCGCCACCAGCCTGATCAATTACCAGGACGAACTGGACCCGGAGAACCGCCTGGAGCTGGCTCAGACCATCCAGGACGAAGCCGAGCGGCTCAATCGCTTCGTGCAGAACCTGCTCGACATGACCAAGCTGGGGTCAGGGGCGTTGCGTCCCAATGCCGATTGGGCCGATCTGCGCGACATCGTCCACGCCGCCGTCGAGCGGTCGGGGCGGTTGATCCGCGACCACAAGGCCAAGGTCGATATCGATCCCTCGGTGCCGCTGGTCTGCGTCGATTCGGTGTTGATGGAACAGGTGTTCTTCAATCTGATCGACAATGCTTGCAAGTACTCGCCGCCAGGAACGCTGGTCACCATCTGGGCGCGCGGCAAGGATGGGCATGCGGTCATCGAGGTCTGCGACCAGGGCGCCGGCATCCCCGACGCCGATCGCGAGCGGGTGTTTGACATGTTCTATCGGGTCGAGGCGACCGACAAGCAAGCCGCCGGCACCGGGCTCGGCCTGGCCATCTGCCGCGGCATCGTCGAGGCGCATGGCGGCACCATCAAAGCCGAGCCGGGGCTGAACGGCGCCGGAACCTGCATCGTGCTCAGTCTTCCCATCGGTCAGCCGCCGGATATGACGCTGTCCGACACCGCCGGGGCTTAACGGAGAACCCATGTCCAGAATTCTCGTGATCGACGATGAACCGCAGATCCGCAAATTCCTGCGCATCAGTCTGGGCGCCAATGGCTATGAGGTGGTTGAAGCGCCAACCGCCGGCGAGGGCGTGACCCTGTGTGCCAGCGGTCATCCGGATCTGGTCATCCTCGATCTCGGCCTGCCGGATATGGATGGGCAAGAGGTGATTACCGCCGTGCGCGCCACCAGCGCCGTGCCGATCATCGTGTTGTCGGTGCGCGCCAGCGAGGCTGACAAGGTCGAATCGCTGGATCGCGGCGCCGACGACTTCATGGTCAAGCCATTCGGCATCGGCGAGTTGATGGCCCGCGTGCGGGCGGCGTTGCGGCAAAAGGGCGATGGCGCGTCTGCCGAGCTGTTGCAGACCGGCTCGCTGCGGATGGACTTCACCCGCCGCATCATCACCAAGGCCGGGCAAGAGGTTCGGCTGTCGAAGAAGGAATATGACCTGCTGCAATATCTGGCCGCCACCCCCGATCATGTGCTGACGCATCGCCAGATCCTGAAAGCGGTGTGGGGGCCGGCGCATGTCGAGGATACCGCCTATCTGCGCGTCTACATTAATCAGTTGCGGCAGAAGCTGGAGGACAATCCAGCCTCGCCGACACTGCTGGTGACCGAACCGGGGGTGGGCTATCGCCTGAAAGCCCAGCCGGATGCCTGAACCCAGCCATTCGTGATGTTTTTATGCAGGCCGATTCGCCGTTCCTTAGAAAAACTCCATGAATTTCAAGCGCATCGCCGGTAAGGACGAAAATTATGGACGGATTTGCATGACAGGCGTCTCACCAATGGTATTGCGCTGGCGGTCGCTCGGCCTTATTGCTGGCGTATGACCACAGATGCCAAAAACCATCAAGGCCAAGCGCTGGCCGAGGAACTCTCCGCCAGCGGCATGACCGGAACCGCACTCGCGGCCGCACTGGGGATCGCCCCCGAAGTGGTGGCCGATCTTCTGTCCGGCCGTCGTTCGCTCGACGAGGACTTGGCCAACGGCTTGGCGCGGGTGACCGGCAAGCCGGCCACCTGGTGGCTGCGCCAGCAGGGCCGGGCCGACGCGGAAGGGCGATGAGCAATCCGTTCGACGACTTTCTGGCAGTGGAGGCGTTCACCTCCAAACTGCCCTTGGTCGAACGGTTAGAGGCCGCCTTGGCCCAGGCGCATCACAGAGAAGCAGCTTTGGCGCAATTATCTGGTGTGTCCATTCAGAGAATTCACGGCATGCTCACCGGCCATCTGTCCGACGTGAGTATCGAGGAAATTCAACGGGTTCTGGCGGTTCTGGGCGGAAGCTGAGGGCCCCAGCCGGCCTTGCCGAACGGTGGCGGGGCGCCCATACGCACAGCGGTCGAGACGCGGCTGCTTTCCTGGTGTAGCTTTCCGCTCTGCGTGCCAATGGCGACGCAATCCAGGAAACTTCGATAGAGCCCAAGTATGAGCTATCAACCGACGACGGAAACCAGCCACGCGAAGTCTTCTTTCGGGGCATTGTTCGTGGGCGCCTTGGGTGTCGTGTACGGTGATATCGGTACCAGCCCACTTTATACCCTGCATGAATGCTTTGCTGGCGAGCATCCGCTGGAGGTCGACAAAGGCAATATCCTGGGCATCCTGTCGTTGGTGTTCTGGGCCATCATGCTGATCGTTTCGATCAAATACGTTCTGGTGACGATGCGCGCCGACAACCGCGGCGA
>Ga0116225_1001758_pt1 | contig 15300 bp, 16 predicted proteins | sample Sb_taG_8_FD_88968 | JGI IMG/M metagenome (GOLD analysis project Ga0116225, IMG submission 88968) | Peat soil microbial communities from Weissenstadt, Germany - Sb_50d_c_BC metaG | ecosystem: Environmental > Terrestrial > Soil > Wetlands > Peat | place: Germany: Weissenstadt | collected 2010-09-21 | reverse complement strand
TTGGAGGGAATCCTTGGGCAATAGCGACACAGCCACCGTCAAGGTGGATGCCATAAGCAAGATGGGCCACATCCTCCTCTTAGGAGCGGCTTTTGTTTTCTTGGTGGCGATGGTCGTGTTGGCGCCCGTCCTTATTCTCTCCACATGTCTTCTTTGGTTGCTAGAACGCAAAAGAGTTCCGGATGAAAAAAAACTTTGGCACGACGGCAGATCTGTCCAGGTACTCAATAAATCGGGCTGTCCTTGCCATATTGTAGATAGACTCTCTATTTCCCCAGCTCATCTCCGCACCCTATTGCACAAATCAGCCCAGGAGCGACGGTCAATGCGGTTGCAGCGGATTGATGGGGGCCTATATGTCAACATGAATCCGCCAGCCGGAACGATCGACGCTCTACTGAACCCTCTTTTGCCGGCAATTTCGCGGGATTGCTTCTATGGTGACCTTGTGGAGATGCACAACACCAAAATCCTACCCAAATTCATCTCTGAGCGAGGGCCTTTGATGGGTTACTTTGCCGCTGAGCGGTGGTTTCGAAAACAGATTTTCCGTTCTGTTCTACAGCTCGTTTGGTACCGTGTCCAAACGCTTTTGTTTACTGAAGCTGCCTGGCAACCGCCGCAGTTCAAAAAGTAGAAGGGGGCTCCCATGACCATTACCGAGATCGCGTCGGCAGTAGTTCTGGCGGTGTTGGCGGCCATTTTTATTGAACGATTGAAGAAGGTGAAGAGAAAAGAAGCTGGTAGAGAACAAGGTCTTAGCACCTTCAAATTTCGCGCAGAGATCGAGATGAGCACAGCAAGGGCTCGCGAGAATCAGGGACAACCCGTAACGCGTTCTCAGAATTCTCAGAGTCCCATCTCGAAAGAAGGATAAGCTCACTTATGACTCGCCCCCGCGTCGGCGCCGATGGCCGCTGCTGTCGCGCTCGCCAGGGACATCCTTCCCCTACTCCTCCCTTTTTCCCTCGCCCAAAAACCGGGTCACAAAATTTGCCGGAAAATTTTAGCCCTGTTTTCAATAACTTAGTCCCCCGAGCCCCCCGCCTTCTCATCAACTCCCTGCTAGCTTGAAATTAGGAAGAGATTTGCGCTCATATGGAAAACAACGTCACCCAAGTCGTGGCCCTCGGAACCTCCATCGGCCGCAGCCAGGCCTTCGGCGCCATCACCTATAAATGCTCCGCCGAGCAGGCCAAAGCCTTCGAGCAGGTCTGGGAATCCGGCGACTACAAGCTCCTCGGCCTCACCTGTGAAAAGTATTGCCTCGTGTATGCCGGCCTCACCCACCAGCGCGTCGAGGGAATCGTCCGCAACCGCAAAGAGTTTGGCGACATCTACCTCCAGCTTTCCGACATCATCGCCGTCTCACCCGAAACCTACCGCCACATCCAGCCCAAGGTCCACGATGACTGCCTCGAAATCGCCGGCGAAATGGTCTCCATCCTCCCCGAAAACGCCGCCCGCATCCGCGAGGCCGTCAACCGCCTCCGCGCCGATCTCCGTAAAGCCCAGGAAGATGTCGAAACCCTCACCTCGCCCGAAATCGCCAGCCTGCAAACCCGCCTCGACGCCTGGCTCGACGACCTCCGCCGCATGGCGCCCCGCCTCGCCGCCCGGCACGAAGATGCTTCCCTGCGCGGCCTCGTCCAGTACTCCATCCAGCACCTGCAGGAGATCGCCCATGGCTTTGCCCTGTAACCAAAATCGGAAAACGACAAATGCATTTGTCGTCCGCCTTCCCCAAATCATTGATTCTGCTGCAAGCGGCCGGGAAAAACGACAAATGCATTTGTCATTTGGGTTCGTTCCGTCAAATCTGGTCAACCGCCGCGGAGACGGTGCCCGTGGGCTGCCGGGCAACCGCCACTCCTACGCTAATCTCGGGCTCGGAGAGGCACGGCCGGCTCGCAACTCACACCTGGCCTGTCGCCCCGGAAACCGCATCAGGCATAGCGTTCCACACGCCGCGCCCCGGCCGATTCGATAAGATACGTCAGCGGCTCCTTCCACTTGCTGCAATAGAGCAGTTCGAGGCCGACCCGGAAGGTCCCCTCAACCGCGGACACGTCTTGCACGCGGCCGACCAGAAAGTGATCGTCCCACTCCACTTTCACGATCTTTCCGCTAGGGATGTCCTGGGCCACCGCAATGCCCATCCCGGATCGCGAGAAATTCCGGATCTGACACGTCACCGTGACATCCGGGTGGCCCAGAATGGTAACCGCACCGGTTTCGTAGGCTTCAATCCTGTTTTCCGCTCGATCGTTTTTCATCCTTCACCTCATGGTCCTTTTTTAAAGCGACGGTTCTTTTTTAAGTGCCCGCTTCAATTGACCATGGCCGGCTCGCTGCTCTCCGCCCATGCGGCGGGCCGGATGAACTTGAACCTGCTGCGAGTGCTCTCGAAGCCAGCCATTACCCGGCCGTTGGCCTGCCGGAATACGCGCACCACCTTCGTCTGGAACTGCAACGCTCTTTGACCGAACACCGGGTGGGCCGGCAACTGCAGCTCCACCGTATAGCGTTCGCCAATATGCGGCGGCTTGGTGTCCGGCTCGCCGCCGCTCCATACCAGCAACATGCCGGCCCCGCTGATGTTCTCAATCCGCTTCCACGTGCCCCTCCGGCGATTCGCCGGCGGTGCAATCCGGCAATATACGGTCATCGTCAAACGATCTCGATTGCGCTTTTCCATGGTCATACGCTCCATTCGTTTTGATGTTCCTCGTTTAAAGTGGAAAGCCCATATAGGGCGAGTTCGTACCGGTCCTCGGCTCCCAGCCGGTCCGCAAGATTTCTGAGCCGCCTCTGTACCGTCGATCGATTGGAGCCTAGTGCGGCGGCGATTTCTTGGTTGTTCAAACCGTAGCCCGCCAGGGTGATGAGCTCGCGCTCGCGCTCGCTGCAGGCCAGCTTCACCAGCGTCGAGGGAGACGGATCGAGTCCCGAGAACTGCGCCATCTGGCTGAGGGCATCCACCAGGCGGCTGGGCGAGTCGGACCCGGTGGGCAAGGTCGGATGAGGCCACGGCGTCAACTGGCATTGGGGCGCGAGCCGCTGCAGATCGTGAATGACCTCAGGCGCCGGCAATACCGGCATGTCGAGGACCGCGATATCGGGGCGGCAGCGTTGCAGGCACTCGAACACCTCGAAAATGTCGTGACACACAGCCACGATCTCCATCCCGCCCGCCCTCAGGATGGTCTCCAGGCCTTTCGCCAGAATCGGTTCGTTGGTTGCAATCAGAACGCGTGTCATTCGCATATCACCAGCTTTCCGGGACCAGGCTTTCCCTCAGGCCGCGGCGCTCCGCCAGCGCCCGGCCGGGTAGCGCGCCGATCAGTGCCTGTGTATAGGGATGCTCCGGCGCTTCGAACACCGCTTCCGTCTCCCCAAACTCCACAATCCGTCCTTCGTGCAGGATCGCCACCCGGTCGCAGAAACCGGCGATCGACAGCAGGTCGTGCGAGATATACAGAATGCCCATGCCCAGCTCCCTGTTCAGCCGCGATAGCAATCGCAGCACGTCCGCCTGGGAGATGAGGTCCAGCGAGCTGGTGGGCTCATCCGCAATCAACAGGCCGGGGTAGTGCAGCACCGCCATGGCGATCAGCACCCGCTGCGCCTGGCCGACGCTCACCTCTCCCGGGTACCTGCGCAGAAAGGCGCGCTCCGCCGGAAGCCCGACCTGTTCGATTGCCCTGCGCACGTCGCGCTCCACGTCGGCGCGGGATCCTTTCCGATGCGCCCTCCACGCCTCGGCCATCTGATCGCCCAGGCGAAGCGCCGGGTTCAAGTAGGAAGAAGGGCTTTGCGGCACGAAGGCGATTTCTTTCCCCCGGATCCTCCGCATCTCCCGCTCGCCCGATCGCATGAGATCCCGGCCGTTGAACCAGATGCTTCCCCAGGCGCGGCCGCCCTTCAGATCGAGCAGCCGGAGGAGGGCCAGCGCCAGACTGCTCTTGCCCGATCCGCTCTCGCCCACCAGCCCGACAATCTCGCCGGGGCGCACGTCGAGCATGGCATCGTCGAGCACCCGCGGCCTGCCCGGGTAGCCGATGGAAAGCCGGATGTGGAGCAACGGCAAGCCGTTCACTTTTTTGATACCTCCGGCGCCAGCGCGAGCTTCTCGATATTCCACACCGCCTGCGGCCGAAGCACGCTGGGATTGGCGTTCTGCAACGACGGCGATACCGCAACCAAAGCGTTCCTGGTCGCCAGGTAGAGGAAGGGGACCTCCTGCGACACGATCTCCTGCACCCTGTCGAAATACGCCTTGCGCTTCGCCGGATTGAGCTCCGAGCCCTGCGCCTGCATCAGGCGATCGATCTCCGCTTCCCACGGCGTGGCCGGCGAGGACTGGTTGGGATTCCACTGATGGTTGCTGGCCGAGCTCAGCCACACGTTCATCTGCGCATCCGGATCCAGATCGACATTGGTCAGGCCCAGAAGGCACGATTCGTAATCCAAGCTCTGGCTGATCCGGTCGATGATCGCCGAGTAATCCAGCTTCACCACGTTCAGACGGATGCCGATTCGCTTGAGGTCCTGCTGGATCATCTGGGCGAGCTTCTCGCGGGCCTGGTTGCCGGCGTTGGTGACGATCGAAAACTCTACCGCATGCGACTGGGCATCGTACAACTGCCCATCCCGCAGGCGGAACCCCGCTTGGCTCAGACCATCCAGAGCTTCTTTCGGATCGTAGCGGTGCGGCTTGAGACTGGCATTGAACCAGAAGCGATTGGCCGGTGAAATCGGTCCCTCGGCCGGGCGCGCGTGGCCGCGATAGACCAGCCGGCACAGGTCCTCGCGATTCACCGCCGCGGAAATGGCGCGGCGGAATTCCCGCGATTGGAACCACTGCTTCTTGTAAGCCGGAAGCGGCGCCTTGGGCGACTGGTTGAACCACATCATCTCGGATTCGAGCGACGGCCCCAGGTCGCGCACGGCTGCCGGCATGCGCGCCTGCAACTGGTCGAAGATCTCCGGCGGGACCGCGCTCATGAGATTCAGCTCGCCGCGCTCAAAGCGGATCAACTCCAAAGCGCGGTTCTGCTGGATGTAGAGCCGCACCGTATCGATGCGCGGCAGCCGCAGGCCTTGTGCATCGCGCTTCCAGTAATAAGGATTGCGCGCGAGATCGACTTCGCTCCCGGGCTTGTATCGAGCGACGTAGTACGGACCCAGGCTGGCCATCTCTTTCTTGGGAGATTTATTGGAGAGGATGCCCACCTGGTCGAAAAGCCTCTCCATGCCCGCCACCGGCGTGGGAAACGTCAGCGTCACTTCGTCCGCCGCCGGCCGATCGATCTTGACGCCCGTGCCGCCGCGGAAGGAATCGGCGGTGGGAGCGTGCAGGTGGGGATCGAACAGGGTACGCATGGTGTAGGCCACGTCTTCGGCCGAAAACGGTGTGCCATCGGAGAATGCCACGTGCTGCCGCAGCTTGAAGGTCATCCCTCGTCCTTCGGACACCACGCGCCAGGAGACCGCCAGCTCGGGTTCGAGCTCCTGCGTCTGCCGGTTTACACGGATGAGGACGCCGGCGGTCATATAGCGGATCGCTTCCGAAGAAGTGTCGGCCACCAGCAACGGGTTGAAGGTCTTGGGTTCGGAATACAGGCAGAAGCGAAGCTCGCCGCCATACGGCGCGCCGGTCGCGGCGGCGGCTGACCAGGCCAGAGTCAAAAGCGCCCGGAAACGCTTCATCGCACCACCACCTCCGACGGTTGCGTCAGGTAGAAACAACTCACCACCACCAGCATCAGGATCAACGGCGCCCACGCCGCCCAATCCGGCGCCAGGCCGCTCTCGAGCGGGCGCAGCAGGTTTCCCCATGAGGGCAAGGGATCGGCCACACCGAGCCCCAGTAGGCCCAGGTTGGCCTCCGCGAGAATATAGATGGGAATCGACGCCCGGAATTGCGCCGCCAGGATCGGCCGCACGTTGGGCAGGACGTGCTTCACCAGAACGCGCCCGTCCCGTATGCCGCAGGCCCGCGCCTGGACCACCAGGTCGGAGCAGCGCAGCGTGCGGCAACCGGCGCGCACGATGCGGGCGGCCGGCGCCCAGCCGAGCAATCCGATCAGCCCGAAAGTCACCAGCATCGAAACCAGCGCCGGCAGGTTCAACGGCAGCGTGGCGCGCACCATGATCAGGAGGAAGAGCCAGGGCAGAGACAACATGAGGTCGATGGCAGCCACCGCGGCGCGATCGAACCAGCCGCCCAGAAAGCCGGCCAGCCCTCCCACCAGGGCGGCCAGGATGGTAGAAAGCAGGGCGGCGGCCGGCGCTGCCAGCAACGATACTCGCGTCCCGTACAGCAGCCGGGAGAGCCGGTCGCGGCCCAACTCGTCGGTCCCCAGCGGAAACTGCCTGGAGACCGGCGCATCCGGCAGCTCGCGGAACTGCCGGTCGTACGGCGCCCGGGTGAGGACGCTGGGGTACAACGCTGCCAGCAGGAGGAAGAGCAGCAGCGTGCCGGCCAGGTTACGGATGGCTTTCATGACTGGCTCCGTACGGCCGGCGTGCAGAGATCGGCCACCAGGTTGGACATCTGGGTAACCAGCGCGATCATGACCGTCAGCACGACCAGCACCGGAAGGTCGCGCGCCGTGGCGGCCTTCCACGCGAGCTGGCCGAGACCCGGGATGTCGCAGATGGCTTCAATGGCAACGGCCGCGCCGAATGCCATGTTGATCGAAACCGCCACCAGCGCGATCAATTGCGCGCGTGCCGGCCACAGCACATGCCGCCACAGCAGGGGCTGCCAGCGCAGTCCTTTGGCGCGGGCCAGCAGCACGTGCGGCATGCCGGAGGCTTGCTGCAGAACATTGCGCAAATACTGGTACAGCCTGGGGAACAGCACCAGCGCGATCATCCATTTTGCGGAACCTCCCAGGCGGAAGAGCAGGATCGCAATGCCGGCGGCGGGCAGGGATGCGGCCATGCCGCTGAACACGCTCGAAAGAGCCGCCAGCCGCCGTAGCCGCCGCACCACCACCGGAACGGAAAACACCATGGCCAGCACCCACGCGCCCCCCATACCCCAGAGCGTCAAATCGAGGGTGGCCGGCGCCCGGTCCGCCAGCAATTCGCGGATGGGGCGATTCAGCGATTGCGAAAAGCCCAGGTCCCCCGCCAGAACGCGCTTCCACCAGGCGGCGTAAAATCGCAGCGGGTTCCGCTCCTGGTCGTGCGACCGCAGGACCGCCTCCTGGCTCTCGCGGCTCAAGCGCGCATCGAGCTGCTGCTCGTCAAGACCGAAACCGGGGCTGAACCGCACCATGGCGGCGCTCAAGAGACCGCCCGCCAGGGCCGTCGCCGCGATGCGCAGCAGCGCCCTTGGTATCGGAGCCGCGACCGTTAGGGAGCGGCCGTCAAATTCCGTCGTTGGCATCTGCCGGTTCATTGGATGGTGGCCGTCTCCAAAACCGGCTGCGATTGGGCGGCCACCATGGACGTCCGCTTCGCCTTGCGGGCCTGCTTGGCTTTGTACATGCGCCGGTCGGCCTCGGCGAGGAGCTCGTCGGCATCCGAGCCGTCCCGCGGGAAGACGGCCGCGCCCACGCTCATGGAAACCTGGTCGTGGATCTTATCGCCGGAGCCCGCATGCAATACGATCCGCCGGAGTTGATCGATGCGCTCGGCGATGATCCCCTGATCGTTTCCCAGCAGCAGCACCACAAACTCGTCCCCGCCCATGCGCGCCACGTAGTCGTATTCGCGGCAGTTGCCGCGCAGGGTTTCGCCAATTTGGCGCAGGACGCGATTGCCCTCCAGGTGCCCGTAGCAGTCGTTGATCTGCTTGAATCCGTTCAGGTCGCAGACCACCACCGTGAGCATGCTGTTCTCGCGCCGGCAACGCGCCAGCTCGTTTTCCAGGCGCGGGAACAGGGATCGCGAGTTGGGCAGATTGGTGAGGTAATCGGTGGTGGCCGAATCCTCCGCCTGGCGGAACTTGAGCGCATTTTCAATCGACAGCGACACCTTCGAGCTGATCGCCAGGAGAATGCGCAGGTTGTCGCGGGAGAATGCGTCCTTGTCCAAGCGGTACAACGTGAGAACGCCCACCGTCCCGTTGAGCCCCTGAAGAGGCACCGCCAGGGCGGACCGTAATACGCTGAACTTCTGCGGATCTTTGAGGTAGCCGCACTCCGCCGACGGGTTGCCGTTGAGAATGGGCTTCGCCTTTTCCGCCACCCATCCCGAGAGGCCCTGCCCGATGGGAATCTGCAGCGCGGAAAACAGGCGGAAATCCTCGCCATTCACGTATTCCGGTGCCAGGAAATCGTCTCTCAAAATGTAAACCGCGATGGCATCGTACGGGATCAGGCGCTTGAGCCGGACCCCTACCACCGAAAGCGTTTCAACCACGCTGAGCGAGCTCCCCAACTCGCGAGTCAGCTCAAACAGCAGCCGAACCTCCTGCCGGGCCGCGGCGATGGAATCGAGGAAATAGCGGGGCTGGCTCTTGTCCGCATGCGAAACCTCGAGCCCCGCCGCGGGAGCCAGGCCGCGGCCGATTTTGAGACCTTTGGAAAGCCTCGGTTTCCCCAGAGGCTGCGCTTGCGCCATGCGTTCGAGCTCGCGATAGCGCCCCTTGAGCGCCTCCACCACGCGCGGGTCGAAACTCTTCCCCGACAAGGATTCGATCTGCGCCATGGCCTGATCGAGCGGGAGCGCGCGGCGGTACTGGCGATCGGACGCCAGCGCGTCCAGCGAGTCCACGGCGGTCAGGATGCGGGCGCCCATCGGAATCTCTTCTCCCTTGAGCCCGAACGGATAACCGCTGCCGTCCCATTTCTCGTGGTGCGCCTCGACGATGGGCGCCACGGGACACGGGAAGCCGACGCACTCCAGAATCTCGGCCCCCACAATGGGATGGATTTTCATCTTCTCGAATTCTTCGGCGGTCATCTTGCCGGGCTTGGAGAGAATATGCTCCGGAACCGCCAGCTTGCCGATATCGTGCAGCAGCGCGGCCGCCCTCAGCCCGTCCAGCTCCAGGTCGGAAAGGCACATGTCTTTTCCGATCCCTTCGGCGTAGGTGCGCACCCGCCGCAGGTGCTCGTGGGTGGCCTGATCCTTGGCTTCGATGGCCAGCGCCAGCGCTTCGATGGTGCGCAGATGCAGGCCCGCCACTTCCTCCGCGTGCCTTTTCTCGTCCTCCAGCCTGCCCAGATACACGCGGTAGGAACGATAGACGAAGAACAGGATCGGCATGAGCAGAAGAGAACCCAGCCAGTTAAAGTTCTGGCTTACGAAGCACAGCAGCCAGGCGATGGAAGCTCCCACCACGTAAAAAGGAAAGGTCCAGAAGTAACAATCGCGCCACGTTTGCGCCAGCCGCTTGTTCTCCGTCAAGGCCACCACCCCGGCCACGGGCGCCGTGTTCATAAAGAAAAACACCAGCGACGCCGCCAGGAGGATACTCGGAGTGTTTTTTATCGGAAGGATCCCGCAGAACCCGTAGCAACTGGTAACCGCAATGGCCATGTTGGAAACGCTGAAGAGCAGACGGATGGGTCTTACCGGGTTCTTGGCCTTCCAGATACACTGCACCAGCGTGCCGGCGCACCCCAGCGCCATAGTCTCGCCCAAACTCATCTGGCTCACGCCGATGAGGATGAAGAGAAAATTCACCGACATCGTGCCCTTGATCCCAGGCAGGTTCACCTTCAGCCCGGAGACCAGGACGCATACCGCCAGGTTGCAGAGGAAGCGCGGCAGGTCGTCGGAGTACCATCCGGCGATGGCGCGGGATATGGCCCATGCGCCGCCTCCCACGATCAACCCGATGTAGAGCTTTGCCTGCAAGCGCATTTCCTGGTCCACGGGTTTACCTCAATTCACTCCCATGCCGCCGCAGACCAGCGGCCGGCTCGGGTTGACACCATACAGCTTGAGCCTGCGGATCAGCGTCCGCCGGGAAATTCCCAGCATCTCGGCGGCCCGGTTGCGCCGGCCATCGGCCTGCTCCAGAGCGTGAAAAATGACTTCCTGCTCCAGTTTGTCGAGGCTGTGGCTGGGCGACGATTCCATGGGAAGCGGAATGGCCTGGAACTCCGGCGGCAGGTCTTCCCGCCCGATTTCGGTGTCGTCTGCCATAACTGCCAGGCGAGCTATCAGATTTTTCAATTCACGAACGTTGCCCGGCCACGAATAACACTCGAGAGTTTCAATAGCTTCCTCGGAAAGCGTCAGTTGCGGATTCTGCTGTTCCAGAAACAGGCTGGCCAGCGGACCGATATCGTCGGGGCGCTCGCGAAGCGCGGGCACCGCCACGCGTACCTGGTTCAAGCGGTGGTAAAGGTCGGCACGGAACCTGCCCAGCCGGACTTCGTCCTCGAGGTCGCCGTTGGTGGCGGCCACGATCCGCACATCCACCGTAATCTTACGAGTCCCACCCAGCCGGTAATATGGGCACCCGTCCAGCACGCGCAGGAGTTTGCTCTGGCTCTTCGGGCTCAGCTCGCCGATCTCATCCAGAAACAGGGTGCCCTGATCCGCCAGCTCGAACATTCCCTGTTTGGCGGAGTCGGCGCCGCTGAACGCGCCTTTTTCGAAGCCGAAAAGCTCACTCTCTAAAAGGTGGTCGGGAAGCGCCGCGCAATTGATATCGATCCACGCCTTGCCGTTGCGTAAAGAGTATTGGTGCAGGGCGCGTGCGATCAGCTCTTTTCCGCTGCCGCTTTCGCCCGTGATGAGCACCGCGGCATTACTTTGCGCGATCCGTTCGACGAACCGCATCACGGTGCGCATGCGCGCACTCGAAATCACCGCGGGCATGCCGAGGAACGAGTGCACATCCGGCGCCTCGCCGGATGCGATGATGTCTGCCACCGCCTCGTCGCTTAGGGCTTTCTTCGCTGTCGCCATGGCTAGCCCATCTCCCCACTGAATGCTTCTGAGCCTGCTCGGTGCGACATAGTCTGCCGGCAGACCTCCGTCCAGATCTGAACCGCCGCCCTCAATTGCAGGACTTCCTCTTCCAGCTCAGCCCGCTCGCGCTTGAGGTCGCCGACCCGGCGTGCCAGCGGATCATAATGTGTCGAAGTTCTAGTAGGCTTAGACTTTTGGGACATCATGAGTAGGAAGTTTGACCCCGTATTCTCAGAAATACAAGTTCACTCGGAGCAAGAAGCGTACTTGTTTCTTCAGATTGAGAGTACTGCCGATCTCCGATGGGAGTACTGAAGCGCCCGGAACCGCCGGGCAGAAGTTTCCGCCTGGTGCGCCGCCACGTGCCACATTGGCGCACGTGCGCCATCTTCCGGTGCCAGACTGGCGCGTACTTCCAGTTCCATGCCAGTTCTATAACTATTGAAAATACGGTACTTATTTGTCGTTTCGAATGGTACGCGGCCTGCAATCGGAGCAGCGGCGGAACGCGCGATCGCTTAACGCGTCGCTGGGAGACTCACAGATGAAACGACTTCTTTTATCCCTGGTGCTTGCTTCCGTGCAGATTGCATTTGCCGGCTCCAAGCTTTCACCCGACTTGCCGACCTCCGGATGGCAGCTTGTTGAAGTGATTGTGCAGTTCAAACCCATCAGCATCAACAACGGCAATAACCAACCGGGTAATTACAACAACCTTGTCAACCAGCTCGGACAGAGCGGCCAGATTAAGACGTTGTTGCCAAAGATCAACGCCGTTCATATGAAATTACCCGCGTTTCTGCTGCCGCTCCTTCAGCAACTGCCGTCGATCGCGTACATCTCGCCCAATCGCCCCATCAAGCGCACGCTCGACATCACCGCTCAAACGGTCTACGCCAATCTCGCGTGGAATTTCGGTTGGGACGGTACCGGTGTGGGTGTGGCTGTGATTGACAGTGGGATTACGCCCAAGCACGATCTGACCGGAGTGTCCGGCAACTCGCGCATCGTCTACAGCCAGAGCTTCATTAGCGGCGTGAGCGATCCCACTGACGCTTACGGTCATGGGACGCATGTCGCCGGCATCGTCGGGTCCCGGGGCATCGATTCGACGGGTCCAACCTTCTCCCGCACCTTTAAGGGCGTTGCTCCCGGTGTAAACCTGATCGATCTGAGGGTTCTGGACCAGAACGGCGGGGGACAGGAAGCCGACGTGATCAATGCCATCCAAACCGCCATCGCCCTCAAGAATACCTATAACATCCGGGTGATCAATCTGTCGCTCGGCCGCCCCGTCTTTGAGAGCTACACGCTGGATCCGCTGTGCCAGGCGGTTGAGGCGGCGTGGCAGGCGGGCATTGTCGTCGTCGCCGCCGCTGGGAATTCCGGAAGGGACAATTCGCTCGGCACACACGGGTTCGCCACGATTGCTTCGCCCGGAAACGACCCGTATGTGATCACCGTAGGAGCGACAAACTCACACGGTACGCCTTCGCGTTATGACGATACAGTCGCCAGCTACAGTTCCAAAGGCCCGACGCTGTTTGACCACTTCGTAAAACCGGATATCGTGGCGCCGGGCAATGGCATCGTTTCCCTGATGGCGAGCCCCAGCGAAACCCTGGCCCGAATCGCGAGCACCCAGGTCATCGACGCGTTCTACTCGACTGGCGGCCCAACCAATGGGGTTTCCCAGAACTACCTCCGGCTGAGTGGCACCAGCATGGCCACACCCGTAGTGTCGGGCGCAGCCGCTCTCCTGATCCAGATGAACCCCAATCTGACCCCCGACCAGGTAAAAGCGCGTCTCATGAAGACAGCGGCGAAAGTTCTGCCTCGGTACAGCGTCGCGATGGACGCTATCAGTTTTCTATCCTTCTCCAACGAGGCCGACATCTTTACCGTGGGCGCCGGCTATCTGGACATCAATGCCGCACTGGCAAATACCGACCTGACGAGTATGCCGGCTGTGTCGCCGTCGGTTGTATACAATCCCGTTACCCGGCAAGTCACTCTCGTCCGCCCCCTCTGGGGCGACTCGGTGGTTTGGGGCGACACTGCAATCTGGGGCAGCGCGATCTTTAACGGCGCATTAAACGGATTCTCCGTCGTTTGGGGCGATTCGGTGGTCTGGGGCGATACCACGACCACGGGTTTCAGTGTGGTTTGGGGCGACACCGTGAATCTGTCGATGGTGCTCTCGGCCATGTCGGACGGCGACAGCGATCAGTAAGGCGGAAATCCCGACCTGTCGTTCTTTGGGGATTCACTATGACCAGGAGAACCCAATTCTATATTGGCTTGACCATCGCGTCCGGGGTGGCGTTGGTTGCCGGTTGTTTGGCGTCCGAAGGCGCCATAAGGCATTCGGACGCGTACCTCGTGTACTGCCTGTTGGCCTGGCTCTCCTCCACTCTGAAAGTACGCCTTCCCGGAATCACGGGAACCATCTCGGTGAACTTCCTGTTCATCCTCATCGCAATCGCGGTATTCACGTTTTCGGAGACCGTTCTGCTGGCTTCTGTCGCATGCATCGTTCAATGTTTGTGGCGGCCCAGAAGCCGGCCGCGGATCGTGCAGGTGTCGTTTAACGTGGCGGCGTTGGCAATTAGTAGCGGCGCCAGCTATCGACTTTCACATTTATTCGCCGGATCGCCGTCGCCCCACCTCGCGGTACTGCTGGCAGTTGCGGCTACGTTCTATTTCACGGCGGACACGCTGATCGTATCGGGTGTGCTCTCCCTGTTGCAAGGTAAATCGCTGTTTGCCGTGTGGCAGCAGTGTTATCTGTGGTCCTTTCCCTACTACCTGGTAGGGGCGGCCATTGCCGGTTTAGCCGTGGCAACCGACCGGTCGGCCGGGTGGGTCATGTCGCTTTCCATTCTGCCCCTGATGGGCCTGGTATATGTGTTCTACCGGATCTGTGTGGAGCGGATGGGAAGAAGATCGATAGTTGCGGCGTAGATCGATGGTTGCGGCGTCATGATGCTGGGCCGCCGACCGTGCGCGTAATCCAAGTTACTCTACAAAGCTGAGTTTATATACCAAATGGCAAACTGCAAACGGCAGGATCATCGAGAGACGGTTAGCTTTGACGTAGTGGTGCACTGGGACGATATGGGCCAGTCTTGTTCCGGCGAGTTCCACGCCCGCGACTTGTCCGACGGGGGCGCCCAGATTGAAGGCGCAAAGCGCATTGAAACCGGCAAGCAGGTGCGCATCCACGTGCCCCAATATGGCTTTCCGCTGGAAGCCGTCGTCCGCTACTGTGTTCCGGCCGGCGCGAAGTTGTCGATCGGGCTCGAGTTCTGCTCCGAGACCCGGCGATCGATGCGGGCGTCCAAAAAGGACGTCGATCACTACGAGGTGTTGCAATTGAGCCCGCGGGCCGATATGGACACGGTCCACCGGGTCTTCCGCATCATGGCCGCCCGCTTTCATCCGGACAATCCGGAGAGCGGCGATGCCGATAAGTTTCTCCTGTTGACGGAGGCCTATACCGTCCTCAGCGACCCGGAAAAGCGCGCGCAATACGATGCCATCCGCGCCGATAAAAAGCCGCAGCCTTTGCCGCTGTTTCAGGCCCGGGCCTTTGTCGACGAGAAGGAGGGGGAAGTCAACCGCCGCCTCGGTGTCCTGTGCCTGTTGTACGCCCAGCGCCGGCGGACTTCGGAGCACCCCACCCTTACGCTCCTGGAAATCGAAGCCTTAATGGGCTATCCCCGAGAGTACCTGGAATTTACATTCTGGTATCTGCGGGAGAAGGAGTACATCAAGAGGGCCGATTGCTCCGATTTCGCCCTGACCGCGGCGGGCGCCGATTTTGTCGAAGAACACATGCCGGCGCAAAGCGTGCTCCATCGCCTGCTCGAGTCCGGGGTATACAGCCAGTCAACCGCCGCCATGCCGGCCGAGAAACGCATGAGTGTCCAGTAGGATCGTATGGGCCAGTAGGTTTTGTATGGGATTGACGGAACTGCTATTCGGCTGGCAAGGAGCTGTCGCTGCGGAGTTCATCCTGACCTGGGTGGCCATCTATTTCGTGTTTATGAGACCCAGGAGAACCGGGGCGCCCCGCGCCGATTCCCGCTACTACAACCGATACCACTCCGGGTTCAAAGGGTGGCTGAAATGCAACGGCAAGACGCACGGTATTCGCGGGGTCGACCTGAACAAGTCGGGCGCGCGGGTCACCGTAGGTGTGCCTCTGGCGCCCGGTTCCACCGTGTTTCTTTACATCCAGTCGCAAAAGTTGATGGGATGGGCCGTGGTGCGGCACTGCACGCGCCGCCACATGTTCGGCTATGGTATCGGCCTCGAATTCCGCGGCTCTTTGATACCCGCGACGGAAGGCACCTGGCAGTTCACCAGCGTGCATGGGGCTTCAGGAAATAGCTCTTTTCCCCTCTCCCA
>Ga0116225_1001753_pt1 | contig 15314 bp, 15 predicted proteins | sample Sb_taG_8_FD_88968 | JGI IMG/M metagenome (GOLD analysis project Ga0116225, IMG submission 88968) | Peat soil microbial communities from Weissenstadt, Germany - Sb_50d_c_BC metaG | ecosystem: Environmental > Terrestrial > Soil > Wetlands > Peat | place: Germany: Weissenstadt | collected 2010-09-21 | reverse complement strand
GGTTTTTTTGTTTTTTTTTGCTGTATCTTTACGCCCGTGGCATTTCCCATCTTAGGGCGGGGGGAAAATTAATCCTCGTTAAAAAACAATGTTTTTAACCGGGGTCTCTTAATTGGTGGCTGGCGGGTCTCCTGCCGGGACTCATAGTATTCGTGTATCTGTATTTGGGCGCGTTGCGAACTTTGGGAACTCGTAATATTTACGATTACCTCACTCTTGCCCACACGGCTGTTGACGTTATTAATGTTGGCAGTGCAGAGCTTCTTTGGGGCCGGCTGTTTCCAATACAGCGTGTCTGGGCTATTTCGAGCTTCGATCAGCCCGGTCATTTCCTCGCTTTGACGCCTGTCCTGCTCTTGAGCTGCGCTGCATCAGCCGCTTATTGGTGGAAGAAGCGCTCAAGCACCAATCCGCTCTTGCGCTCCCTGATTCTGGGTACTGTTGCCGCAATTGGACTGGTATTCCTGCTGACATTAAAGCAAGGCGACGTTACCCCTTTTGAATTTGTTCGCTGGATCGTGCCAGGCGCGGGCGCGATTCGGGTCGGCATGCGCGGCCAGATCATCGCGAGCGCTATGGCGGCCGTTGTGGTCACCGCCAGCGCGGCTCACATATTTGACAGCACCAGGGCACGATTCGCGCGGGCCATTGTTTGGGTCGTGTTTGGATTGATTGTGGCTGAGCAGATCAACATGATCGATGTCCATTTGCGCCAACACGACTCACTTTTGGCAATGATGGCGTCAACGCCAATGCCACCCACCGATTGCAAGGTTGTATATTTCACGGGCCGGCGGCCGATGCCGACCGCAGGCCAGTTCGAGGGCGCCGTGCGCGCCATCTGGGAATACAATGCCATGTGGCGCGCGCTGGCGATCAACAAGCCGACAATCAACGGCACGTCGGGCTGGTATCCGCCCGGGTGGACCCTGACGGCAGTAGACGACACTCACGTCGAGGAAGCGGCTCATGATTGGGCGGCGAAGAACGGCTTGCACGACCTGTGCGCCTATGATGTGGGAACTGGGAATTGGCGCAGAGGGGAACCGTAGTCCAATCATTGGGATGTGACGCTTGGGTCGTCGGTTGGGGGAAATCGCGGGGGCACAAAGCAGGAAGCGGCGGACCAGTGGCGAGCACGGTCCGTGAGACCTGGATTGAGGTACGCGGAACGGGTATGCTGGGACTTCGCCGACCGAGGTGGCTTAGATGTCGAACTCTCTGCCGATCGACGAGCTTTATCAGGCCATGCTCGGGCGCCTACCCGACCCGGATGCGCGTAGGAACTGCATCGTGTTCTTGAAGAACGGCGGGACCTTGGAAGCGCTGGCCCATGAAATCGAGCAGTCCGACGAATATCGCGAATGGCGAACCATTTCAGCGAAGATTGAGGCTAACCGGGCGACGCTGAAACAAAATGAGAATCGTGTTTCTCAGGTTCCCGAGATCTGTCACGATGAGCTGATCCGCTTTTTCACGTTTCGTGGAAGGTATCGTCCGCTCGCTCTGACCGTCGAAACCATCAATATTTGCAACAACGATTGCATTATATGTCCATACTCGCTGCAGCGACGCTCGAAACAAACAATGAGCATTGAGCTGTTCGCGAAGACGATCAGAGACTATGTTGAGATCGGCGGCGGGAATCTCGGTCTAACCCCGATGACCGGAGAAATTTTTCTTGACAAATTTTTGCAAGCGCGGCTGGACCTAATCAGATCGGAACCGTCGATCACATCAGTGTCGGCGATCAGTAACGCCTCAACCGTGCACAGGTTCAGTGATGATAAGCTGAGTGAATTGTTAGACGGCTTCGATCGCATCAGTATATCAGTCTACGGGCTGGATGCGGAAGAATATGAGGTCATGACGCGGAAAGCGCAGTATGAGCGAATGGTCAATGGAATTGTTCGTATATTAGCGCTCGGTGGCACTGATAAGGTGTCGCTTGCGATCCGCCATCTAAAGGTACGATCCGGAAGAGGTCGAAACCTGGTTACGGTACGTTGCTGTTCTGTCTGGCGTCGAGCGCATCCAGTGCAGTTGGACACGACATTACGCCAATTGGGCGACGTTCGACACCTCGAAGCCCCTTCCGTTTGATGCGGAGTGGATGCCGACGCGCGAGAATGCAAAGCAGTGCGCGATGCCAATGGTCAGTACGCAGGTACTTTCTGATGGAGCTGTTTCGTTCTGCGCGTGCATGGACTTCGACGCTGATTCAAGCCTGATGCTCGGCAACATTCGCGACAAAACGCTTGCCGAGCTTCTTTCCGGAGAGAAGGTACGGACGCTTTGGAATTGGGCGGCTAAAGGCGTGCCGGAGTTCTGCAAAACCTGCACAGCGCATCGCCCGATCGAATCGTTGCTGCGCATGCCATCCGTATTTACCGCGCCATTGGCAGCGTTCGGTAGTTAATTATCAACAAGCGACCGACCCGGATGACCTTCGAGATCGAGCCTAACGACGCGGCGCAAGGGGACGTTCATCGCGCTTGGTGCCGAGGGCGTCTCCGCGCGAGGTTCCTTGTGCATTAGCTAAAACTTAATCTGACAGAGGTGTCCTGGCCACACATCGAACCGCGTCTCTCTCGAACCCGTCTCTGTTTCCCAGGAATCGGAAATTTTGCCGCAGAGACACAGGCGCCGAAAATGCACCTGAGACCGTGTTGCGCGTTCGCGGAGACAGCCCGCCACAAAGAAAGCCGGTCAATGGCGGGCATTTGTCGTCTATTTAGGAAATCTCCGGTAGCGCGCGAGTGCGTGGTGGGCCCGGGAGTTGTGGCACAGGCAAACGCCATCAAGGGCTTATTCCAAGGTGCGGGCAAAAAGGCGCGCTCGACGGCGTTGGAATCGATCTCGACGCGGCCATCATCGAGGAAGCGGGTAAGCCCATCCCAACGCGTGAGTGCATATCGGATTGCTTCCGCAATCGTCGATTTTCCCGAGACGGCGGCGAGTTGCGATTCGAACCAAGGCTTCAACGCATCGACGAGCGGTTTGCTGCGCGAGAACCGCACGCGTTGACGTTCCTCGGCCGAGCAGCCGCGGATGTCGGCCTCGATCGCATAGAGAGCACCGATGCGCACGAGGGCCTCCGCCGCGATCGGCGCCGGGGACGCCGCCTGGATCTCATAGAAGCGCCGCCGCACATGGCTCCAACAAAAAGTAAGGACGACATCGCCGCACTCGGCGAGGCTGGCATAGGCGCCATAGCCATCGACCTGCAGGATGCCCTTGAAGCCCGCAAGGTGAGCGGCCGGGCCATCACGCCCCATTGACGCCGCCGTTTGCTCCTGTTTCGATAGGTAGTTACGCACCAGCGATCCATGGGAGACCTTTGCAACGCCGCTCCGCCTATTTCAACATCAATCAAGCGGGACAATACCGATGCGCGTCCACTAAACTGCGGAACACCCTTCGTGATATTCCATACGCTTGGTCGGGAAAAGCGAACTCCGAAACGCCGGTGTGAAGGTGCCGCCTATCTCCTGGCGTCGCTGACGATTTTAGCCTGTGCGGTCTGGTGGACACGCAACATACTTTATTCGGACTCAGTCGATCTCGGTTGGCACTACGTTGTGACGGATTACATTTCTCGATTTTGGGCATGGCCGCCAAAGTACGGCTCAGTCCGGCCAGCAGATGACTATCCCTTGCTTGCCCATACGATGGCAGCACTGGTTGGTGCAGTCATACGGTCAAATCTGCGGGCGTTGGTGATGCTTTCCGTTCTCAGCACATGCGCCATTTACGCACTCCTGGGTTGGGGCGCTCGACGTTCCGGCCTGTCAGGATGGTCGTTTTCGTTAATGGCAGGGACCCTAATGATATTACTTGCCCCGTTAAACATTTTCTGGGGCGACGAAGTCATAGCTAACTTTTACTATGCGCAAGTCGTCGGCGAGGCAGCATTTCTAGCATTCCTATTATTCATCTCCACGCTACGAAGTTTGCCCGTCAAAGTCGTTGCCGCCTGTGCGGCGACATTCCTGCTCGATTATGTTTACACACCATCAGCGGTGCACTTAGCGCTGAGCTGTCCGCTTCTATGGACAGTACCTTTCTTACAGCGCTGGCGGATTACCCATCGCTTCCCATGGAAAGAGTTCACATTCGGTGGGGTATTATTGGGGCTACTGGCACTTCTGGTGATTTCAAACAGCATATTTTTTTCGATGATAAAGAATGCAGCTTACAATGGCGGCATCAACGTTTATTTGGGAAATGCTGGCATTCTTGGGATTATCCTCGTTAACATTGCTCTTTTTGCAGTGCTTGCAATTCTCGCCGTCAGCAACAAATCCGGACTCGTTAATCCTAACTTTGTTCTGGCGGCTCTCGGCGGGGTCACAGGCGCCGCGATCATTCAATGGGTTTGCTTCGACTTTTTTGGATATGGGTCGCCTTACGCCGTCTCAAAACACGCATTTGCATTAGGTTCGATGCTTGTTGTGGCGTTCACTACAGTCACGCTCGATTTATTATCTGCCGCATCGAGATTCCTTCTGCGTCCGTTTCACGCCCAGGTACAAATCCGTTTGGCCGGAACCGCATTGGCCCCGAGCCTTTTCATGGGCCTTGCCTTGCTCTCATTATGGTGGGATCGCCCAAACCTCAGTCTACGGAGCATCGAAACGTACGAAAATGACGCAAGGCAATTGGTTTCGAGTGAAGAAGGGAGTAGCGTGGTGGGCCGCACCGTGTCGTTCAATTCTCAGTTTTCGTCTGGGATAAACTTTACAATTGCTAAGGTTGCACTGGGGGTCAGTGGATACAACCAAATTGAGCAAGTTATGGTCTATTCGGGTAACCTACGACCCGAGGAGCAAACTGCCGATTACTTTTTGATTTCGCCAGTCCAAGCAACGAGGCTTGATCCAGCTTGCGAGGTTAAGACCTCATTTCCACTTGTAGCCTCGAGGCTAGTGCGAGCAACTTGTTACAACCAAATTAGATCCTCGGCTGAAGGTGGCTAATGCCGAAACCGATGACAAAAGCGACGCGCCCGCGTAGCGGCAGGTGCAACAGCCGGACCCTGAACGAATGCGGCGATAACGACCGGGAATCGAGCCGGTGCGCCGAGCGCGCCTTGGCACCATAACAACATTGCTATACAAGAGAGGGGTTCAATGATTAGCAAAGACATTCCCCCCTGCGCGGAAAAAATACGAGCAGGCGATCCTGCGGCGGGTTGCAAGTTCCTCGGTATTGGCTTTGCTCGGGTAAACGATAGATTACAGGCGGTGGTGCCGGAAATGCTGCGATTTTGTCAGCGCCGCTATGCACTAGTGCTGATTGCTGGCTGCGGCACAGTTGTGCTCGGATTTGGTTGCAGTGGACTAGGGGCAGCCGATGGATCAGCCGTACCTACCGTCCAGCAGGCGAAGTTTAGTTCAAGGATTGTAGAAGGAGCGCGGTTGGAACTTGCAAGTGCTGCCGAGACCAAGGCAATTGCAGCTAAGAACGGCGGGCGAGCAAAGCACTCTTCGAAAGTGACGCGAGGCGGACGCGGTCTAGATCGCTCGCAGGCTTCCCAACAAAAGGCTGGTACGGAAGATGACGCCACGTTCGATATCCGCGTGATGCCGTCATGGTTGCATAAAAAGACGCCTGCCGTGGGCTCGCCGGAATGGGAGCAAGAGCAGCAAGAAACAGAAAAGCAGGAGCGGGACGTCCGACGAGCGATCGAGGGGATTTGCCGCGGCTGCTAAGGTTCAGCTGATGGGCGCCAGCGTTTGTTCATTTCGGAGAACGAGCTTAGTGCGCATCTTGCGATAAATACAGGGATTGGATCCGACAAAGCAGTAGTCGGCGTCTGATGTGCAGCCTCTGCGTCTCGCCGCCGGAAACAAACGATCGGTGCCAGAGTTCGGACAACATCGTGACGGAACTCGTAGCGAAGCGGCTGTCGACGGAGGGCACGAACCGCTGCACGAGTCCTATGTCGCGCTGGTGGTTCCCGTCCTCAATACTTTCCGACGATGGAACCATTGCGGCAACTTCATGCAGGCATTTCGGTATCGACCGGGGCTCATAACCACGCCCGACCTTTTGAATAAACTTGCTAACCGGCCGTCGACCGGCGAGTGCGCCACGCCGTCAGATGCCGAACAGAGGCGACCGCACGTACTCGCAGCACACACGGTCGCCACGGTGTACAGCAAAGCTTGTACCATGGCGTAGGATGGAGTATGTTTGGCGTTGTCGCGCTGGCTGTCGGAGACAAGGGAGTGCAGAGTATCTGCAACCCTCGGTGGTCGAAGCATTATGCCGCAAGCGCATCAACTGCCTGGAAGCGCTCGGCTCGTCGCAACGCAACGGGAGCGTAAAAACGGAGGATCATCGGTTCCCGGTTGTCGTGCGACGCGGTTAGCGTACCCTCATCACAAGAAAGTCGTGAAGTGGTGGTTGTTCGTAGTAGGGGCGACTAACTGACGGATCCAAGTCGTCAAGTTTAAGCCGGGGGTAAAAGTGTTGGGTTTGCGGCTCGTTCAATGCTCACAGTTATGTAGAGCCGGAGTCCACGCTATCGCTGCCGTCGCAGGGATATGGGTCGCAACAGTCGCCACGAGCATGCCGGCTGCCGCCGATACGGTCGAATCTGCCTTGGTGGCGGCCTATCGGAATAACCCTCAGCTCAACGTCCAGCGCGCTATCGTTCGCGAAACCGACGAGCAAGTGCCGCAGGCGCTCTCCGGCTACCGACCACGCATCGGCGCGACGGCTACTGCAGGCATGCTGACTGGATCGGAAACCGAATACTTTCCGGGGGCTCGGCCTGTCGTCATTAATCCGACCATGCAGTCCCTGCCAACCGCTTCGGCAGGGCTCACGGCCACCCAAACGCTTTATAATGGATTTCAGACCGCCAATCGCACCCGTGCTGCAGAGAGTCAGGTTTCTGCTGCTCGCGCTACACTTCGCAACACAGAGCAAACCGTTCTGCTCAATGCCCTGACCGCCTATATGAATCTTCTGCGGGACTACGCAAACCTTGAACTACAGAAGCGCAACGTCGCGGTCTTACAGCAAGAGTTACGGCAGACACGCGATCGGTTCAAACTTGCCGATGTGACCGCCACCGACGTATCACAAGCCGAAAGCCGTTTGGGCGGAGGGCAAACACAGGTCCTCAATGCACAGGCGAATTATGAGACTTCGGCCGCGGTTTATCGGCAGGTGATTGGCACTCAGCCCGGCAAGCTCGGCCCTGGTACGCCAGTTGATCGATTTTGTCCAACGACACTTGATCAGGCACTTACGCTCATCGATCAACATCCAAGCGTCATCCTAGCGATGTACAATGTCGACTACGCAGAACTGCAGGTGAAAATTGCTGAAGGCGCATTGCAACCAACATTAAGCCTGCAAGGCAGTGCGCAGCAGGCTTGGAATCCGGCGATCGGTGTATCGCAGACTAATCTGTTACAAGGCGTTGGCCAACTATCAGTACCGATATACCAAGGTGGAGCGGAATATTCCGCAGTTAGACAGCAAAAGGAAGCTATTGGACAGCGGTTACTCGAACTTGAGCTTGCTCGCCGGCAGATACGAGAAGCTATCGCGCAGGCTTGGGGCCAATTCGTGAGCAGTAAAGCTGAAATCAAAACGACTGACATTCAAGTAAAGGCTGCAGAGAACGCGCTCAATGGCGTACGCAGGGAAGCGCTCGTCGGCCAGCGTACCACATTGGACGTCCTCAATGCGGAGCAGGAATTGGTTAACGCACGCGTGGCGGTAGTCACGGCACAGCGTGACCGAGTGGTTGCTTCGTATACCTTATTGGCGACGGTGGGTCGGCTGTCGCCGGAAGTTCTCGGGTTAAAAACCGAATCCTACGATCCTACCGTGCATTATCAGCAGATTCGCGACACTTGGATAGGTTTGCGAACGCCGGATGGCAAATAATGTGTTATGGTAGCATTGACCATTGGATGCGTTTTATGGCAATGGACCTGCCGCCCGCGGTCGGCGAATTTGCCGAGCTTGGTTGGGATTCTCGCAAATGCGTCAGATACCCGTTTGTTAGCCGGTTGAGGCCTAGATGTGGCAATTTCGCAAAAAGAAGCCGAGCAAAGATAATCTGTTGTCACGTGGCTTTCGGGCGACCCGTCCGGCGTTTCTGACGGCGATCTTCTTCAGTTTCTTCATCAATATTCTGGCGTTCGTCGGGCCGCTCTACATGCTGCAGGTTTACGACCGCGTGCTGGCCAGCCGAAATTACATGACGCTATTGTTTTTGACGCTAATTGCCGCGTTTTTGCTGGCAATCTATGCGTCGCTGGAAAAAATCCGGTCAGCAGTTTTGGTCCGGGCCGGTCTGCTATTTGATTCCAAGACGCGTTCCGAACTGTTCGAAAGTGTGTTGTACGGCTCGCTCCAGCAACCGGGTCTGGCTCACCATACTGTGCTGCGCGAGCTCGATGTCATTCGGGAGTTTATGACGGGCAGTGGACTCATTTCGTTCTGCGACGCGCCATGGGTGCCGATCTTTGTGGCTGCATGTTTCATCATGCATCCCTGGTATGGCTGGATCGCCCTCTCCGGCGCCATTTTGATTTTTACGTTTGCTGTCGCTAACGAGTTGTTGACCCGAGAGCAGCTCAAGAGCGCGTCCAAGAGCTCGAACTTAGCAGGGACATTTGCAGCGGCAACATTCCGGAACGTGGAAGTCCTGCATGCGATGGGCATGTGGCGACCGCTGCGCGATCGTTGGCTGCGCCGGCAGAATGAAATGCTGTCGTTTCAGGCAGTTGCTAGTGATCGAGCTGGTTTCCTACTGACGGCGACAAAATTTCTGCGCGCTTTTCTGCAGGTGGCGATCCTGGGCGCGGGCGCCTACTTGTCGATCGTTCGAGAGTCCACTCCCGGTGCCATGATCGCAGCCTCCATCATCATGGGCCGCGCATTGGCTCCGGTTGAGATCATCGTTTCGCAGTGGAAAGTATTTCTTGCAGCGCGGTCAGCTTATGACCGCATTACCGAACTCCTTGGAATCATTCCTGCGATGCCGAAGCGGATGAAATTGCCGAATCCAGAGGGTCAACTGACGGTGCAAAATATTGTTGTCGCGCCGCCGGGGACGCAGCGCCCTGTGCTGGCGGGAGTGTCGTTTGCTCTTCCGACCGGCTCGGCCCTGGGCATTATCGGCCCGAGCGCTGCCGGCAAGTCCAGTCTAGCCCGTGCCATCGTTGGCGTGTGGCCAGTCCACAACGGGGATATTCGAATCGATGGGGCCGCGTTGTCACACTGGGACAACGAGCAACTCGGACGGCACATCGGCTATCTGCCCCAGGATGTCGAGTTGTTTTCCGGAACGGTTGCCGAGAATATCGCCCGCTTTCAGGACGTCGACGAAGGGATGGTGATTGCGGCGGCGCAAATGGCCGGCGTGCACCCCATGATTCAGGCCATGCCGGAAGGCTATAATACGCAAATTGGTGATGGCGGGCAGAGCCTCTCGGGTGGGCAGCGCCAGAGAATTGGTCTGGCGCGAGCACTCTACGGGATGCCGGCCCTTGTGATCCTCGACGAACCGAATGCTAGTTTGGACGCAGATGGCGAAGCGGCACTGCTCGGCACATTGCGGAGCCTGAAGGCCGAAAACCGGACGGTCATCTTGATCACGCATAAGACTAACATTTTGGCGATGATGGATAAGATCCTTGTGCTCAACCAAGGCACGATGCGAGGCTTCGGCGAGCGCGATGAAATCTTTGCCAAGCTGCTGTCACCAAGGGTAGTCGGTTCCCAGGGTGCTCAGCCTGATAGCTCCATAATAGCTGCAACAAGATAGCGCCATGGATTCCGAGAATTCACCCAAAAACTCACTGCCGAGCGTTCCGGGTTCAACCCCACCCGGAATTTGGCGGCGTTGCGTTGACCTTTTAACCGGCTCTGCCGGTTCCAAAAGCAAAATCGAATGGACCGGGCTGGTTTTGCATGCGCCTGCTGGCGACGGAGGCGCGCCTGTGCCGGACTGGAAGCGTCCGGCCTTGGTCGGCTACTTCATTATCTTTTTGGGTTTCGGAGTTTTGGGTGGTTGGTCCGCATTCGCGCGGCTTGACAGCGCGGTGGTGGCATCCGGTACCGTGACGTTGGAATCAAGCAAAAAGATCATTCAGCATTTTGAAGGCGGTATTATTGCAAAAATTCTTGTGCATGAGGGTGAGCGCGTCGACCAGGGGCAGATTCTCTTCCTGCTTGATAATACGGCGCCGCAGGCGAATGCCAACGCCGTGCGCAACCAGCTTGATGCTTATCTAGCTCAAGAAGCGCGTCTCGTAGCCGAGCGTAACGGTGCAGAGAAAGTAACCTATCCGCCTGAACTTATGGACGATACCTCGCAGCCGGTCATTAAGGATGCGATCAGCGATCAGGACAAACAATTTGCCGAACGCCGCGCTTCGCTGGCGGGTCAGATCGCTATTCTAGAGTCACGGATCAAGCAATTTGAAACGCAAATCAACGGCATCACCGACGAAAAGATATCCACGGAACAGCAATTGGGCTTCATCAATTCCGAGTTGATCGATTTGCGCGAGCTGTTGGCGGAGAACCTCGTGCAAAAAACTCGTGTTCTCGCCCTGGAGCGAGAAAGGGCGCGATTGGAGGGAGTCATCGGTCGAGCGGTCGCAGATATCGCCAAAGCTCAAAATGACATCGGAGAGGCGCACCTGCAGATCGAACAGTTGCACAAGAAGTTCTCTGAAGATGTGAACGACCAGATTCTACAGGTGCGCCAGAAAATTGCGGACTTGCGGGAAAAGACCACCGTATCGCAAGACGTCCTGCAGCGGATACAAATTCGAGCGCCGCGCTCCGGCACCATTCAGAACCTGCACGTAGCAACAGTCGGTGGCGTCATTCGATCCGGCGAGCCGCTAGCTGAACTCATTCCGGATGAGGACAGCCTCGTGATCAACGCCGAGGTCTCACCGACGGATGCAGACGCGATCGAGGCGGGCATGGAAGCCGAGGTAAGATTTTCTGCCTTTCACGGCTACACGCTGCCGCTCATCCTGGGCCACGTAGACACCGTTTCACATGACCGGATTATTGATGAGCAGTCCAAGCAACCGTATTTCTTAGCCCGTGTTGTGGTTAACCAAAACGATATTCCGGCGACCCTCAAGGATCACATTAAGGCAGGCATGCCGGTTGAGGTCATGGTTCCGACCGGCGAGCGAACGGTGATGAACTATCTCATCCGGCCGCTTCGCAATCGCGCCAGTTCGGCGTTTCGCGAAAAATAGGCCTCGGCGAAGCTGAACTAGCGGGGACCACCTTTTAAGCCGCCAGCACGCGGTCGCTAGGCGGCTGGGCTTGGGGGACTTGGTTATTCCATATCGCCGCGCGCAATGAGCCGGGCCATGCGCCACGCTTGGCTACCCTTGCTCGCGAGCCAGTTAATCGCCTCGGCCTCAGTTGCAAAGCCGATAATGTGCTCTTTTTGTCCGCTCGGATGGGTCGCGATCACGCGCCATTGCATCCCAATCCTGCGTGGTCTTGGTTCAAAAGTAATCTTGGCGGAGGGTTTGGTGTGAGCCATTCTGTTGAATTATGCCCGCGGCCTGTCCCGCTGGCTAGGCCACTCCAGCCCTGCTTATTCAAAGGGTCCACTACCACCTATACAGTAAACTTGAATTTTGGTCATTTAGCGTTTACATTAAAGGGAATCAGAGGAAGGTGGGTTATGTATACCCATGCGCGGCATCTGGCCGACCCCGAAATTCGCGAATTGCGCTGCATGGGCGGCCGTTGGCTTAAGGAACTGCGGGAAAAACGCGGTCTGTCCCAGCGTGGGCTAGCAGCCCTTGTCGGCGCCGAATATTACACTTTCATCTCACAATTGGAGACGGGGAGGGGACGTATCCCGCCCGACCACTACCTGGAATGGGCGGCGGCGCTTGACGTTCCGCCAGCGGAATTTGTTCGCGAAATAATGAAATACTACGATCCGGTCACCTACGGCATCCTCTTTGGCAATCCGCCGGCCTCCCAGTATCCGGCTCGAGAAGCGCCCGCGGCATTGACCACGATCGATTGACCCCCCGAAGCCAGGGGTTTGAGTGGACTGAAATGCGCCAGGCAAACAATGTCGCGCTTAGCGTTGAGCCGCAGGGGTGCCCCGATATCATCGACCGCCAAACCAAAGGCTCGGTTCAATTCGGGTTCCGCCAGGTTGCCCGCGCAAAGCCACGTCGGCAGAACACAGTTGTATTTTGCTTGCACGGAGAGGACCTTGTCCCCGGTCTGCGAGCAGTCTAAGTTCCGAATCGAAGGCCCTGGGAGTATGGACACGAGGAAGCACAGACCAAGCGCATCTGATGTGCAGGAGCTGCGTCGGGCGGGGGGTGAATGGCTTCGCAAGCTGCGCGAACAGCGGGGGCTCTCACAGCGAGAGTTGGCCAAGCGCGTCGACGCCGATTACTATACTTTTATATCGCAACTTGAGACCGGTCGGGGCCGGATTCCGCCGGACCGCTATCGAGTCTGGGCTCAAGCGCTCGACATTGACGCTAAATTGTTTGTCAAAACCCTGCTGCAATATTATGATCCCATTACGCATGCGGTTCTCTTCCCGGACGAGAGGTCCACGACGCTGGCCAGTGAGCAAGAGATCAGGCGCGACGGCCAGGTTGACGTGAGGCGTGGGTGAGGTTAGTCAAGCGACGTGGCTAAGGGGATCGGTTCGTGACGTCCCAGGTGCTGTCATTCACCAAGCGGGTTTCCGATCGGTCCGGTTGGACCAACACGGAGCTTGCCGAATTATACCGTGTCGAGCACGCGCTCGTTCAGGCTAAGATCGTCATTGAAACCGACCGTGGCGTTACCGACGAAGGCGATCCATGGTTCGTCTTTTGCCGGGCGGACGGGGAGGTCGTCGTCCATGTCACACGATTTGGCGGCTCCTACCGTCTGTACTCGCCGGCCCTGCCGACGCCGCTGACTGGCCCGAGTTTCTCGACGCTGACCAAGTCATTTTTATCCGGTCTGCGAACGCCGGCGCAAGTGGATGCGACCGTAGCCATTCATCCCGCCGCGCTGTTGAGCGTTCTCGTCGCGGCCATTTTCTATGCCTTCGATCTTCATTCCAACCCGGCTGATGCAGAAAAAGCGTTGCCGGAGTTCGAGCGCGAGATACGGTCTTCCCATTATCACGAAGACCGGACCGGCGATGCGTTGAGCCACACTTTCGTTGATAGCGTCACCGCATTTTGCAATCGAAGCTCGGAAGCGGTTTCTTCCATATTGACGAAGGTAGAGGCGGCAGCCGCCGCGGTGGCGATTGCGGTTGCCGTATTAGCGGACCACGGGCAAGTGGATTCCGACGCGGACAATGCCGCAGCGAATACCGTCGCTGACCATCAAGTCGGCTCGACGGACCAGAACATCGTCCGCGACCTCACGCCGGCACCAGAGCAGCACGATGCAAATGCAGACAATACCGCGCATTCTCAGATAACGGGCGCTTTGGACGATCTTCCGGGTTTGGCGCCGGACGTCGTTCAGGCTTTGCCAATCCTGGCGGCGGTAGCGGCGATCCAACAAGCGGTCGGAAACGACAACGCACCGAGCCCGGGATCGAGCTCGACCCAGTTTGAGGATAACGCCGACGCAGCGAGTGCACAGCACGACGGCAGCACTCGGGCTGCGCTTGCCGATGAAATGACGGCTGCGGTTGCGGCGGCGTTCAGCTTGCACAACAACGGTCCGGCTGAGAGTCTGCAGGTCGACAACAGGGGCGGCGGCCAGCACAGCGTCGATCTCACACTTGCCGGCGGCGATGCGGCGTTCCTTTCCGGCAATCAGAGCGTCGGAACGGTCAATATCGACTTGGCGGGCGGCAGTGGAAGCGTCGATCTGTCCGCTGCCAGTGGCGTCGACGCGATCACGGTTGTGGGAGACGGCAGTCTGCTGATAACCGGTCTCGCATCGTCCGGAAGCCCGGAAATCATCGTCGCTTCCCAATCCGACGTGAGCTTGGTGTTCGGCAGCGGGTTAGCCGGCGCCTCTGGCGTGATCCATCTATCGGGTCAAGACAGTTTGTCGCTGACCGATGCGCCCGGCATGGCGCTCACGCTCGACAGCGAGGGCAAAGGGGCGAACAAGGTCGCGATTGATGACGCGGCTCTTTCCCACGGTGCGGCACTGGAGCTCACCGTCGCCGGCACGCAGGACCTGCTGCTGCAGGAATCGGCGGCCGCATTCGACGGCACACAGTTCGACACGTCGACGTATTCCGGCAGCCTGACGATCGGCGTCGATCTTGCGAACGCGTCTCAGCCGGTCGATCTGTCAAAAGTGAACGCCGCGAACTACATCGTCAGCGACGGCGGCGTTGCCACGGTAGATGTCGCAAACGACGCTCACATCCAATTGGGCAGCGATCTGAATATAATCGCTGTGTCGGTCGAGGGCGCGACTGCCAGCGCGCTGGGATCGCTTTCATTTAGCCTGGGCAGCAGCGGGTCGGGGCAGGCCGGACTGGGGTTCGTCGACCTCCTCGAGCCGTTACTTACGTCGGATATCGCGCTCAATTCCAGCGGCGCCGGGACGGGCGCCAATATGATTTGCAACCTGAGCGATTCGGCATTGGCCTTGCTGACGCTGACCGGCGATTTCGCTCTAACGATCGGCGAAATCGAGGGTCCGACCGCGGCCGACAATCAAGACATAACGATCGACGCGCAGGCCTTCGCGGGGGCGCTGAACCTTAATGTCAGCGATATTGCCGATACCGCGGCAGGCGGCCGGTTGATCACCATCATCGGCGGATCCGGCAGCAACGTCCTGACGAATCTCACCGCGACCGAGAGCACGACTTTCATTCTCGGGCCGGGGGAGAACACGCTTAATATCGGCGCCGGTAGCGTCAGCGACAACATCAGCGGCCTTACGGCCAGCACGGTGGTCAATATCGGGTCTGCTGGATATGCCGACATCATCGTCGACGAGCTCAATGCCGGGACGAGCCAGGCATCAATCGACGGCCAAACGAGCCTCATCACCGCGGCGCAGGCCGCATGGGGCCTTGCCGGTTCAAGTGTCGCTCATGAGGTCGTGCTTTTTACCTACCAGGGTGCCGAATACGCGTTCATCGACGGAAGCGGCAGCCATATCTTCGATCCTGGCGTTGATGCAATCATCAAGTTGATCGGGATTCCGGCCACGGCGGATCTGGCGGGCGTTTTCCACTCGGCCTAGGCGATTTCCGGCCGGTACCTCTGCACAGTGAATGACTCTTTGGTTTGGGGCCCGCGGACAGCCGGAGGCTCTTGGTAGGCGCGGCCCATTTTGGCTCGGGC
>Ga0116225_1001741_pt1 | contig 15369 bp, 12 predicted proteins | sample Sb_taG_8_FD_88968 | JGI IMG/M metagenome (GOLD analysis project Ga0116225, IMG submission 88968) | Peat soil microbial communities from Weissenstadt, Germany - Sb_50d_c_BC metaG | ecosystem: Environmental > Terrestrial > Soil > Wetlands > Peat | place: Germany: Weissenstadt | collected 2010-09-21 | reverse complement strand
GGCTGGACCGCCGAGGAAGCGACGGGGCGCAATGTCTCTCTGTTCTTCACCGCCAAGGACAACGTCGCCGGCGAGTCCGAGCGGATCATGGCCATCGTGCGGCGCGACGGCAATTACGATGGCGAAGCCCTGCGGCGGCGCAAGGACAACTCGACCTATTGGGCGCATGTGACAATGACGCCGCTGGACGACGAGCAGCGCACCATGCGTGGCTATGTCCATATCGCCCGCGACATGACCGCCCAGCATACCGCCGAAGACGCCCTGCGCCGAGCCAAGGAGGAGGCCGAGCGAGCCAATCTGGCTAAGTCTAAATTCCTCGCCGCCGCCAGCCATGACCTGCGCCAGCCGGTGCAGGCGCTGATGTTCTTCACCTCGGCGCTATCACTGAAGATCAAGGATACCCCAGGCGCTTCGATGCTCGACGATTTGCAGCAATCGCTGGAAGGCTTGAACCTGCTGCTGGAATCCCTGCTCGACGTGTCGCGGCTGGATGCCGGCGTGGTCGCCCCGCATGTCGAAAACTTCGCGCTGGCCCCGCTGCTGGAACGCATCGCCAATGAATACACCCTGGCCGCCCATGGCAAGGGCATCGGCCTGACCGTCATGCCCTGCCACGCCTTCACCCGCAGCGACCCCACCTTGCTGGGGCGGATCCTTGGCAATCTGGTCGCCAACGCTGTGCGTTACACCCCCAAGGGCCGGATATTGGTGGGGGTGCGTCCAGCCGGCGCCAATCTGCGCATCGAGGTGTGGGACAGCGGCATCGGCATCCCCGCCGACCGCACCGAAGAGATCTTCCAGGAATTCACCCAGTTGGGTAATCCCGAGCGCGACCGCTCGCAGGGGCTGGGCTTGGGGTTGGCGATCGTCCGCCGCTTGGCCCGGCTGCTTGACCATCCGCTGGTTTTGCGCTCGGTGCCGGGGCGCGGTTCGATGTTCTCGGTCGAAATTCCTCAAGCCCCCGCCCAAATGGTGCAACCGCCCCGCCCAGCGGCAGCCCTGGAAAGCGGCGGTCGGCGGCTGGTGATGATCATCGACGACGAAGCGCCGGTGCTGAAGGGGTTGGGCATGATCCTGGAGGAATGGGGTTACGAAGTGCTCGCTGCCGGATCGGAAGAAGAAGCCATAGAATTGCTGGAGGCGCGGCGGCGGCAGCCGCACGCCATTCTGGCCGATTACCGTCTGCGCGACGGCCGCACCGGAGCCGAAGCGGTGCGTCATATCCGCGCCCTGTTCAACACCCCGATTCCCTGCATCATCATCACCGGAGACACCGCCCCCGAACGCCTGCGTGAAGCCGAGGCCAGCGGCTTTTCCATCCTGCACAAGCCGGTACAGCCGCCGCATCTACACAGCCTGTTGACCCAAAGCCTGTCGAGTTGGATCCATTAGGGTGGTCTGAGGGCGGGCGGGCGGGCTATGGTCTCCCCCACTGACCATCGGGAGACCGCCTCGTCCATGCGCCTGCTCATCTGGGATTTGCCGACCCGCCTGTTTCACTGGCTGCTGGTCGGCTGCGTCGGCTTTTGCGCGCTGTCGGGATTCCTGCTGCCGGACACTTGGTTCGGTTGGCATTTCCTTTGCGGCTACGTCATCGGCCTGCTGCTGCTGTTCCGCGCCGTGTGGGGCGTGCTTGGTCCCGAGCACAGCCGCTGGACCTCATTCCCGCCCGCGCCCTCGGCCATCATCGCCCATGTCAAATCCCTGCTGACGGCTAAGCCGCATCCCAGCCTGGGCCACAATCCGGCGGGCGGAGCGATGATCTATGCGCTGCTGATCACCCTGACCGGGCTGGTGGTCACCGGACTGATCGTGCTGGGCGGCGAGGCGAAGCAAGGCCCGCTGGCCGGATTGATCCCTTTCGCCACCGGCATCGCGGTCAAGGAACTGCATGAATTTCTAGCCGATGTCATCCTGCTGCTGGCGGCGCTGCATCTCGGTGGAGTACTGGTTGAAAGCCGCTTGCTGCGGGAAAACCTGATCCTGACCATGATCGACGGCCGCAAAACCACTGCCCCTGGCACCCCGCCGCCGCGCCCGCGCAGCCGCCGCGCGCTGGCGGTGCTGAGCGGCGTCGCGGTGCTGGTGGGGGTGGGCGGTACCGGTCTGGAGCGCCTGCCGGTGCTGGGCTGGCGTCCCATCGGCTTCCCCGCCGCCTATGTCAAGGAATGCGGGGCCTGCCACGCTGCCTATCATCCCAGCCTGCTGCCGGCGGCCTCGTGGAGGGCGGTAATGGGCGCTCTGTCCGAACATTTCGGCGAGGACGCCAGCCTGCCCGACGCCGCCACCCGCGACCTGACCGCCTGGCTGACCGCCAACGCCGCCGAGACCTGGGATACCGAACCCGCCAACCGCCTGCGCACCGTCTCGGCCGCGCAGCCCGGACGCATCACCGCCGCTCCCTGGTGGATGCGCAAACATCGCCATATTGCCGACACCGTCTTCCAGCAAAAGTCTGTTAAAAGCCATGCTAATTGCAGCGCCTGCCACCAGGATGCCGAGCGAGGAACTTTCGCCGTCCAGGCCATTTCCATTCCCAAGCCGTGATTGAGGGAGCGCCTTTCGTGAAGACCACCACCCTTCTTGCAGCCACAGCAGCACTGCTGGCGGCGACCCCCCTGCCCGCTTGGGCCGATCCGGCGCGCGACGCCCTGCTGGCCGATTACGCCGTCCAGGCCAAGGCCGCCGACCCGGCCTTTGGCGGTTTTTCCGCCGCGCGCGGGCAAAGCCTGTACGCGACCAAACATGCCGACGCCGCTCCCGAGACTCCCGCATGTCAGGCTTGCCATGGCGAAGACCCGCGCCAGCCGGGCCAGAACGCCAAGACCGGCAAGGTCATCGAGCCGATGGCGGTTTCCGCCAACGCCAAGCGCTTCACCGTCAAGGACGACGTCGAGAAATGGTTCGGCCGCAATTGCAAAGCGGTGCTCAGCCGCGACTGCACCCCCGCCGAAAAAGGCGACTACATCACCTTCCTGTCCGCCCGCTAAAGGAGCCCCGCATGCTGTACCGTCCGCTGTTCGGCGCCCTGCTGGGCGTCACCCTGTTCGCCGCGCCGCTGTTGGCCAACGAGTTGGCGTCGGTGCCGCCGATCGCCAACGCCGCCGCCAAAAAGGAATGCAGCGCCTGCCACATGGCATTCCAGCCGCAATTCCTGTCGGCCACCGCCTGGACCGCGATCTTCAAGGATCTGTCGAACCACTTCGGCGACAACGCCAGCCTGCCCGACGCCACCCGCAAAGAGATCGAGGACTATTACGTCGCCAATGCCGGTCGCGGTCAGACGGGATTGCTGCGCATTTCCCAGCAATCCTGGTATCTGATCCAACACCGAGAGGTCGGACAGGCTAAGTTCGCCGCCGTCAAATCCAAGGCCAACTGCAACGCCTGCCACAAGACCGCCGACCAGGGCCAGTACGAGAACTGAGGCCGATGACGAGGTCGCCCGTCGCGGCGGCCTCGGCCCATCATCGGTTCAATCGATGGTGGTTTCGTGGAAATGTGTCTGGATTTCCACGATCCGCTCGCGGTTGTTCAACAGCGCATCGACGCAAGGCGTATAGAACTTGATGCCGCTCATCTCGGCCAAATGGCTGAGAGCTTGGTCGTTGCTCCAGGCGCCCTTATAGGGCCGGGCGCTGGTCAGGGCGTCGAAGACGTCGGCGACAGCGGTGATCCGCGCCTCCAGCGGGATCGCCTCGCCCGCCAAGCGGAAGGGATAGCCGCTGCCGTCCCAGGCTTCGTGATGATAGGCGACCACGTTGCGCAGGATCTTGATGTGCGGCACATGCTCCATGCCAAAATCGGCTGCCATCAATTCGATGATGTTGCAGCCTTTTTCGACATGTCCCTGCATCACCACGAACTCGTCGTGATCCAGCCGTCCGGGCTTCAGCAGAATATTATCGGGAATCGCCACCTTGCCGACGTCATGCAGTGGGGCGAACTGGAACAGGAACTCGATGTATTCGTCGGTCAGCGCATGACTGACCGCCAGCGTTTCGGCAATCAGCCGGGTATAGCGCGACATGCGTTCCAGATGCGCCCCGGTTTCCTCGTCGCGATGATTGCTGATCTGGCGTACGGTCTTCACCGCCGCCTGGATGACCTGGATTTTTTCCAGCTCCATCATCGCCAGGAACCCGGCGATCTGCGCATAGGGCCACAATTGGTGCAGAATGGTGGGATTGAAGAAATCGACCTCCGTCGAATTGAAGAACAGAAAGCCGCTCAGCAGCCCGCCCTTCATCAACGGCACCGTATAGCTGGACCGAAAGCCGCCTTCGACCACGCGCCGCGAGTGAACCGAGCGCGTCCCATAGAAATTCAAGTCGTTAACCACGCGCGGCGTGCCCCGCTTGGCGATATCGCACAAGGACGGCACTTCGGACAGTTTGGCGACGTAATGGTTGAGCGGCGTCTCGCCGTCACTGGAATGAATGAAGGTGCGCAAAAGATCGGACTTCGCATCGTACACCGCCACCGCGATCCGCGTCAGCGGAGCCATCGGTGTGATCGCGCGTATTCGCTCGTGCAGTTCCAATAATCCCGCGATGAGACTTTGTTGATCCTCAGCCCGAATGTCAGTCAAGATTTACAATCACCCCCGCTATCTCCCGCAGTCATTTAACACCGAGCCAAGTGGTATAGTCAAATGACCAAAGGCATTTGAGCGGTAAGTTTATGCCCAATAATCATCCCGCTTGGGCAGTGGCGCGTTAGATGGTTGCTCCTCGCCCAGGAATGAGCGACATTCGCCATCATGCCGCCACATTCCATGGCCCAAGCATCGAGCGTCTCCGTCGCGGTCTATCCGCGCCCCCAGGTTGATCGACATGTCTGACCCGAATACGCGTTTCTTGGTTTACCTCAAAAAAATCGGCGAAAAGCCTGCTGGCTACCGGGCCGTGCATCTGCATATTTCGCAGCTTCCGGCGGCCAAGAAAACCCGCGACAACCTGTCCCGCGCCATCGGCCTGCTGTCCGACCTGAAGGCCAAGTACCACGACGGCGAAATCTTCCTGATGAAGAACGTCGATATTGTTTTCATCACCAAGGAAATCTCCAAACCGATTCTGGCCGCCGCCTGCGACGCCGTCGAACAGACCTTCGTCGGTAAAATGGGCGTGACCTTCACCAACGTGCATGGCGGCGAGCGCGAATCCTACACGCTGTTCGATCTGGCCAATGATTACGGGAAACTGCGCGATTGGGCCGAAGATACCGCCGGAGTCTCGCAGACCGGTGGCGGCGCCCCCGAAATCAAGGGCGAGATCGACTTGGCCCTGCTGAGCAAAATCAAGGAGGAGGTGCAGAAAATCGACATCACTCCGATGTTGTTCAACCAGCCAGTCTATTACATCGCCGATGAAGGCCGGGTGCAATCGACTTTTCACGAGATGTACATCTCGGTGCAGGTGCTGGAAGACATGTTCTGCCCTGGCCTGTCGCTGACCTCGCGCCGATGGCTGTTCGCCGACCTGACCGAAGACCTCGATACCGTGGTGCTGCGCCTGCTGGCCGATCCCGAACAACGCGCCCACCACAAGGGCATGAGCATCAACGTCAATCTATCGTCACTGGCCTCGGCCAAATTCGTCAAATTCGACGCCGAACTGCCCGCCGAGCGCCGCCAGGGCGTCATTCTGGAAATCAACAAGACCGACATCTTCGAGAACATGCGCATGTTCCGCGAATTGGCGCCGTTCCTGCGCGAGCGCGGCTACCGCATCTTGCTGGATGGATTGTCCTTCGCCAATGTCGAGGCCATCGATTTCGACGGCATCGAATGCGACTTCGCCAAGGTGTTCTGGTCGGGCGAAGCAGCGGCGATGAGCGAAGCATCCCTGGCTCGCGTCACCGCCAAGATGACCCGGCCCAGCAAGCCCCGCTTCATCCTGGCCCGCTGCGACGCCGCCGAAAGCATCCGCTTCGCCAAGACCATCGGGCTGAAGCTGGTGCAGGGGCGTCTGGTCGATCACATGGTCAAGCGCAACATCCCCTTGTAAGGACGTCTCACGCGGCGGCGGCTTCGTGGCTTAACCACACCATCGTCAGATCGTCGCTCAGCGGCTCGCGCTGGTCGCGGAACCTCTTCAGCAGCGACGACAGCGGCGAATAAGCCTCCACATCATCGAGGCTGGCGCGGACCATCTCCAGCAATTCAGCCGAGCCCAGGTTGGCGCCGGTCTGGTCCGCCGTCTCGATCAGGGCGTCGCTATACAGCAGCAGGAATGAGCCTTCGGGAAACGGCACGCGGACATCGACATAGGTGGCGCGGCGGGTAATGCCTAGCGGCAATCCGCTGGCGTCCAGGGTTTCCAGTTTCCCGGCGCTGCCGAATATCGGACAGGGCGCGCCCGCGCCGGCATAGGTGAGAAAGCCCTGCCGGGTGTCGATAACGCCATAGAACATAGTGGCGAATTGGTGGACCGGCAACAAGTCGACCAATTGCAGGTTCAACTCGGCCAGATAGGCCGCCGGCTGGTCGGGATCGGGCGGCGGCATCTGATGCATCAAGGTATGCAGGCGGAAGGTGTTGAGCGCCGCTGTTACCCCGTGCCCGGAGAAATCCACCGAGGCCACGCCGATACGGCCATCGCCCAACTCATGGATGGTCCACATATCGCCGCCCAGTTCGGCTGACGGCTGGAAATGCGATTCCACGCGCAGCCCGGCGGACCCGGCAACGCGTAGCTTAATGCCGTTCTGCGGCAACAGGCCCTCCTGCATCTGGCGCGCCAGATCCAGTTCGGCTTCCATGTTGCGCCGATAGTTCTCCAAACTGCGGATCAATTGGCCGTTTTCCAGTTGCACCCGCACGCGGGCGACCAGTTCGGGGCCGTGGATCGGCTTGGTGATCAAATCGGTGGCGCCGGCCCGGAACACCGCCGTACGCTCGCGGGGTGATTCCAGGGCGGTCTGCACCAGAATCGGCAGATGCTGGGTGCGCGGATCGCCGCGCAAGCGCCGGCACACCTCGAAGCCGTCCATTTCCGGCATCATGATGTCCAAGATGATCAAATCCGGCTCGAAGGTCTCGACCTTCAACAGGCCGTCATGACCGTTATTGGCGTATTCGATGTTGACGATGCCCGCTGACTTCAAATAGGCCCCAATAATTTTGCGAATGCCGGTGGCATCATCGACGACCAGCACCCGGCAGGCCGACAGATCGGCACGGCTGGCCTCCTCCTCAAGGCGCACTGGTTCCCTGTTCACCGGTCGAACCTCATCGTCAGTTGCCGTCCCCCATCGCCGATCGTCACCTCTTGCGAAAGACCTCCGATCAATGTGAGGCCCCGGCCGGATTTACGGTTGGGGTTATTATTGTGGGCCAGGGCCTTCAGATCGTAGCCGGCCCCGCTATCGACCACCGACACCATGATGGCGGCCTCGTCCCAGGTGCCGAACACCTCGATCCGACGGGCGCGCAACTCGGGATCGGCCAAGTTCAGTTCAATCTGATCGCAGTAATTCTGGAAGCGCGAGAAGGTTTCCCGTTCGTCCGAGCTGACCTCCAGATTGCCATGCATGACGCCGTTGACCACCGCCTCGTGCACCGCCAATTCGATGGAATCGCGCAATGCCGCCGACAGCCCCAGGCGGGTTGACAGCACCTTGCAAAAGGCCCGCGCCGGCTCGATCGAATAGGCGGTCGCCGTCGACAACGCCATATAAAGGCCGTCCCGCTCCAGCGTCTCCATCATGTTAGCGCCGCTCAGCAGTTTGCCGAACGCCACCTCAACGCAAGAGCCGAAGCGCCGTAAGGAATCCTCCAGGCTTTTGCCGTCGGCGCCGCCGCTGGCGACTCCGACCACCGGAAGAGCATCGCAGCCGGAATCGGCGTTGGGGCAACGCGCCCGCTCGACAATCAGGCCGTCGCAGTCGTCCGGCACCGCCCACGCACACACCACATTGCCGCCATGACGGCAACAGAGCACGGCTGAGAACGGCGGCAACGGCATGCCCACGTCACGTCTCGATGCAGATAAGTTCCTGGAATTTCGCCAGATCCAGCGCCTTGCGAACCTGACCGGCGGCGCCGCGGATCGAGACCTTGCCGCTCTGGGTTTCGATCAACTCGCGGATCATCAACAACATGCCCAGCCCGGCCGAATCGATAAAGGCCAGATCCGAGAACTCCAACACCCATACCTTGCCGTCACTCAGCTTGATATCCTCGCTGAGCCGCAGGAATTCGCTAGTGTCGGCAAACATCATGCGCCCCGTGCAGACGACTAGGGTTTCACTACCCCGACTGTCGATCTTGAATTCCACTCCCGTTCCCTCCCCTTGCCCTTTGCATTCAACTTGCCCTGACCTGAGCAATGAAGCGGTCGGCATTCTGATGCAACATTTCTGCCTGACGCGCCAATTCCTCGGCCGAGAAGTGAACCTCGACGGCGGCGCGGCCGGTTTCCGCGGCGGTGCGCGCCATTTGACTGACGCTATCGACAACTTCACCCGAGCTGTGACTCACATTATTCACGTTCTCGGTGATGCTCGCGGTAGCCACCGATTGCTCATGCACGGCATCGTTGATTACATGAGCGATCTCGTCTACCTCCTCGATTGTAACACGAATTGATTCAATCGCCACGGCTGCTTCATTGGACGCCGCCTGAATCGCCGTGACCTGAGAGGCGATTTCCTCGGTGGCGCGCGCCGTTTGCCCGGCCAGGTTCTTGACCTCGCTGGCAACCACGGCAAAACCCTTCCCGGCCTCACCCGCCCTTGCCGCCTCGATGGTGGCGTTGAGCGCCAACAGATTGGTCTGGCTGGCAATGTCGTTGATCAAGGCGACCACGTCGCCGATTTTCTGCGCCGCCCCGGTCAGGCCGCGCACCGTCGCGTCGGTCCGCTGCGCTTCACGCACCGCGCGCTGGACGATTTCGCTCGACCGCGACACTTTCGAGCCGATCGCATCAATCGACAGCGCCAGATTCTGTGCGACATCAGCCATCGCCCGCACCACGCCGCTACCGCCCTCGGACTGCGCCGCCGCCGCCTCAGCCTGGGTGCGGGTGGTTTCGGCGGTTTCCCGCAGCACCTGCGACATGTCGCGCATCTTTCCGACAGCCGCTTGCACGGTGGTCAGGACACTGGCGAAACTGCCTTCGAAATTGTCGGCCAAGTCGATCATCGCCGATTTGCGATCCCGCTCGGCGGTCCCACGCATCTGCTCCTGCTCCCGCCGCAGCCCCTCGACGCGTTCGGCGTTCTCGCGGAACACTTCCAAGGCGGCTGCCATTTCGCCAATTTCGTCGTGACGATGGCGGCCCGGCACCTGCACCTGAAGGTCGCCATCGGCCACCCGATGCATGGTTGCAGCCATGGCGACGACCGGATGAGCAATGGCGCGGCCGACCAGCAGACCCAAGGCCACGACCACCAGCCCAGCGCCGCCGACGGCAAACATGATGATGTTGTTCAAGCGCTCCAGCGTGGCGGCACCCTCGGCGGCGCGGGCGGTGGTCTCGTCGCCGACGGCCAGCAGAATCTGGCCGATCAGCGGCCCCATTTCCTGGGCGGCGATACGATCCAACTCGGCGGCAACGCGGTCAAGCTTCTGATAGGCCTGCGCCAGCTTGTCGAACTCACCCTTATACGCCGTCAAGGCGACGGTCAGATTGTCGCGCTGAGCGGCATCGGGCAGCGCGGCCACCCGCCCCGTCAAGGCCACGTAACGGGCCGAGAAGCTGTCCAGCAAGGCCATGTCGCGATGCGCCGAGAAGTCCTTTTCATCGTGACGGATGCGCAGGAATTCGATGGTCAGGTCGGTGCCGGAGCTTCCCTGCACCCCGGCCACCGCCAGGTCGAGCGCTTCCGCCACCTGGTTCAACGACGCCCGCAAGCCGGCCTTGTCGGTGGCGCCGATGGCCGTCTGGGCTTCAATGATGGAATCGAAGGCTTCCAGATATTTGCCCAGCGCCCCCTCGGCGCCCTCGATCACGGCGCCTTGCTCCTTGCTCGACTGGCCATCGAGCAAAACCTGCATCGCCTCGGCCGATTCGCCGATGTCGATGGCGTGCCGCTCGACCAGCGCATCATCGTGGGTGACGATAAACTGCGCTTCCAGCAGACGCGCGTCGGCGACCGCCCGATACAGCCGGTTGGCAGCCGTCTGGCGCTCCTGCAGCTGCTGCATGACGATCCGCTGGGCGGCCTGTTCGTGATTTACGTAAAGGTCGAAGGCGCCGATGGCGAAAAAGCCGATCAACGCTATCAGGCTTACGAAGCCAATCTGCCAGCCGACACCAACTCTCGAGAGCAGGCCTGTCATGGTCTCTCTACTTTGCTTCTAATTTAAAGGAGCCGGACCGCAGGTTGGCCACCTTCCATCCGTGGATGTAAGCGGAACTTCACCCTTCCCGGCAACAACAATCTGACAATATTCATTCTTAACCTGACCTTGACCACGGTCAAGAGGCGAGTCCGACCGCCCGCAAAACGAAAACCTCGACATACCCGGCTATGCTTTCCCAATCGTCATCGGTCAGGGCGTCGCGGCCAAGAATAAGTCTAATCTGAACCTCAAAATCTGCGTAATGTTGTGTCAGTGCCCACAGCGTAAAGATGAAATGCGGGCCATCGACCGGTTTTATCAGCCCTAAACGCACCCATTCGTGAACAACAGCCGCTTTCTGCTCCACAAGATGGCGGAGATCCGCCGAAATGAACGACGCCAGGATGGGTGCTCCATGGATAATCTCGCTGGCGAAGACTTTAGAGGCCTGCGGACGTCGGCGCGAAAACTCCAACTTATCGCGAATGTAATTCTTGATTACCGTGCCCGGATCGGCATCTATTCTCCACAAATTCAGCTTGGAGATCCATTCCTCCAGAATGGAATCCAGCACGGCGCGGTACAGTTCGTCCTTGGTGCCGAAGTAATAGTGCAAATTGGCTTTCGGCAAACTCGCCCGCTTGGCAATATTTGTCATCGTTGCCCCGGCGAAACCGTGTTCGGCAAAGGCTTGCTCGGCGGCAACCAGGATGCGGGTGCGATTTTCGCGCCGTATCTTCGCTTTGTGCGGTTGTGCGGCACCGTCGTCCATACCACTCGCTCTCCCGTCTCATCCCGCGCCGCCGGCACAGCGGCCATTGTCCCTAGGCCGGCAAAGCCTCCAACGCCGGCAACAGAACCTGCCCCAACGCCTGAGCGACCGCCGGATGAGTGATATTGCCACGATGCACGTTCAACCCCGCCAACAAATGTGGATCGGTGGCGCAGGCGTCCTGCCAGCCCTTGTCGGCCAGAGCCAGGGCGAACGGCAAGGTGGCGTTGTTCAAGGCAAAGGTCGAGGTGCGCGCCACCGCCCCCGGCATGTTGGCGACGCAGTAATGCACCACGCCTTCCTCGACATAAGTCGGATCGGCATGCGTGGTCGGCCGGCTGGTTTCCAGGCAGCCGCCTTGATCGATGGCAATGTCGACCACCACCGAGCCGCGCCGCATGCGCGCCAGCAAGGCGCGGGTGACCAGCTTGGGCGTCGCCGCGCCGGGCACCAGCACCGCGCCGACCACCAGATCGGCGTCGCTGACGAAGCGTTCGATGGCGTCCACGGTCGAGAACACCGTGCGCGCGCGTCCGGAGAAATGTAGATCCAGCTCGCGCAGACGGGCCAGCGAACGGTCGATGATGACCACGTCCGCGCCGATGCCGACGGCCATTTGCGCCGCATTGGTGCCGGCCACGCCGCCGCCCAGGATCACCACCTTGCCAGGAGGCACTCCGGCGACGCCGCCGAGCAGCACGCCCGATCCGCCGCAGGCCTTTTCCAGTCCATGCGCACCGGCCTGGATCGACATGCGCCCTGCCACCTCGCTCATCGGCGCCAGCAGCGGCAAGCCGCCATGGCGGTCGGTCACCGTCTCATAGGCGATGGCGGTACAGCCCGAGGCCATCAAGCCCAGCGCCTGCTCGGCATCAGGGGCCAAGTGCAGATAGGTGAACAGCAATTGACCGGGACGCAGACGAGCGATCTCGGCGGGCTGTGGTTCCTTGACCTTGACGATCATGGCGGCGGTAGCGAACACCGCCTCGGCCGAAGGCGCAATCTGCGCGCCGGCTTGGCGATAGGCGTCGTCGTCGAAACCGATACCGCCGCCGGCTGCCGTCTCCACCAGCACCTGATGGCCGTGATGCACCAGTTCGCGCACCGACCCTGGGGTCAGGCCGACGCGGTATTCGTGGGTTTTGATTTCCTTGGGGACTCCGACCAGCATGAGCGTGACTCCGATGCAGATGGCCGCCTTGCGGGCAGTCGGTAAGCCAGCACACCACTCCTCGCCGCGCCGGTCAATGCCCCGCCCACGCTTCGTCACGAATCATCCGATATAACGGAAACATGACGCGCCCGACGCTCAACGGAAGTCGTCGGCGGTCAGACCGTAGCGGCGCAGTTTGTCATAGAACGTCTTGCGCGGGATGCCCAAGGCCTCGACGGTGGTCTTGACGCTGCCTTGATGCAGGGCCAACTCGTTCTCGATGACGCTTTTTTCGAACAGATCAACTTGTTCGGCCAGCGACAGGCGATGCGTGCCGGCGGGTTCCGGCCCCAGGATCTCCACCTCGTCGCCGAAGCCCAGGACGAAACGGTCGGCGGCGTTCTTCAGTTCGCGCACATTGCCCGGCCAGGAATACGAGGTCAGCCGGTGCAGGATATGCGGGGTCAGCTTGGGCGGCTCGCGGCCATAGCGGGTGGCCGCCTTAAGGACGAAATGCTGGAACAATAGCGACACGTCCTCGCGCCGTTCGCGCAAGGGCGGAATGTGGATCATCACCACATTCAGCCGGTAATACAGATCCTCGCGGAAACGCCCCTCGGCGCTGGCGGCTTTCAGGCTGGTCTTGGTGGCGGCGACGACACGGATATCGACCGGAACGATTTCGTTCGAGCCCAACGGCTCGACCACCCGCTCTTGCAGCACACGCAGGATTTTGACCTGCAGATTCATCGGCATGCTCTCGATCTCGTCGAGGAACAACGTGCCCTTGTTGGCGAATTCGATGCGGCCGATACGGCGCTTGGCGGCCCCGGTGAAGGCTCCGGCTTCGTGGCCGAACAGCTCGGACTCGAAGATGCTTTCCGGGGTGGCGCCGCAGTTCAGGGCGACGAACTTATGCGGCCGCCGCGCGCTTTGATGATGCAGAGCGCGGGCGACCAGTTCCTTGCCGGTGCCGGTTTCGCCCATCACCAAAACATCGGTATCGGTCTTGGCCACCGCCGCGATGATGGTGCGCATGCGTTCGATGGCGGGAGTGCGGCCGATGATCGAGGTTTCGTCGGCGTCGGCCAACTCCTCCTTCAGCATGCGGTTTTCCATCACCAGACGGCGGCGTTCCAGGGCGCGGCGCACCGTCTCGACCAAGATTTCCGCCGGATAGGGCTTCTCGATGAAGTCATAAGCGCCGTCCCTGATGGCACGCACCGCCATCGACACGTCACCGTGGCCGGTGATCATGATGACCGGCAGGTCGGGATCGATCTCCAGCGCCTTGGCCATCAAGGCGAAGCCGTCGATGCGCGGCATGCGGACATCGGTGATCAAGGCGCCGCAGTCGCGGTTCACCCATTTCAGCGCCTGCTCGGCGTTTTCACAGCAGGTGACGGTGTAGCCGGCCAACTCCAGCGTCTGCTTGCCGGCGTTGCGCACTTGGCGGTCGTCATCGACCAGCAGGATCGACAGGCTCATGCCGCGTCCGCCCGGCGCAGGGTCAAGGTGAACGCCGCCCCGCCATCGGGAGCATTGGCGGCGGTCAATTGCCCCCCCATGGCACGGGCGATGCCTTCCGAGATCGACAGCCCCAGCCCCAGCCCCTCGCCCGCCGGCTTGGTGGTGAAGAACGGATCGAACAGTTGGCCGCTGGCCTCGGCGGCGATGCCGGGACCGCTGTCACGCACGCACAGAGCCACGCCATCGCCGGCCGTCGTCTCCACCGCCACCGTCAGCCGCCGTGCGGCGCTGTCGCGCATGGCGTCCAGCGCGTTGCGGAACAGATTGATCAGCACCTGCTGCACCCTGACCTCCTCTCCCCATACCCGCAAACTCGCGGCAGGCGGGGTCCAGTCCAATTGCACGTCTTCGGCCCGCATGCGCCCGGCCAGCAAGGCCAGCGCGCCCTCGACGGCATCGCACACCGATACCTGCTCGGCGCGGCCCGAGGATTTGCGGGCGAACATCTTAAGCTGGCCGGTGATGCGCGCCATGCGGTCGGTCAAATCGACGATTTCACCCAGATTGTCACGCACCAATTCCGCCCGGCCCAATCCCAGCAGGGTCACGGCGTTGTCGGCATAGGCGCGCAAAGCCGTCAGCGGCTGATTGATCTCATGCGCCATGCCCGCCGACATTTGGCCCAGCGCCGCCAGTTTGGCCGCCTGAACCAGTTCGTCCTGCTTGGCTTTCAGCTCGACCTCGGCGCGTTGGCGCTCGACGATTTCATCTTGCAAGGCGGCGGTGCGTTCGGCGACGCGGCGTTCCAGATCGCGGGTATGCAAGCGCTGCATACGCCCGCGATGCACGATGAAATACAGGCCGAACGCCGTCAGCCCGATCCCCGCCACCGCCAGCAGCCCCAGATCGCGGGCGCGCGCCTGGGCTTCGTTGACGCCGGCCAGCACATGCAAGGTCCAGCCTTCGCTGTCGTCCAGCGGCTGCGAGGCCATCACATAGCCGGTGCCGCCCACCGTCACCAATCTCTCGCCGGCCACCAGCCCCAACGGAGACACCGTCTGGTCGCCATATTGGCGGCTGTCGCGCACGGCGGCAGCTTCGTCGGGATCAAGCGGGGCTAGGCTGCGAAAGCGCCAGCCGGGGGTATTGGTGATGAACACGATGCCGTGGCTGTCTGTGACGAAGACCCGCTCGCCGCCGCCCGACCAGCCGTGCTCCAACTCCTCCATCGACATCTTGAGAACCACGGCGCCGACAATGTCGTCGTCCCGCCACACCGGAGTGGCGAGGTAATAACCGGGCAGATGCGAGGTGGTTCCCAGAGCAAAATAGCGCCCCGGCCGCCCGGCCATCGCCGAAATGAAATAGGGGCGGAAGTCGAAGCGCTGGCCGACGAAGCTGCCGGCGCCTTCGGCCCAATTGCTGGCCGACAGGGTGGTGCCGTCGCGCCCCAGCACATAAACCGCCGAAGCCCCCAGCACCGCGTTGAGCGATTGCAGCCGCCGGCTCAGCGCCGCCGCCGCCGCCTCGTCGGGGTGGAGCAACAGCTCGGCCACCTGCGGATCCGACGACAGAACCAGGGGAATGTTGCGCGAGCGTTCCATTTCGCTGCGCAGAGCCATGCCGTACAGGGTCAGGCGGTCGCGGCTCTGTGCGGCCAACCGCTCATAGGCATGATTTTCG
>Ga0116225_1001740_pt1 | contig 15369 bp, 15 predicted proteins | sample Sb_taG_8_FD_88968 | JGI IMG/M metagenome (GOLD analysis project Ga0116225, IMG submission 88968) | Peat soil microbial communities from Weissenstadt, Germany - Sb_50d_c_BC metaG | ecosystem: Environmental > Terrestrial > Soil > Wetlands > Peat | place: Germany: Weissenstadt | collected 2010-09-21 | reverse complement strand
CGTCCGCCGCTGACCGTCTGAAGGTCCAAGGAGGCCATCATGACCCGCGTTGCGCTTTATGCCCGCTATTCCTCCGACAATCAGCGCGATGCGTCGATTGAGGACCAGTTCCGCATCTGCCGCGAGCAGGCCAAACGCGAGCAATGGCAGATCGTCGCCACCTATAAGGATGCCGGCATCTCCGGCGCCAGCATGATCCTGCGCCCGGGCATCCAGCTGCTGCTGCAGGACGCCCAACGCGGCGCCTTCGACGTGGTGCTGGCGGAAGCCTTGGACCGCGTCAGCCGCGACCAGGCCGACGTGGCCACCCTGTTCAAGCATCTGCGCTTCGCCGGCATACCCATCATCACCCTGGCCGAAGGCGAAATCAGCGAGTTGCATGTCGGCCTCAAGGGCACAATGAACGCCCTGTTCCTCAAGGACCTGGCGGCGAAGACCCATCGCGGCTTGCGCGGTCGCGTCGAAAACGGCAAGTCGGGCGGTGGCCTGTGCTACGGCTACCGCGTCGTCAAAAAGCTGGATGCGCGCGGCGAGCAAATCCGCGGCGACCGCGAAATCGATCAAGCCCAAGCCGATGTGGTGCGGCGTATCTTCCGCGACTTTGCTGCGGGCATCAGCCCACGCGCCATCGCCAAGGCGCTGAACGACGACGGCACTGCCGGGCCGGATGGAAAGCTGTGGAACGACACCAGCATCCGCGGCCATGCCAAGCGCGGCACCGGCGTCATCAACAATGAACTCTATATCGGCCGGCTGATCTGGAACCGGCAGCGCTATGTGAAGGATCCGAGCACCGGGCGGCGCGTCTCGCGCCTCAACCCGGAAACAGACTGGGTGATCACCGAGGTGCCGGAGTTGCGGATCGTCGACGACAGGCTGTGGCAGGCGGTGAAGGTGCGCCAGGGCGAGATCACCGAGAAATACGTCAATGTCATTGAGGCGGTGCGCGAGGCCCATGCCTCGAACAAACTGAACGGCCTGCACCGGCCGAAGTCCCTCCTCTCCGGACTGGTCTTCTGCGGCTGCTGCGGCGGCCCCTACTCGCTGCGGGGAGCCGACCGCTATGCCTGCTCGGCCCACATTGCCAATCACTCCTGCTCCAACAGCCGGACAATTCCACGGGCGGAGTTGGAGGAGCGGGTGCTGGCCGGCTTGAAGAACAAACTGATGGCGCCGGAGGTGGCGGCGGAAGCAATGCGCGCCTATGCCGAGGAAACCAACAAGCTGAACCGAGAGCGCCGTTCAAGCGGCGAGGCCTATCGGACCGAACTGGCCAAGATTGAGCGCACGCTCAAGCAAATGCTCAATGTGATCGAGGAAGGCGGCTATACACGCGGCATGACCGACCGTATGCGCGAGTTGGAAGCGCGGGAAGACGTCTTGAGGGAACTGCTGGCTCAGACGCCCGTCGATATTCCCGACATCCATCCCAACGCCGCCGAGATCTACCGGAAGAAAGTGGTGCGGCTGACCGAGGCGTTGAACAAGCCGGAGGACCGCGCCGAAGCGGGTGAAGCCATTCGCGCCCTGATCGAGAAGATCATTCTGAAGCCTGGACCGAATCGCGGTGAGATCGACGCCACTTTGCATGGAGATTTGGGCACGATCCTGGCCTGGATCGATGCGCAAGCCACTGGAAAAGCAGCACAAACGAAAACTCCCGCAGTTTTAGCTGCGGGAGTGTCGGTATCGGTGGTTGCGGGGGCAGGATTTGAACCTGCGGCCTTCAGGTTATGAGATAGGGGACCGCCTTTTCTCCACCGTTCGCCGCGCCTCTCCTTGCCCCGCCACACCACGATAATACCTTGTTTATATTGATATTTATAACGGCGTTTTGTACCCTCTTCTTCGCTCTGGATCGCCTCGGATTTCTCCCTGCCGCTTCCACGGCGCTTCCACGAAATCCGTGGCAGCACCAGCGTGCAGACCCCGCGATCCACCCATCGGATGGAGGATGGCATGCCGCTGGACGACCACTCTGGGATCAAACTGACCAAACGGGCCATCGACCTGCTGGAGACCCGCCCCGGCCAGAACTACATCGTCTTCGACACAGAATTGCCCTGCTTCGGCGTGCGGGTCATGCCCAGCGGCAAGCGTTTCTTCCTGATCCAGTACCGGTTCCAGGGCCGCACCCGCCGGGTCATGCTGGGCATGTATGGCCCGGTTACCCCCGAGCAGGCCCGTCGCCAAGCCATGATCCTGCTGGGGCAGGTCAAGGCCGGCATTGATCCCGCCGAACAACGGGATTCCGATCGCATGGCCGGCACCATCGCCGAGTTGGGCAAGCGCTTTCTCGATCAATATGTGCCGACCCGCTGCAAGCCCAGCACGGCGGCCGAGTACAAGCGCTCCGTCGAAATGTTCATCAACTCCAAGCTTGGCACCAAACGCCTTGCCGCCCTGACCCGTGCCGATGTCTCCCAACTGCATTTCGAGTTGCGCCATATCCCCTATCAGGCCAACCGGACTTTGGGCGTGCTGTCGAAGATGCTCAATCTCGCCGAGGAATGGGGATTGCGTCCAGACGGCAGCAACCCTTGCCGTCACGTCAAAAAATACAAGGAAAACAGACGCGAACGCTTCCTGACCGGCGAGGAGATCGCCAAATTGGGCGAAGTGCTCGACCAGGTCGAAAGCCGCGGCGAGGAAAGCCGGGCGGCGGTCGCCTGTATCCGGCTGCTGCTGCTGACCGGCTGCCGGTTGAGCGAAATCCAGACGCTGAAATGGGAGCATGTGGACACCCCCTCGGCCTGCCTGCGTTTGCCCGACAGCAAGACCGGCGCCAAGGTCGTGCATGTTGGCCAGGCGGTGATCGGCGTGCTGAACGACATTGAGCGGGTCGAGGACAATCCCTATGTCATCGTCGGCACCCTGCCCCAGGCGCACCTCGCCGACATGCAAAAGCCCTGGCGTCGCATCCGCAAGCTGGCTGGCTTGCCCGAAGTCCGCATCCACGATCTCCGCCACACCTTCGCCTCAGCAGGACTGACGGTGGGCGAAGGGCTGCCGATGATCGGCAAACTGCTCGGCCATACCCAGGTGCAGACCACGGCGCGCTACGCCCATTTGGCCGCCGATCCAGTGAAGGCCGCAGTCGAACGTGTGTCGGACCGGCTGGGAACGTTCCTGGTGAAAAGTCGCACCGCCATCGCAGAGTCGACCACAGGTCTAACGGGCCAGAACATGGGGTAATCCGGGACAGACAGAATGCCCCCTTCCGCTACAGCGGCAGCTAGTGCTCAGATTTGTTCAGAATGGTGCAGGCGGCACAAAGCGGGTGAGCTGCGCTCCTACTACATTTTATGAACGGCACAATCATCGTTTTATGGCTCCTGGGTGCCTCAGATTCTGCCGTTTGGCACGCTGACTCAACGTTTGGAAAGCGGCAGAGGTGGCTTGAAGCTTCGACGACGTCATGAGCGACGCTATCCTATCCCGGAGACGGGGCGGATGGGCCGCTCATGTGGAGAATTTTGGCTCGGATCAACCTGGGAGGCTTTCCGTGGATCTAATCAGCCTGGAAGGAAAACGCATCCTGGTTACCCAGGCCGACATGTTCATGGGGCCTGCCCTGGTAAAGGTGTTCACCGAACTTGGCGCGGATGTGATCGCCGACACGAGTCCGCTGATTGCCGCCAACGCACCCGAGACCCTCGTACAATCGGTGGGAACGATCGATGTGCTGGTGGCCAATTTAGCCATTATCGCTCCCAACACGCCCGCCCAGGCTGCCGATGATACCGAATGGCGGGAGGTCTTCGCGCATCTGGTCGATCCCCTGCCCCGGTTGGTCCGCGCCGTGATCCCGGGGATGCGGGAGCGTTGTTCGGGGAAGATTTTGGTCATGGGCAGCGCCTCGGCCCTTCGCGGCATGAAGCGCGCATCCACCTATAGTGCCGCGCGAGGAGCGCAACTCGCCTATGTCCAGGCTGTGGGGGTTGAACTGGCGTCCTTCAATATCCAGGTCAACGCCATCGCCCAGAATTTCGTCGATAACCCCACCTATTTTCCCGCTGAGATTCAAGCCAATCCGGCCTTTCAGGACAGGTTGAAGCGCGAGGTCCCCCTCGGAAGGCTGGTGAGCCCGAAAGAAGACGCGGCACTGGCGGCATACTTGTGCAGCGATGCCGCGAATTGCTTTGTTGGGCAGATTTTTCCCATGTGCGGCGGGTGGGTGACAAAATAGCCCGCCGCAGCAAATTGGCCGAGGAATGGGGTGATCCGGGATTAGACAGATTGAACGCCGCCTTCCCGGCGCCAGCGCCTCGATTGTTGAACGGTTTCTCCACGCGGTTTTCCCTGAGAGTCAGAGGTCGGCCCAGGTTTCCGTGACGGGTTGAGGATTGGGAGAGAGGCTCCCGGCGCCCGTCATGGAGACGACCCATGACCCATATGGAGATTCCGGACGCCGCTCGCGATCATTCCGGCGGCTATCGGGTGGATGCGAACCGGGGAGGTCGAAACGGCCGCGTGTCCTCGGAGTGGTTTTCCCGGCCTGCGGATGAGCGCTACCTGTCCCTGTCGGAGCTTTATTCGTCCGTGCGCAGCCGGACCGAGCGGAGCCGGACCCGGACGGTGGAAAGCGCCGCGATCCGGGTAGAGGCCAGCCGCGACAATGCCGAACGGCTGACGTTGATGCTGCCGGGGGCAGACGCTCCTGTCGCGCCGACGCATTGGAGCTTCGGCCAGCTTGCCGGCTTGGTCAGTGCGCCGGCCGCCTATTTGCGCCAGCTCCCCGCCCCGCTCGCTGGGATCAACCTGCAATATGGCCTGACCTCGCATCGCGCCGAGCAGGTCAAAACCCTGGAGATCGAGGACGGCCGCGTCGAACTGCGCGCCGTCACCGGCCCCGACTATGGCCGCATCTACGACCATGAACTGGTCGCCGCTGTCCAAAGGATCGCCGGCAACGGCACCGGCGACACCCGCTGGAAAGTGCCCGGCGTGCTCGACTGGTCGACCGGCATCTACAACCCACGCGTCGACGTCACCCAGGACACGACGACGCTTTACGCCTCCGACCGCGACGTTTTCCTGTTCCTGGTCGATGATCTCAATCCCATCGAAGCCGGGCACCTGCCGGACGGTTCGCCCGACCTCTATTTCCGGGGATTCTATTGCTGGAACTCGGAAGTCGGCGCCAAGACGCTCGGCATGGCGAGCTTCTATCTCCGCGCCGTGTGCCAGAACCGCAACCTGTGGGGCGTCGAAGATTTCCAGGAAATCACCATCCGCCATTCCAAATATGCCGCCTCGCGCTTCGCCCACGAAGCTGCCCCGGCCCTGACCCGGTTCGCCGATTCGTCGCCTATGCCGTTCGTCAACGGCATCACGGCGGCACGGGAGAAAATCGTCGCCCGCAGCGACGAGGACCGCGATGAGTTTCTGCGCAAGCGCGGCTTCTCCAAGGGCGAAACGACGAAGATCATCGAGACGGTGCTGGCCGAGGAAGGCCGCAAACCCGAAAGCGTGTTCGATTTTGTCCAGGGCATCACCGCCATCGCCCGCGACAAGCCCCACCAGGACGCCCGCCTCGACCTGGAGGCCCGGGCCAAGAAACTGCTCGACCGGACAGCCTGATTCCCGGAAAGCCGGAGACCCAGAGATCAGGGTCTCCGGCTCTACGTCTTTCCGGCATTACGCGTCCACGCCGATCCGGCGTTCAGCCGTCCCGGGTTTGCGCATTCCCTGCCTTACGCTTCCGTGGGTTTCCGGTTTTGCGGCGCCGTCCTCAGAGGGAGAGGGCGGCGCTTCGCTTGGTGACGGGTTGGAGGCCGAGAGAGAGTTTTTCGACCGCCCGTCGCGGAGTATATCCCGATGGCTACTGTCCAGAAAATAACCCTGTCGCCCTCGCGCGACATTCCCTTCAACAAGCTGGTGCTCAGCCAGTCGAACGTCCGGCGCGTCAAGGCCGGCGTCTCACTTGAGGAATTGGCCGAGGACATCGCCCGGCGCGGCCTGCTCCAGGGTCTCAGCGTCCGGGCCGTCGTCGACACCGCTGGCGTCGAGACCGGCCTGTTCGAGATTCCCGCCGGTGGCCGGCGCTACCGGGCGCTGGAACTGCTGGTGAAGCAGAAGCGTCTGGCCAAGACCGCGCCGGTGCCCTGCATCGTCCGTGAAGGCGGTATCGCCGAAGAGGACTCGCTGGCCGAGAACATCCAGCGGGCTCCACTCCATGCTCTCGACCAGTTTCGCGCTTTCCTGACACTCAAGGAGAAAGGCCAGTCAGAAGAAGAGATCGCCGCCGCCTTCTTTGTTTCGGTCGCCGTGGTCAAGCAGCGCCTCAAGCTCGCCTCCGTCTCCTCCAGGCTGCTCGACATCTATGCCGAAGACGGCATGACCTTGGATCAACTGATGGCCTTCACCGTCTCCGGCGACCATGAGCGTCAGGAGCAGGTGTTCGAGCGGCTGTCCCAATCCTACGACAAGCAACCTCATGTCATCCGCCGCATGCTGACCGAAGGCGCGGTGCGCGCCGCCGACAAGCGGGTGCGGTTCATCGGCATCGACTCTTACGTCGCGGCCGGTGGCGCTGTGCTGCGCGATCTGTTCCAGGGCGACGATGGCGGCTGGCTGCAGGACGCAGCCCTGATCGACCAAATGGTCGCGGGAAAGCTGAACGAGGAGGCCGGACAGATTGCCGCCGAGGGCTGGAAATGGATCGAGGTGGCACCCGACTTTCCCTACGGCCACACCTTCCGCCTGCGCCAGCTTCGCGGCGAGCCCGCGCCGCTGACGGTCGAGGAGGAAGCAGCGCGCGGAGTCCTCCAGGCGGAATACAACCGGCTGTCGGAAGAATACGACAGCGCCGACGACCTGCCCGACACGGTCGATAAGCGCTTTGGCGAACTGAAGACGGCGTTGGAGGCTTTTGAGACTCGGCCCCTTTCCTTCGATCCGGGCGAGATCGCCCGGGCAGGCGCCTTCATCAGCATCACCCAGCACGGCACCTTGCGCGTCCAGCGCGGTTATGTCCGGCCGGAAGACGAGGTGCCGGTCGAACCGGAGACCGGTCCAGTCCAGGGCGACGAAGCCAGTGCCGCGATGGCGGCAGCTTACGAAGGAAACGAGGGCGTTGCGATCGAAGCTGAAGCGCCGCAGCCGGAGCCCACAGATGAGGATGGCTTGACGCCGATCTCCGACCGGCTGATGGCCGAATTGACCGCCCATCGCACGCTCGGCCTGCGCCAGGCCTTGGGCGAACGGCCGGACGTCGCCGTCCTCGCGGCCCTGCACAGTCTGACGCTGAAAGTTTTCTATCACTATGGTTCGGATAGCTGCCTGGAGTTGGACCTGAGAAGCGTCAGCTTCGGCACGCAGGCACCGGGGCTGAATGACAGCGCCTCCGCCGAGGCGATCCGCGTTCGGCATGACGATTGGGCCAAGGCACTGCCGAAAGACTCGGCCGACCTCTGGGACGCGCTCCAGGCGTGGGACGCCGACAGCCGATCAGGCCTGTTCGCCCATGTCGTCAGCCTGTCGGTCAACGCCGTGCTTGAGGCGTGGAACCGGCGGCCGCGGGCGCTCGTCCATGCCGATCGGCTAGCGCAGGCGGTCGATCTCGACATGGCGGCGGCCGGGTGGAAACCGACCATGGACAATTTCCTCGGCCGCGTCCCCAAGGCCCGCATCCTCCAGGCCGTGGCCGAAGCGAAAGGCCAACGCGCCGCCGACCGCATCGAACATCTGAAGAAAGGCGACATGGCCACCGAAGCCGAGACCCTTCTGGCCGGCACCGGCTGGCTGCCCGAACCGTTGCGCACGCCGGGGCGGTCGCAGACCGAAAGCGGAGACGCGGTCTCGGATTCCGTCATAGACGAGGCGGCGGAGACCGACGGTGAAACGCCCCTAAGCGAAGACGACGCACTTGCCGACACAGACGACGCCGACGGAGACCCTCGCCCCGCCGCGGCCGAATAGCCCATCACCCGATGGGACGAGACTGGCCCGCTGGCGACGGCGGGCCTTTTCTTTCGGAGGCGTATCATGTCGGGAAAGCCGCATGATCTGGCATGCCGTCTCGCCGGGCAGGCCGAGGCGGTGTGCCGCCATTATCTCTCCGCCGGCCACCGCGAGGGCCGCTACTGGCTGGTCGGCGATGTCCGCAACACACCGGGGCGCTCGCTGTTCGTGCGGCTGGACGAGTCCCCCAAGGGACCGGCCGGGAAATGGACCGACGCGAGCACGTCCGAGCATGGCGACCTGCTCGACGTCATCCGTCTCTCTTGCGGTCTGGTCGACTTCACGGATGTCGCCGACGAAGCCCGGTCGTTCCTCAGCCTGTCGCACGAGGCGCCAGAGGCGTCACCGAAGCATCGGGCGCCACCGGCACCGTCAGGCTCGCGGGAGGCGGCACGGCGGCTGTTCGCCATGGCCCGGCCGATTGCCGGCACCGTCGTGGAAACGTATTTACGGAATCGCGGCATTACGGCTTTGCCCGGAACCGGAAACCTGCGCTTCCACCCCTGCTGCTATTACCGGCCGGATGAGCACAGCCCGACCGAGACCTGGCCGGCGATGATCGCCGCCGTCACCGATCTCGATGGCCATCTCACCGGGGCGCACCGCACCTGGCTCGATCCCTCCGGCAACGGCAAAGCGCCGATTGCCACACCACGGCGAGCGATGGGCCAACTGCTTGGCCATGCCGTCCGTTTCGGGATGGCCCGTGACATCCTGGCGGCGGGCGAAGGGATCGAGACCATGCTGTCGCTGCGCGGCGCCCTGCCCCGCTTGCCGATGGCGGCAGCGTTGTCCTCTGCCCACCTCTCCGCCCTGCTGTTCGGTCCGGATCTGCGTCGGCTCTATGTCGCCCGCGACGACGACCCGGCCGGCGACGCGGCCCAGGCGATCCTGATCGAACGGGCGATGGGAGCCGGGATCGAGGCGATCACCCTGTCGCCAACGCTGGGAGACTTCAACGACGATCTGCGGCACCTGGGGATCATCGCCTTGCGCGCCGCCGTGCGAGTACAGATCGCCCCGGAAGACGTCACCCGTTTCATGATCGCATGAGGCAGGACTGGCCTGGGACGGATGGAAACGGCATGTTGCCCTGCCCTGTTCGGTCCAGCGCTTTTCCAGGCTGTCGGAGAGGACCGCGCCCACGGCCTTCTTCCGGGGCGATCGGCCGTCAAACGTCCCGGCCCGGCAAGGACTGCGACCGGCGATTTTCCGCCGCACGGGCGAGCCGCGCTTTGCATCGCCACACAAAATCGCCGTCCTCCGTCCTCCTCCGCATTCGCTCCGGCCCTCCGCTACGCTGCGGGTGCAGGTCCGGACCGCCCGACGGCTTTCGTCGCCATGAAGGCCGCGACGGGCGCAGCCGATCCGACGAGGAAAAACACCATGACGACCGAAACCGACCACGAACCGCCGCACGCGTCATCCCCGACCGACCACATCCTCGCCGAACTCCAGCTCTACGGCTGGCGTCCCGGCCAGGACGACCCCGATCCCCGGCCGCTGCCCGAGGGCAACAGGATCGCCGGAGCCGTCGCCGACATCTTCGACGCCCTGATCGCCACCCTGGCCGACACCCGCCTCGAACCCGACCTCGAAGACCTGCTGTGGTCGACCGTCAACCTGTTCCACCGCGCCGCCGCCCGGGTCGAACGCGACCTCGACGGCAACGAGCAGGCGCAGCGGCGCTCCCAAAAGGAACAGGACGGCAGTGAGGTGAAATCGGTCGAGTTGGAACGCCTGACCGCCGAAGGACAAACCCTGATCGAGCGCCGCGACAGCATGGAACTCTTCCGCGATGTCGCCGCCGAACAGTTCGAACGCCAGACCGGCTCCTCCTGGCGGCCCCATGCCGGCTCGATGGTCAACCATCGCAGCCTGACCGCGGCGGTGATCGACAGCCGCGACTTCCTCGCCGCCAAGCGGCGGGCCGACACCGAGGTGCTGCTGCCCCCTGGCCCCAAGGTCGCCGTCACCGGCGGACTCGACTTCAACGACCACCGGCTGATCTGGACCAAACTCGACCAAGTCCACGCCAAGCACCCCGACATGGTGCTGCTGCACGGCGGATCACCGAAAGGTACCGAACGCATCGCCGCCGCCTGGGCCGACAACCGCAAAGTGCCACAGATCGCCTTCAAACCAGACTGGGCCAAACACGCCAAGGCAGCACCGTTCAAGCGCAACGACGCCATGCTCGACGTCCTGCCGGTCGGCGTCATGGTCTTTCCCGGCAGCGGTATCCAGGACAACCTCGCCGACAAGGCGAAGGCGCTCGGCATCCCGGTCTGGCGGTTCGGTAAAGGCGGTGCGTGAGCGCCGTCCTTACCGAAAAGAGTCGTTCGTGCCCTATAGGCAGCTGAGCGCCCATGTTGGTCGTTGCACAGACCCTGCACGGATTCCAGATAGCCGACCTTCGTCAGCTCCACCGGATCGTCTTTGATAGGCCACAATCCGACGTTGGCTTCGCTCCAGCTTCCGGACGTTCCGCGGCCCGGGTCAAAGGCCCGTCTATGGCGCTGCTCGCGCGTTGGCCATGAACTCACAAGCCCGAAGACTTCGCCCAGATTCTGATCCCGAGCCGGACATGAGTGGCCGAAACGCCGAAGGGCACCCAGTGCTATTGCGACCGAGGTTGGCAGTATGTGCGAAGCGCGGCGCATCGATCTCGCAGTTGCAATAGCTGGCAAGATCACGTGTCGCCGACACTTTGCAAGATGGGGACCGTCCTAGGTTCGTCGTCGTCTCCAGGTCCGAGAGTGACTTTCAGGTGGGGTAGCAGGACCACCTCGATGTTCTTGGTTCGGTACGAAAAACTCGCTTGATAGAATTCGAAATCGGTGCGGCGTTCGGCCAGGCATTTCTGTTCGATGATCCGCATGATGCGGAGCTTGTCCTCGGGCGTGGTTTTGATGCCGAAGCAAATCCCGGCCAAATCCTTGAAGCGATATTTGAGGGCGTGTGGCTGGTTGTAGCTGTCTTGCAGAACCAGCCGATGCTCGCTCTCGTGCTTCCAGTCGCGCGTCTTCGTAACCCGGCCGGCGTGATAGTCCTTCCAATAGCCGGTTCGCCATTCATCCTGGCTGCCGAGGATTTGCGCGGAGGCCGCGCTGCGTTTGCCGTCGGGGCCTGCGTACCAGAAGGAAAGCCGTTCGCCTTGCACGGCGCCGAGCGTCTCGAAGAAGCTGATCTCCGGATAATCGTCGCCATAGCGCACGGCTTCGAACGGGAGCGGCCTGTATCCGTAGTCGGTTCGGGTGTCGTTCTTGCCACCCCCGATGCCAACCGCTTGGTACAAGCTCAGATTGGCATCGCCGGATTGAGCAACGTCAGCTGAAAATTTTAGGCACACGCCTTTGTGGCCGTCGGCATAGCTGGCCCACATGGATGCGTTGCTCGCGTCGTCCAAAAAACACGCCGCATACCAGGCAGGGTGGACCAGGCTTTCCAACGACCGGACGTAAAAGTCGTCAAATTCACGGGCCAGAAAACTCCACGCCTTTTGCGTCGGGTTCAGTGTGTTGTTGAAATCGTGGATGAGCGTGATCTGCATCGTCGTGATTGCGCCGATCTCGAATAGCGGCTCGGCCAACGCGGGGTGGTCAGCGCGCTGGCGGATCATTTCACCGAGCGAGTTCAGTTGGCTGGTAGCGATGGCCTGGCCGGCCGGGTCGTCGCCGATGTCCACAGGCGGAATTGAGAGCGCGGCTTTCGCAAGGGTGAAGACCAGGGGGGTCAGGGCGCGAAGATAGAAGCTGAGTTCGTCACGCCGGACTTTCGCCGATGTGCTCGCCAGCATGGTGATCAACTCTCCGACAACCTCGTGCGCGAAGAGCTTGTCGCAGATGTCGGCGTAAATTTTTCGGACATCGTCGCTCGGGAGATCGGCTTCGGTGTGATGGGCGGTCGGGCCGTGGAGCGTTTTGTCGAAATCCGCTCCCAGGAAAATGACCGACATCACGGCGTTGAGGAGCAACAGCACGTAGTGGCGGATCAGATTGCGCCAAACGATCTCATCGCCCTGCCAATAGAGGTCTTTGAATCCCTCCATGGGATCGTTCAACTCGGCCGGACTGGCGAAGTAGATTTGCTGAGATTTCAGTTCGGCATGCTTGCCTAAGAGGGCATCGACGGACCGGAACCGATAGAAAAAGCGGCTCATGGAGGGAGTCTACCACGTTTGCAGCGGGCCTGCTAGCCTGACCAGCGCCTTCAGCCTGGTTCTGATAACTCACCGTGTTGCCGCGGACGAGTCCGCGGCGTGGTCACGCCTATCGGTGCAAAATTCTATCAAGACCTCCGCCAAGCGGACATTGCCAACGTCAGCGATGAGTCAACTGCGGCCAAAGCCACGTTCGTCGGGAACGTCCGGTTACCCCATTTCCCGGTCGGACAGGAGCCAGTCCGCAATCGGCCCAATGTGGTCATTCCAGACAACGAGCCCAAGTCAGCACAACCCATCAAGACCCAGTTCGACCCGCATCTTCTTCGACAAGCCCCGCGCGACGATCGCATGCGAGCGACGGATGTAATCCTGCAGATCGTCATCCGCCAGACCGGGCTTGGCGTAATGTTGTATCCATTTCAGACCGCGTGACGCCAGATACGGGGCCGGACCTAGGCCCGGCTGCTCCTTCAGAATCATGAAGGACACATCGCTGACCTTGAAGACGAAGCTCGGTTCGTCGTTCTCCCACCCAGCGATCACGAACACCTTGCCGCCGACCTTCCAGACGTCCGCACCGCCCCATTGAACCACATGGGTGGTCGCGGGAAGCGTCCGGCAGAAGGCGTTGAACTCCTCATAAGTCATCGCGTCCCACCCACAATTGCCGCCATCCGCGCCCTTCGGCTATATTATGCCTCGCGTCGTGGTGGTGGTGGAAGGCGCAACCGTCGGATCTCATCTCACGGAGGCCACCACCATGCTCTTCTTCGCTCCCCTTCTCATTCTCGGGGCCATCGGCTTTTTCTGCTGGCTGCTGTTCACCTTGGCCGTCTTCGCTCTGCCCGCTTTCGTCGGCTTCACCATCGGGGTTTGGTCCTTCCACACCGGTGCCGGAGTGCTGGGCGGCATCCTCATCGGCTTAGCGACTGCCGGACTAACCTTCGGTATCGGGCAATTGCTTCTGGCCTTCGTGCCGTGGACTTGGGCGCGGCTCCTCATCGTCACCGCCTATACCGCACCGGCCGCCGCCGCCGGCTACAGCGCCACGCACGGTATCGCCCAGATGGCTATGCCGTCACCAGCCTGGCAGATGATCTTTTCGATCATCGGCGCCATCGCAGTCGGCGTCACCGCCTTGATCCGCATCAGCGGCATGGCGTTCACTGGGCAACCGCACCGGGCCTGATTCGTTCCTGTGGTTAGGCGGCAGCGTGGCCGTCATGGCCCGACGGCGAACCGCTCTGCCAACGGGACGCGGCCAGAAGATCAAGATTGATCTCCACCCGTTCATAGACGGTGCGCGGCACCACCACTTTGCCCTCTTTGCTCAGGCTGACCAGCCCATAGTGCTGCAGGGTCTTCAGCGAGCGCGACAGATTCGAGCTGCGCCGACCGGTCAATTGTTCCAGATCGCCGATGGAAGCGGGCTTGCTGACCGCGATAATCTCCAGCAGGAACTGATTTTTCGACGACAACACCTGGGCCAGGCTCTCCATCGACGAGAACCAGATTTTCGGATCATCGCGGCCAGGTTTGTGTTCGCCGCGGGCAATGGCCATCAGGCGCGCCTTCTGCTGCTCGTAGCTGGCGATGCCCACCTGAACGACGTGAGGCTTCGTCATAACTTCACCCCTTTCCTGTCTAAGATGCGGTCCACCCCGGCGAAAAAGTCCGCCAGCAATTCGGCGGCACTGACATAGTCGTAGATGCGGATCGTCTCATCCCGGTGTTCGTGATCCCATTCGACCGGCCGCTTCTTTCCCGGACCGCCGCCCTCGGTGACGCCATGGGCATTGTCGATGCCGAACAGCCGCTCTCCCGACGCCGTATGCAGAGTCAGGGAATATTTGATCCCATGCGGCCGCTGACGGCTGACTTCCACACGCTCGGCTTCGATCTTATACCAGTAACCACCGCCAACTTCGCCGATTCCCACCATGTCCAGCAGGGTATCAAGCGACCAGTCATCGTCAGCCATATATATCACCTGATGATATCTTTTACAATCGGCCGACCGTCCCAGCCAACACGAAAAACAGCTCGAGAGTTTTATCACTCGAAAGCATCTGCGGCGCAATCATGGTAGAAATCGACCGCAAGGGCGACAAGCGGCCAGAATGACGAGCACGACAAATATGACCGAAGACGCGGTTCTGACGGCGGCGCGGGAGTTGATCGCCCGGCGCGGTCCGGCCGCCAAGGACGAGGCAATGACCCGGGTAATCCAGCTTGAGCGGCAAGGGAACTGGCCCGAGCACGCCTTGGCTTTACGCATTCTCACCGCCGTGGAACGGTTGCTCGACCAAACCGGGGCATAAGGTCCCGCCCCGCCCGGGCAGCCGCGCAGAGCATCGCCGGGGCATCACGGTCCCCTTTGCCGCAGCCCTGGGAACGGGACAAGAGACAAATCCGGCCTTGTCCCCCGTCACCGTGGTCGGCATGAATCGGAACGGTCGGATCGCGCTGCGCTTCCCCAGACCCGAACAGGCCCCCTCACCGAAGCGCTTGCACCTGCCCCACCAAGGCTACGGCCAACGGCAAGGACGCACGGATGGGGAGCATTCTCTTCCGGCATCGGCAGCCTGCACCATGGGAATGTCATGGTCAGGACAAGACGACGAAGATCGCCGAATCTTGCCGCCAGTCTCCCCTGGACACATATGGCCGCCACCGTCTCCATGACCACTCCTGTCCTGCCGAGCGCTCCATACGACCTCTCCGATGGGTGGATCTGGCCCAAGGCCGGCTGCGCCTCGATCGCCTATGCCGCAACCGCGCCGTTGAAACTTTCTTCCCCTGGGCTTTCGCCCATTCCTCGCGAGACAAGAAAGTTCCCCTGCCGCCGTCCTCCGCTTTGCTGCGGCCCCCAGGGGGTGCGCCGTCGATCGCCCCGGGCCTGCCGATCACCATCGAGGCCGCAATGGAGCGGGCTCGAAAACTTCAGATCACGGAGACAAAATCATGGCGACCATCGGCACCTTCAAGAAGACCGGCAGCAACGAATACACTGGCGAAATCGTCACTCTCAGCGTCCAGGCCAAGAACGTCCGCATCGTCCCCGACGCCCGTGCCACCGGCGACAACGCCCCCAGCCACCGCATCTACATTGGCCGGGTGGATTATGCGGAGGGCGGCGTTATGCGGAGCGGTGACGGTTGAAGCGAGGATTTCCGCCGGGTTCCGGTCGATGTGGCTCCGCATAATTCCGAGGGTGCGGGCGACGGCGCCTCGCCGGG
>Ga0116225_1001739_pt1 | contig 15372 bp, 12 predicted proteins | sample Sb_taG_8_FD_88968 | JGI IMG/M metagenome (GOLD analysis project Ga0116225, IMG submission 88968) | Peat soil microbial communities from Weissenstadt, Germany - Sb_50d_c_BC metaG | ecosystem: Environmental > Terrestrial > Soil > Wetlands > Peat | place: Germany: Weissenstadt | collected 2010-09-21 | reverse complement strand
GACCCGCAATCGCAGAGGGCGATGCAGCCGCGACGCCCGTGCGCTCGCCCAACTTCTTCACCTCGCGCACGCCGTTCCGCATATCGTTCTTCGGCGGCGGCACCGACTATCCGCAGTGGTACCGGCAGGAAGGCGGCGCGGTACTGTCGACCACCATCGACAAATATTGCTATATCAGCGGCCGCTGGCTGCCGCCGTTCTTCCCCACCAGCTATCGCATCGTCTGGAGCCATATCGAGACGGTCAGCACGATCGGCGACATCCTGCATCCAGCCATTCGCAACGGCCTGAGAATGTTCAATTTCCCAGACAATCCGGGCCTGGAGCTGCATCATCAGGGCGACCTGCCGGCGCGCACCGGGGTGGGCAGCAGCTCGGCCTTCGCCGTCGGGCTGATCCGTATCCTGACCGCCCTGCGCGGCGAGACCATCGACAAAGAGCCGCTGTTTCACAAGGCCATCGCGCTGGAACAGGATTGGATCAAGGACGCCGTCGGCTCGCAAGACCAAGTGGCCACGGCCATGGGCGGGCTCAACGTCATCCGCTTCGCCCGCGACGGCGCCATCGCGGTCGAGCGTCTGCGCCTTGCCGAAACCCGCCGCGCGGCGCTGGAAAGCCGGCTCATGCTGATTTACACCGGCCTGAGCCGGGCCGGGCCGGAGCTGGCGCAGCGCATCATCGACAACCTGCCGCACCGCACCGCCAATCTGCACCGCATGCTCCGCATGGTGGACGACGCGGTGACGGTGCTGGAAGGCGACGGCGATCTCGACGATTTCGGCCGCATGCTCGACGAGACCTGGCAGCTGAAGCGGTCGCTGTCCGAGCACATCAGCAACGACCGCATCGATTCCATCTATACCGCCGCCCGCCAAGCCGGCGCTCTCGGCGGCAAGCTGCTGGGGGCGGGCTCGTCCGGCTTCCTGCTGTTCTATGTGCCGCCCGAACACCAGGACGCCGTGCGCCGCGCCACCCATCCGCTGCTGGAAGTGCCGTTCCGCTTCGACACCGAAGGCAGCGTCATGATGAACAGCGAGTGGGGGTAATCAGGCCAGCCCGGCGTCGCGCATCGACAAGATCGGGCTGCGGTGCGGCCAGAAAATGTTCACCTCGGGGTCGTCCCACAGCAGGGTGAACTGGCGCGCGCGGTCATAGGTGCTGGTCTGCTTGTAGTGGAAGATGGCGGTATCGCTCAGGACCAAGTGGCCGTTGCCGAACTTCGGCGGCACCAGCACTTGCAGGCGGTTCTTGTCCGACAGAGTGAAGGACTCCCACTGCTTGTACTGGGGGGATTCGGGATCCATGTTGACCACGACGAAGTAGAACTTGCCGTACAGGCAGGAAATCAGCTTCCAGGTGGCGTCATCGCCATGGATGCCACGCAGCACGTTGCGCGACGATACCGAGATATCGTCTTGAATGAAGCTGGCGGTGATGCCGGCCCCGCGATAAATCTCCTCGTTGTAGGTCTCGACATATTCGCCGCGGAAGTCCTCGAAATTGGTCGGCGGCTCGATCACCAGCACACCGTCCAGCTTGCCTTTTTTCACCGTCAGCGACGTCATCGAAATCCCTTTATCATTGCGTGACCGACCAGCCCATATGACGGTCGTACCAATCGCGGTGGACGCTGAGCAACAGCGGCCATAATTCCTTGGGCACCAGTTCCGTCAGCGGCGACAGGCAGTCCACATGGCTGTGAAACAGGTTGTCGCGCATGCTGCGGGAGTCTTGATGCCGCCGGTACAAGAATAGTATTTCCGGCAACACTTCCAAGCGGTATCCGCGCACCACCGCCAGCATGAGGAAGCGGAAATCCTCGAAGGACGACCGGGGCGAGCCCTGGAAACCGCCCAGCGCCTCGAACATGCCGCGCTTATAGAGCGCGTTGCAGTCGCCCAGGCAATTGACCATGGCCGCCAGCGCCAGCGATGCCCCCACCGGAGTCCAGTCCACCCCGCACAGCGGATGATCGGGATCCGGCCCAGGCAGTTCGGCAACCGCCCCCGGCCCGACATCGGTTTCGGGATGATGCCCCGGAATGCAGGTGATGACATCCGCGCCCGAAGCCATGGCTGCGGTGGCGAAACGCTCGATTTCATGGGCCAGCGCGATGTTATCGTCGTCCATGAACAGCAGATAGCCGCCCCGTGCAACAGCCGCCGCCGCGTTGCGCGCCGCCGACACCCCGGCATTGGGCTGGCGCAGGATGGTCCAGCCGCGCTGTTGGAAAAGTTCTTCCAGACCGTCCAGGCAGACCGCCACGCCCGGATCGGTACTGCCGTCGTCGATGACGATAACCTCGAAATGCGGGTAGCTCTGGCGCACCAGAGAGGCCACCGCCTGCGCCAGCAAAGCAGGCCGGTTGTGGGTGGCCAGGCACACCGATATGAACGGCGCGGGCGTCAGCGCCTGCGCCGCCGGACCATGGCCGAGCATCGCCTCGACGGGAACGCCGGGCGCGATCAGCACCGCTTCCGGCAAAGCCCAACCCGCGCGTCCGCACCAATCGGGGAAGGCGGACGCGCCGCTGACCAGCACATCGGCGCGGCGCAGAGTCTGACGTTCGAGGAAATCCAGTTCGATGTCGGTCCGTCCCTGGGGGAAGCGGCAGGCTTCTTCCAATCGGAAGGCATGGCACGACCGGGTCAGCACGGCCAAGGTGGTGTTCCGGAACGCCAACCCCAACCCCTTGGCGACCGTGCTGTAATAGCCCGCGCCAAAGCGGCCCGCGAACACGATAAGGTCGAAGTCTTGTTGCGCCAGCCAGTGATAGGCGCACAGCGAAACCAACGGCGTGAAGTCATGCCGAGGCGCGTACTGCCCGCGCAGAGAGGTGACGCTGAAGCCCGTGGGGATTTGCCCGGCGGTCTCGGCAAGATCCAGCAGATGGACGCCGTCCGCCGCCAACCCCATCCAATGATCCGCCTCCGCCGAATCGGCGACGACGCAAATGCGCGCCAGCCGCCCCAAGGACCGCCCGCGCTTAGCCGCCGCCGAAGAACGCGCCGCCATCGGTTGCGGATAGGGAAGCTGGGCGAAAATAGGCGCGCACTCCTTGTCTCACAACACGGCCTGATGTGCACACCATAGCACCGCCAAACTCAGGAATCATGGCCGTTTTTCGGCTGCCAATTCAGACCGTTGGCTCCCGGATGGGCGGCTGGATTCGCGTGGTTGGCCGGCGAGAGATCGCCGCTGAAAAACACCGTATCCTCGTCATAAGGCGATGGAGCCGGTATGCCGCCGCGATAGCTGGGCGCGGTGGCGATGGTTCCTCGGGTATTGAGTTCGTTGACGCCATTGTTGTCCGGCGCGGTCTGCGCCAGCGCCGGCGATACAAGCAGGGCCGCCGCCGCCGCCAGAGTCGCGATTCTCATCATGATAGAACCATCCTTCTTTTCACCGCCGCGTCGCCGATGACGGGGACGGACAGGACATCTCGAACACGCATCCACCGCCGGCCTCGCCGATCTTAATGTCGAAACCATGCAGTTTGACGATGGCGTCGACGAGGCTCAAACCCAGGCCGCTGCCTTGGATATGGCGTGTCCGCGCCGACCGGTAAAAGCGGCGCATCACCGCTTCGCGTTCCTCCGGCGGAATACCTGGACCGTCGTCTTCCACTCGCACCGTTGGCCATCCGCGCATATCGTCGAGGCTCAGCCGCACCCGCCCACCCGCCGGAGTATATTTCAGGGCGTTATCGACGAGGTTGGCGATGGCTTCGACAAGAAGATCACGGTCGCCATACAGCGCCGGCACCGGCGTCGTCGCCATGACGAAGGATATCCGAGCCTCCTCGGCAAGCGGTTGATAAAACTCGCCCACCTCCTTGACGACGGCTTCCAAATCGACATCGGCGAACCCGGCGCGCCGCTCGCGGGCCTCGATATGGGCGATCCGGCGCAGCGCCGAGATGATGCGCAACGCCTGATCCAATCCGGCGATGGCCCGATCCACCATGTCCCGCAGTTCCTCGTTGCCCAGACTGGACTCCAAGGCGCGATCAAGGTGAGTCCGGACGCGGGCCAGAGGCGAGCGAAGATCATGGGCGATGTTGTCGCTGGTGCTTTTCATGTCGTCCAACAAATGCCCGACACCGTCCAACATCTGGTTGACGTTGGCCGCCAATCGGTCGAAATTGTCGTCGCTGTCACGCGTCGGCAGGCGCTGCCAGAGTTCACCGCCGGCAATGCGCTCAGCCGTTTCATGTACCGCCTGGATATGGCGCTGAGTGCGCAGACTGACAATGACGCCGCCCACCAGCGCCAGCAGAATCGCCGGAATTACCCCCAATTCGAGCGCCCGCAGTACAACGCCCTCCAGATCTTCCAGACTCTCGACGTCGCGCCCAATAATGAGAATCCGCCCATCGGCCAGACGGCGGCCGACGATCCGACCGATTTTTCCGCTGTCCTCCGCCATGCCCAGCCGCATGCGATGAGCTTGCCCGTCGGCCAGCAGCCCCGGCGGAAACTGCTTCAGATTGCCGGCAACCCACTGCCCCTCGGCATCGAACAATGCAGCATAGACGATACGGTGAAAATCGGCGGCGATCCGCCGCTCCACCGAATGCCGAGCCTCCTGCGGGGTTTCCAGGGCGATCACCTCGGCGTCGCGCACCAGAGAGTGATCGACGCGCTTGGTTTCGACGATCGAGGTCTGCCAAAAGATGAACGCGAACAGCAGCAGCGTCGAAATGGAAAGCGCCGCGGCAAAATAGATCGTCTGGCGAAATGTCGCCGTACGAACAACGTCTTTAAAATTCAAATGAACGCCCCGCGATGTTATTTAGGAATGCAGAGCATGAACCCGGCGCCTCGAATGCTGTGGAGCATGCGCATTTCATCATCTCCGTCTATTTTACGCCGCAGTTTACTGACATGAACGTCGATCACATTGGTCTCGGCGATGAAATTGTATTTCCACACATCTTCCAGCAGCATGGCCCTGGTGACCACCTGTCCAGGGCGCCGCATCAAATAGTCCAACAGCTTGAATTCACGCGGCAACAGCTCTATCGCCCGTTCGCCCCGGCTCGCCGTGCGCTCGATCAGATCCAAGGTCAGCGGCCCCAGCCGCAACAGCGTGTCCTGCGCCACCGCGCCCCGGCGTAATAAAGCCTCGACGCGAGCCGCCAGCTCAAACAAATGGAACGGCTTGGGCAGATAATCATCGCCGCCGGCGGTAAGCCCGCGCACCCGGTCCTCGACCTCGCCGAGAGAACTCAGCACCAGGGCCGGAATGCCGATCTGGTCGCGGCGCAACTGCTCGATGATCGAAAGACCGTCAAGACCCGGCAAGGTCCGGTCGATGATCGCCAGATGGAAATCGCCGCTGCGAGCCAAAGCCAAGCCTTCGATTCCGTCCGCCACTTGTTTGACGGAATAGCCGCACACCGAGAAATTCCCAACAATCGCTTCCGCCACAGCGAAATCATCCTCGATAAGAAGGATGGAAACCCCTGACCGCTGCATTGGCAGAGAACTATCTGCACTGGTGGCCATGGAAGATAGTTGCTGATTTTTCAATTTTCCAACCTGCGATAGACGTCACACACAAAGTATTGATACTTGCGCAAAGGTGGGTATCACATAAGGGCTGATCTATAGCAGGCACCGGTCATTCATGTGGCGAAATCTTGTCATTTTCGCCTTAATCGTGATTTTGTCGATCCGATATAGTTGTAACGGATACCCACACCCGGCGCAGGGCATCCCGTCAAGAGAATATCAGACAAGGCCACCATCAGAATAATAAAGATAATTTTATGATAATGAATATACTTTTAGCTATTAACCCCACAACCTCTATTCTAAAAATATTTTCATAACAATAAAAAATATTTGAATATTATGAGCAAACAACATGTGCAAAATATTCAGATGACACAGGGGCAAAGCTGGCGGCGCCACGGAGCCTTGCCCCCAGATAGTTTACCGGCAATGCACCGCACCGGCAAAAACTGGCTGTGTATTGGCACTCCATTAAATACAAACCCGGAGTTCTCTGACGTGGGAACAGCTCAGTCACCGTTCAATGCGCTGCCGATACATCATGCCGCGCAGACCTCGCTCCACACCGCCCGCCTCTTGCTGATCGAGGACGACGCCGAGACGGCCGAGGATATCGTCAGCGACTTCGGCGCCCGCGGCTATGCGGTCGTGCATGTGGCCAACGGCCTTGAGGGGCTGAGCCAAGCACGGGCCAACGACTACACCCTGGTGATCGTCGACCGCATGCTGCCCGGTCTCGACGGGCTGTCGATCCTTGAGACATTGCGGCGCGAACACTTCCAATTCCCGGTACTGGTGCTCAGCGCGTTGGGCGATGTGGACAACCGGGTGCGCGGCCTCAAGGCGGGTGGCGACGACTACCTGACCAAGCCCTTCGCCTTCGCCGAACTGGCGGCACGGGTCGAGGCGCTGTTGCGCCGTCCGGGTGTCACCCGCGAAACCACTCTGCGCGCCGGGCCGCTGGAAATGGACCTGATCGACCGCAAGGTGTGCCGAGGCGAGCGCTCCATCGACCTGCTGCCGCGCGAATTCAAATTGCTGGAATTCCTGGTGCGGCGTCCGGGGCAGGTGATGACCCGCGCCATGCTGTTGGAAGATGTGTGGAACTACCGCTTCCTGTCCGAGACCAATCTGGTCGATGTGCATATCGGCAAGCTGCGGCGTAAGATCGACGCGCCCGGCGAGACGCCGATGATTCACACGATCCGCGGCACCGGCTTCATGCTCTGCGTCCCCGCCTGAACGCGAAGAGCGTCGCCTTGCTGCTGCCCGAGATGTTCCGCACCTCGACCTTCCGCCTGACCGTCATCTTTTCCGCGACGTTCGCCCTGTCCACCTTGCTGCTGTTCGCGTTCATCTATTGGCAGACCACGGTGGTCGAAACCGAACGCGTCAATGCCGCCCTGGTGCGCGACGCCGATGCCATCGCCAACGCGCCGCCGCTGGAAATACTGCGGTCGGTGACGATCCGTCTGGCGGCGGATTTTCACCGCGTCACCTATGCCTCGCTGTTCACCGTCAACGGGCACCCCTTGGCCGGCAACCTGGATCGCCTGCCCGAGGGCGTGCCCCTGGATGGGCGGGCGCACCGCACCAACATCGTAATGCCCGAAAGCGGCGGATCGAACCGCGAGGTTGTCATGGTGGTGGCGCGCCGCCTTGCCAACGGCCAGCTTCTAGTGCTTGGCCGCAGCATCGACAGCCTGGACAATCTGCGTGCCGTGGTCATGCGCGCGCTTGAGGAAGGCGGCACCCCGATGGTGTTGCTGTCGCTGCTGGCCGGTGCCATCCTCAGCCGCCGCGCCCAACGGCAGATTAAATCGGTCCACCTAGCCGCCGAGCGCATCATGCGCGGGAACCTGCAAGAGCGCTTGCCGGTGCGCGGCAACGCCGACGATTTCGGCCGCCTGACCAACAGCGTCAATCACCTTCTCGACGAGATCGAGCGGCTGGTCGAGGAAGCCAAGAACACCACCGACAACATCGCCCACGATCTTCGCACACCGCTGACCCGCGTCCGCAGCCGCCTGGAGCGGGCGCGCGAGACGGCGCAAACACGGGCGGAATTGGAGGAAATGGTGGATCGCGCCATTGTCAGCCTGGACCAAACGCTGCGCATCATCACGGCCTTGCTGAGAATCAGCCAACTCGAAGACGGCCGCCGCCGCGCCGCCTTTTCGATGGTCGATTTGAAGACGATCGTCCAGGAAATCGGCGACCTCTACGAACCCTTCGCCGAGGAGAACGATGTCCGCTTTTCCATCGAGGCCCAAGACATCACAGCGGTCTTGGGCGATCCCGATTTGCTCAGCGAAGCGATTGCCAACATCGTCGATAACGCCATAAAGTTCACCCCAGCCGGGGGCTGGGTGCGTTTGTCGGTCGAACAGAATGGGCGAATTCCGGCGATCACGGTGACCGACAGCGGCCCCGGCATTCCCTCCGAAGAGCGCGAGGCGGTGATGCGCCGGCTCTACCGCTCCGACAAAAGCCGCCATATCGACGGCTGCGGTCTGGGGCTCAGCTTGGTCGACGCCATCATCAAGCTGCACGACTTCCGTCTGGTCATCAAGGATGGAGACGCTGGCATCGGCTGCGTCTTCCAACTGACCTGCGGCAGATCCCAATAGGCTTCGCATCGGGACAGAAGATCGAATGCGATGTCCGATTCCCCGGACATCGCATTCAACGACATTCAAACTTTAGAAGGTCAGACGCGCACCAACCATCGGGTCGATGGTATGGTCATGCAGATAGCCTGAGGCAAGGCCATTCTGCACCTGGGACAGCATGGCGCCGCCATAGACGTCGAAGCGCTTGGTGAACTTGTAGTCGGCGACCAGCGACAGAGCATTCAGGTTGCCGCTGCAGCCGGAACTACGCGTGCTGGCGCAAGAGTTGTTGACGCCGGTGGCGAAGCTGTTCTGACTATAGCCGTAATAGGCGCCGGTCACGTCCAGCTGTTCCGTCACCGCGTATTTCACGCCGGTCCAATACACATCCAAAAGCTTGTTCTTGTTGTAGGACGTGTTGGACAGGCTGCTCAGAATATAGCCGCCGACGTCGGTGCTGCCATTCGCCAGCGGGTCCGACGGATTGGAGAAGCGGATATGCTCGTAGCCGCCATAGATCTTGGCCGGACCGACGGTGTATTTGGCCATCAGGGCAATTGACGCATTATCGGACTGCGTACCAGTCAGATCACCCGTCGGAGTGAATTCGCCGGGGCTCAGCGCCGCCGCACCGATAGCATCCTTCTTCTGGCTGTAGACGACGTCCGCCGAAAAATTCTTGTAATCGCCGCCCACATCGAACTCGGCGGCACTGCCGCCTTCGACGCTGGCGCTGCCCAGATCATACTGACGGCCGCGCGGCTGGTACTGCGCGCCGACACGGGCCGGACCGAATTGCGCCGTATATTTCAGCGACGAGTCCAGGCGGGCATCCTCCGTGTCGCCAATACCGGCGGTCGCGCCCGAATAGCCGATCACCGAGAAAGCATAAGACCCGCCCTGCGGATCGTACTTGCCGACATTGTCGGTCAGCAGGCCGTTCTGACGACCGACCGTCAAGGTGCCGTAATTGTTCGACTTGACGCCGGCATAGGCGGCGCCGTTGAAGATCTGGCCATTGCGCGACGAATCGCCGTTCGACGTCTGATCCGTCAGGGCGCGGCCATTATTATAGGCCATGGACTTGGTGCCGTCGGCAAGGTGCCCGGACAGCGGATCGAAGCCGGCCTCCAACTTGAAGATGGCGGAATAGCCGTCGACGAATTCCTCGTCGCCCTTCAGGCCCAGGCTCGACTGGCTCAAGCCGTTGGGGGCCAACGTCGTCTGCGACTTGTTGCCGTTCTTCGAGACCAGATATTCCAGTCCAGGCGCGAAATCGCGGTTCAGCGGCGTGCCATGGCTCTGGTACGCCACGCCCGCATCAAGGGTGCCGTAAAGAGTGACGCCGCGATAGGTCAGGCTGTCATCGGCAGCAGCCGGGGCCGGCACCGGGGCCATCTGCGCGGCGTCGGCCTGCTGTTGCGTGGTGGTGGCGGTGGTGGCGGGCTCGGCCTGGGCTACACCGGCGAAGGCCAGCAGGGCAATGGCGGCAACACTGCCGGCAAGGACGGTCCTGGCCTGTCCCTGCCGCAGGTTGGTCACATGAGAGAAATACATCTAGGCACCCCTTAATTGTAGAAACCCAGTCAATGTGATGTACTCAAACATATGATCCAATTAAATTTAGTTTTAATTTCACAACATATAATCTTGTTGTCTGTGTCATTAATGCAACTTATAAAAAATATGGTTATGACAAGAATGTCACACAATCACATATTTTGCGAGACACACCCCAACCATATCATTGACTATAGTTATGCACTACGTTGTCGAGATTTGCTTATTACCGAAATTATTTCAGCAACAATGCCGCATACTTAAAGGCTGATAGCCATTACGCACCACTGTTATATTATGGCGCGCGTAGATAAACAATATTTTACGATAAACGAATTCTCCGCCACTTGTTTCTGGTCTATATTTTTTGAAAATGAACGTTAATGGCTGATCGATGCCGAAGGAACTGAGCGTAATTCTATCAAACGTGCCGACCAAGCCCCCTCTGCGCGTCATTCGCACGATTTCAGACGATGTTCTTGAAAAATTCGCTACTGAAATCGGCGAGACACAAGCGGACTACACCAGCCGTGACGGTCCCCCGGCGAAATGTCTGCTGCGGGCGCAGCTGCTTCGCGCCATCTATTCAATCAGAACCGAACAACAACTGCTGGACCAGCTGGACTTCAATGTTTTGTTCCGCTGGTTCGTCGGCCTGCCGATGGACGCCGACGTCTGGGATATCGCCACCTTCGCCGATGGCTGCGCTCGCTTGATCGACAGCGGTATCGCGTTCAAGGTCTTCGAAGCGGTGATCCGTCAACCGCGCGCCAGCCGCTTGCTGTCCGGCGATTTATTTTCGGTGGACGGCAGCCTCATCGGCGGCGCGCCGGCAAAATCCGCCAAAGCGGAGTTCACCTTCAAACGCCCCAGCCCGCCCGCCATGACGCTCGGCGCTTGACGCTTGACGCTTGACGCTCCGCCCATGAAAAATGCCGGCAACCAAGGTTGCCGGCATTCTTTTTGTCCACCAAGTCCCAGAAGTTAGAACTTGACGGCCAAGCCGCTCAGGACACCCCAGCCCTGGTTCGACTCGGCGGCGACACCATTGGCGTCGGTGTACTTGACGTCGAAGGCCGTCAGATTGACCGCGACACCCGGCCCAAGGTCATACTTGCCTTCGACGGCGACCACGTGGTCACGGTCATAGCCGTAGGAGGTCGAACCGACGGCGGCCAAAATCCCGCCATTGCCAGCCATGGAGTTGGCATCCGTGGTGTTGCCCTTGGCAGCCTGTTCGGCGAAGTAATTCAAAGCCACCGAATACGGCCCGACGCCATAGGACACGCCGGCATCCCAGGCATTACCCTGCGCCAGAGCGTCCTTGTAGACGGCCGAGCTGTTGCGGACATTGCGCTGCAGGAAGCTGCCGCCAACGGTGAAGCCGGCATAAGACACCTGCAAGCCGCTCTGATAGACGGTCAGGCCGCCGACATTGGCCTGGCCCGAACCGACATCCGCCTTCACGCCGACTCCGCCGAAGGTGTCGTTGTAGGCAAGGCCATAGACGTACAGATCGCCACCCACGGCGACAGTACCGTTGGGCAGAACCACCGGGGCGTCGTTGGACGAGGGCATCATGGTCGCGCCAGCGCCGGCGGTGTTGATGCTGGGGGTGTAGCTGACGCCAGCCGCCAAACCGTGGTAGCTCGGGGTCACGTAGATGACCTTGTCGTCAACCCGATCGTCACCGGCATAGGTGCGGCCAAGGCCGCGATGGCCGGTCGGCTGCAGAACCCAGTTCACCCAGTTGTTGTCCTGGCCGCCGATGCCGGTCAGGTCAGGAGCGGAGTTGTGGATAAGAGCGCCGACATTGTCCTGCTGGCCCACTTCGACGGTGCCGAAGCCGCTGCTGACCGTGGCGAAGGACCGCTTGGTGTCCTTGTTCTGGGCATTGACGGTACGGGTGTTGACGCCCTGCGACGGAGCAGTGTCCACCTCGACGCCGACGGTGATGCCGTTATCCAGCTTGGTCGAACCCTTGAAATCCAACTCGACGTCGCTTTGCGTATCGAAGCTGGCGGCCTTCAGGGCGCTGGGGGAGGCGCCGTTATAGGTCGGATAGTTGCCGCCGAAGGCATTGGTGCCCGCGAAGTCCTTGCCACTCTGGTTACTGGCGTAACCGGCCCACTCGTTCATGTAGCCGCCAATGGTGAGCTTGACCGGCTCGGCGGCCTGGGCCGCGCTGGCGACGACAAGGGCGACTGCAGCACCGCAATAAAAAAGACTACGCTTCATAACATTCTCCTCGTATCTGTCCGGATAACTGACGCTACATCAGCCGCCGTTACAGATAACGAATCACAGAAAACCCCACTCCCCGCAAGACTATAAAATATAAATGGTGTCAAAATTGATATAGTGTTGCCGAAAAACAACATAACTACTGTTGGTAAAAACAAAAACATCGCGCACAGAACAATTTATGATCCATGCACGTCCACACTTATATTTGAATATAACTAAACGTACCATCGCAACTGTCCAGATATGCCCGAAACATCGCGATGATCTATTTATTCTATATTTTGGAACACAGTAAATTAAAATCAGTTTTATCTTTTTAAAGCGGATTTTAATTTACATTAGCGGCTGTCTGCTGCCAGCCGCCACCCAGCGCCTTGAACAGCGCCAGCGTCGCCCGCAGGCGCGTCACCGTCGCCTGAACCCGCGCGTCCTTGGCTTGGAACAGCGCCCGCTGAGTGTTGAGGACGGCGAAGATATTAGCGGTGCCGGCCTGCATCTGCGCCTGAGCAATCTCGTAGGCCCGCCCGGCGGTGGCCTCGGCGCGGCGTTGGGCGTCCTCTTCCTCGGTGGTCTTGCGCACCGCCACCAAGGCGTCCTCGACATCCGAGAACGCGGCCACCGCCGTCTTGCGATAGGCCTGCACCAGTTCGTCATAGCGAGCCTGCTTCAGCTCCAGCGCCCCCTCCAGCCTGCCGCCCTCGAAAATCGGCTGGGTCAGACCGGCGGCCAAGTTGAACAAGGCGCTTTCCGGTCGCAGCAAGGAGGACAAGGCAACACTCTCGACTCCCCCCTGGATGGTCAGGTCGATGCTGGGGAAGAACGCCGCCCGCGCCACCGTGATGTCCGCGTTCGCCGCCTTCAGCCGCGCCTCGGCAACCTGCACGTCGGGGCGGCGGGCGAGAAGCTGCGACGGCAATCCGGGAGTGACCACGGGCACCGTTACCTCGCCTAACTCGCCCGACGCAAGACCCAGTCCTTCCGGCAGCGTGCCGACCAGAACCGCCAGGGCGTCATGGTTTTGCTGAAGGTCTTGCTCCAGCGGCGGAATGACGGCGCGTTGAACCGCCACCACGCTTTCCTGCTGAGCAACGTCAAGCTGGGTGGCGGCGCCAATCGCCATGCGCTCGCGATAGGCGTCCAGCACATGTTCGGCGTCGGCAAGGTTCTGCCGCGCCACGGTCAGATGCTCGCGCAGGCCCAGGATGTCGAAATAGGTGCCGGCCACCGCCGCCTGGATGGTCAAGGCGACGGTGGCGCGGTCAAATCGCGCCGCCTCGGCGGTGGACTGCGCCGAGGCCAAAGCGGCGGCGTTCTTGCCCCAGAAATCCAGCTCATAGCTGGCCGACAGCGTCGGGGCATAGAGGTTGCCCTGCTTGGCCGTTTGAATACCATTCAGGTTTGGCGAGCCCTGACGGCCAGCCGACGCCGCCGCGCCGACCGACGGCAACAGCGGCGCACCGGCAACCCGCGTCAACGCATCCGCCTGCCGCACCCGAGCCACCGCTTGGGCGATGTCGAAATTGCCCTGCTCCGCCTCGGCCATCAACTGGTCCAACGGTTCCGAGTGGAAGCCGCGCCACCAATCGTTCGACGGCCAATCGGCCTGCGCCGACATCGGCTGCTCCCACGCGGCGGGCGTGGGCGTGGCGGGACGCCGGTACTCCTCGCCGACACTACAGCCCGTCAGGACAACCACCGTCAGCAGTCCGGTCATCAGAACCTGTTTCATGCTCTCGCTTGCCCCAAACCGAACCGTCAATGCGCCATCAGCACGGGGATTTCGGCGTGCTTCAGGATGTGGAGGGTGGCCCCGCCGAGAATCTGCTCGCGGGTCGGATGGTGCGTGTAGGCTCCCAACACCAGAAGATCGGCCCCCAACCGGGTCGCCTCGGCCAGCAGCAGCGCGCCGATCGGCTGCGCCGGAGAGGCCAGGACGATCCCCGCCTCGATCTGGTGCCAGCGCAAGTAATCGGCTAGTTGATCCGCTTCAGGATTGGGGTCGAGAGGGTCGGCGGCGACCAGAATGGAGACCCGCTCCATGCCGCGCAGCAGCGGCAAGGCGGCGGTCACCGCATGGGTGGCCTCGGCGCTGCCGTTCCAGGCGATCACGGCGGACTTCAAGACCAGCCCGGCGGAGGACGGCGGAATCAGCAGGGTCGGATGCCCGCTGCCGAACAGCAACGCCTCCAGAATGAAACGGCCCAGCGCCGACAACCGTCCACTGGGCCGATGCATCACCACAAGGTCGCAAAAGCGCCCCAGGCGGCGGACGGCTTCATCGGCGGAGCGGGCATCCTCGCGCCACGCAGCCGTGGTCCGCAACGGGAAGGCCGCGCCATCCCAATCGGCCAGCCCCTGCCCCTGCCGCCACGCGTCGAACTGGCGGCGCGACTGTTCGGCCAAGCTCCGGCATTCCGCCAGATACTTGACCTCCATGTCATGCGGGAATTCGGGAAAAAAATGATCGCGGAAGGTCTCGATCTCCGCCGGCCCCAAGGTCAGATAGACGGCGTCGAGATGGGCGATGGTGCGGCGGGATACGGCAAAGGCGGAATCCAACAGGGCGCAGTCGCGCTCGACGCCCTTCAGCAATACGGTAATCTTGCGAATGCCCATGCTGCTTAGTCCGCCTGAGCGAGCGACGGGGCGGCGGCAGCGGCGGCGGTGGTCACCGCCTGCCCGTCGGCAATGTCGGCATAGGGGCTCAGCACCACGGCCTCGCCGCCGTCGAGCCCTTCGACCACATCGACGGTGGCTCCGTCATCCTGATCGATGCGGACGCGGCGCAACTTTACTTTGCCGTCGATGACGATCGCCACCTGCATACCGCGATCGCCGAAGATCAAAGCCTCGCTGGGCACGCTGACCACCGCCGCGACGCGCGGAACGTCGATATGGACGTTCACGTAGAGACCCGACTTCAGCACGTGGTCGCGGTTGTCGATATCGACCTCGGCCCACAAGGTGCGGGTGCCAGAGGCCAAGGCGTCGGCGTTGCGGGCGATCTTGCCGGTGAACACCCGACCGGGCATTTCCGGGACGGTGACTTTTGCCGTCAACCCGTCGGCGATGCCGATGGCGACGCTTTGCGGAACGTCGAAGCGAACGCGCAGGGTGTCATCATAGACTTCCTTGAACAGGCACTTCCCCGAGGCGATCAAATTGGCCGAATCGGCGTTGGAAAGGTCGCCGATATCGACGCTGCGCGAGGTGATGACGCCATCGAACGGCGCTTCGACCCGCTCGTATTTGGTAAGCTCTTGCAGACGCTGAATATCGGCATTGCGCGCGTCGATATTAGCCTGGGCGATGCGGATGTCGGCTTGGCGGGATTCCAGGGCCAGACGATAATTATCGGCCTCTTGCTGCGTCGCATAGTTCTTGGCGGCCAGGGCGGCATAGCGTTCCGCCGTGATCCTGGCGAGGTGCTCATT
>Ga0116225_1001733_pt1 | contig 15391 bp, 9 predicted proteins | sample Sb_taG_8_FD_88968 | JGI IMG/M metagenome (GOLD analysis project Ga0116225, IMG submission 88968) | Peat soil microbial communities from Weissenstadt, Germany - Sb_50d_c_BC metaG | ecosystem: Environmental > Terrestrial > Soil > Wetlands > Peat | place: Germany: Weissenstadt | collected 2010-09-21 | reverse complement strand
CGCCAGCATCAATCAAGCTCTCGACGTTCAGACCGCCACGCAGCTAGCCGAGTCTTTCAGCGGCATCGTCCAGGTCGTTTCCTTCGAACAGCAAATGGTCCAGGAGGAAACCAAGCACGAAGAAGCCACCGGCAATCTCACTCCGCGCGCCCCGGTAGTCACGGTCATGGGACACGTGGACCACGGCAAGACCAGCCTCCTCGACGCCATCCGCGAAACCAATGTCGCCGGCGGTGAATCCGGCGGCATCACGCAACATATCGGCGCCTACGAAGTGCGCGTCAACGATCGCCGCATCGTTTTCATCGACACTCCCGGCCACGAAGCCTTCACCCGCATGCGCGCCCGCGGCGCTAAAGTCACCGACATCGTAGTCCTCGTCGTCGGCGCCGACGATGGCGTCATGCCGCAAACCGAAGAAGCGATCGATCACGCCCGCGCCGCAAAAGTTCCCATAGTCGTGGCCATCAATAAAATCGACATCCCCGACGCGCAACCCGAGCGCGTCAAGCGCCAGCTCGCAGATCGCAACTTGATGCCCGAAGAGTGGGGCGGCGACACAGTCATGGTCGAAGTCTCCGCCAAGACCAAAAAGAATCTCCCGCGTCTTCTCGAAATGATTCTGCTAGTAGGCGATTTGCGTGAGCTAAAAGCCAACGCCGACGCAGCCGCAGCTGGCACAGTTCTCGAATCCCGCGTCGACAAAGGCCGCGGCCCGGTCGCCACCGTCCTAGTCCAGAACGGCACTCTGCGCGTAGGCGACTTCTTCGTCTGCGGCGCCGTCTACGGCAAAGTCCGCGCCATGTTCAACGATCTCGGCCAACCAGTAAAGGAAGCAGGCCCCGCGACTCCCGTCGAAGTCCTCGGCCTCCAAGGCGTCCCCGATGCAGGCGATCAATTCCAAGTCGCCGACGAAGCCAAAGCCCGCCACATCGTCGAATATCGCCAGTCCAAGCTCCGCGAAGCCACGCTCGCGAAATCCTCGAGCAGCCGCCTCACTCTCGATCAATTGCACGAGCAACTCCGCGCCGGAGAAGTGAAGGAATTGCCCATAGTCATCAAGGCCGACGTGCAGGGTTCAGTCGAAGTCCTCAGCGAAATGCTGCCGAAACTCTCCACCGATCAGGTCAAGCTCAAGATCATTCACGCCAGCGTAGGCGCCGTTTCCGAAACCGACGTCCTTCTCGCCTCCGCCTCCAATGCCATCATCGTCGGCTTCGGCGTCCGCCCGGAAAGAAAAGCCTCCGATCTAGCCCAGCAGGAAGGCGTGGATATCCGCCTCCACACCATCATCTACGAGCTCACCGACGAGCTGAAGAAAGCCATGACTGGATTGCTCACGCCGGTGATCAAGGAAGTTTATCTAGGCCGCGCCGAAGTGCGGAACACCTTCCGCATCAAGGGCTCGGGCATGATTGCCGGCTCCTACGTCCAGGACGGCATCATCAAGCGCGACGCCGACGTGCGCGTCCTCCGCGACAACGTGGTGGTTTACACCGGCCGCATCGTCTCGCTGCGGCGCTTCAAGGACGACGTCAACGAAGTCCGCAACGGCTTCGAGTGCGGCATCAGCATCTCCAATTTCGCCGACGTCAAAGAAGGCGACGTCCTAGAATGTTTCACGTCCGAGCGCCTAGCCGCCACTGCGTAGCAACCGGCGCCGTCGGGTTTGGCACTTTGTAGCGCCGGGCTTTTAGCCCGGCAGCCTTTTTATTGTAGGTTAGGCGCAGCCTCGGCCATTCAAACTGCGCCGTGACAAATCGCTCAGGCCCATCCGCCCGGAGCGCCATATGCCAATCGGTCTACTCACCCTGGAAATCTACATTCCCGACGCGCAATCTCTAAAAGATAAGCGCCAGGTCCTCCGCAGCCTCAAAGACAAGCTGCGCGGCCATTTCAACGTAGCCATAGCGGAACTCGATCATCAAGATCTCTGGCAACGCTCGGTGGTAGGAGTGGTGAGCATCTCGAACGACGACAAGCATCTCGAAGAGTCCATGCGCGCCGTAGCCGATGAATCCGAGCGCCTGCTAGGCCGGGATCTAATCGCCCAAGAGATCGAATATTTCTGACAGGAGAATTCCGGCGCTTTGTCAGCGCACGGTTTAACTGTTTGCAAAAAGAAAGCAAGCTGTCATCCTGAGGGCCCGAACGCCCGAAGGATCTCAGTTCTCAATACATGCAACCGGTCTAGCCGCTGAGTCCGGTCTTTTTTGCGCCCGGCCTCGGCCTTGTGAATTCGCAACGTCGCAGCACTTATTCGTGAGATGAAACCATGACCATCGCTGGACATCGCCCCGAGCGCATCGCCGAAGAAATGCGCAATGAAATCGGCCTAATGCTGGCCGGTGAGCTGAAAGATCCGCGCCTGGCCGTCCCTCTCGTAGTGAGCGAAGTGCGCCTCTCTCCAAACATGCGCCACGCCCGCGTCTACGTCGGCATCATGACCGACCCCACCGAGCGCGCGGAAGCTCTGAAGGGTCTCGCCGCCGCCGCAGGCTACGTCCGCCACGAGCTGGTCGAGCGCCTGCAGCTTCGCCGCGCCCCGGAAATCGTCTTCGTCCCCGACGAATCCGAGGAATACGGCCAGCACATCGACGATCTACTGCGCAAAAGCAAAGACGCAGGTACGTAGGGGGGCGGGTTCACACGCCCCCGGGTTGGCCGTTGGTTTTCGTTTCTTGATTTGGAGATTTCCGGTGCTGTGTCAGGGCACGACTTCAGTCGTGCCGAAAAGCCGCAAAAGCACCTCGGCTTTAGTCGCTGAGGTATTGTTTCTCTGTCCTTCATACTTGTAAATGCGCGCCCTTCGCGGCCGCACTGAAAACGAAAACTCAAATCGTGCAAAATTCATCAATCATCCCCGCGCACAACTAACCCATGCCTCGCCCCCCACAACCCCCGCCGATCGACGGCGCCATCGTAATCAACAAACCGCGCGGCAAAACTTCGCACGACGTGGTCGAATCCGTCCGCCGCATCGCCGGCTTCCGGCAAATCGGCCATCTCGGCACTCTCGATCCGCTCGCCACCGGCGTCCTCGTCCTGCTTCTCGGCCGCGCCACGCGCCTCATGCGCTTCTATTCCAGCCGCCGCAAGCGCTACACCTGCGCCGCGCGCTTCGGTTTTGCCACGGACACCTACGACGCGGATGGTGAAGCTCTCGGCCCTGATTCCGCTCCAGTTCTCGATCGCCAGAAGCTCGAACTGCTCGCCGCGGAATTCGTCGGCCGCATCCAGCAAATGCCCCCGGCATTTTCCGCGAAGAAAATTCATGGTAGGCCCGCTCACGAACTGGCCCGCAAGAAAAAACCCGTCGTACTGAAGTCCGTCGAAGTGGAAGTCTACGAATTCCGGCTGACAAGCATCGAAGGCCCGATCGCGCGATTCTCGGTCGAGTGCGGCTCCGGAACTTACATCCGTTCGCTAGCTCACGATCTCGGCCAGCGCTACGGAACCGGCGCGCACCTCGCGGAAATTGTGCGCACCGCCGTCGGCGAATTTACTTTCGACCAGGCCTCCACTCTCGAAGAGCTGCAGGAAGCCGCCAGAGCAGGCCGCCTCGCGGATCGCGTGATTCGTCTCGAAGGCCTGCTCCCGGAATTGCCGCGCGCCACGGTTCTGCCGATTGTCGAGCGCCGCGTCCGCCACGGCGCGAAATTCACTCTACCCCTCGCGCAGATTCACGCGGGACAATCCGTAACCGCACAGGGCGCGCCCGCCGAGCTGAATTCCGGCGACTGGCAGCCCGCCCGTCTCCGCGTCTTTAACCAGCAGCAGCAACTCATAGCCATAGCCGAAGCCGTCGTACCCCGCACCTACCAGCCAATCCTGGTCCTCGACGCTAAGCCCCAATAACAGCCGAACCCGGCCGGCCGAATCACCGCCGCTCCACGCCGGAATAAGCCGTGCCAGAGAGTCTGTTTGAGAGGTGGTGTGATTTGTCAGGGCACGACTTCAGTCGTGCCGTAAACTCCGCAATATCAATGCGCCTCTACGGGCCGCGGAAAAAGTCGAAACATTGTCATCCTGAGTCCGCCTAGGCGGACGAAGGATCTCAGCGCCCCATGTTTGCAACTACTTGCGCCAACAAGACACGTCGGAAACGAGCAAACTCCGAGAGACCGGCGCTACATCTTTCTCGCGCATTGCCCCGAAACCGAATTCTCGATTGACCCTACGGATTTGGCTGAGGCCGCGGCCGTTGCTGCGGAGGCTGCCCTGGTGGCTGCGGCGTGACGATTGGCTGCGGCTCAATCTCAGGTTGTGTCTCCGGTGGCGGAGCAACGAGCGGACCAGGAGCCTCGGAGGGAGAGTGTTGCTCGTCGAATGTCTGGCCGACGCTGCCTGCGCCTTGCGCGGGAGCGTGCCCAGCATACAAAAGCCGCTCGACGCGTGGCGCGGGATTCAGGCGCCGCGGAGTAATGAGAATCAACACCTCGTCGACGCTGTCGTCGTTTGTATGATCGCCGGTGAGGTAGTTGATGCCCTCGAGATCCCCGATTCCAGGCCATCCATTCACAGTGTGCGTAGCTGAGACGTTGAGGAATCCGGCGAGCAGCGTGGTCTCATTTTCTTTGAGACGCACGGTTTGCTCGATGGTGCGGTTGCTGATGATCGGCAATTGATTGAGGGAAACGCCCGTGAGGCTGCGGACCTCGAGCGCGGCCTGCAGAGTGACTTCGCTGTTGGGGTGCATGCGCGGGGTGACCTTGAGCTTCACGCCCAGGTCGAGATATTCAACGCCGGGGTACGGAGTGCCAAAACCATTCGAAACGCCGGCGGCGTTGGCGAGCCCGGCCTCGGCCGCGCTCGAATTGATAATCACGGTTGCGGTGTCTGAACCTTGATTGGCGACCACAAGATCCGGCAGCCCATCGGCATTGAAATCCACTTCCGCGACGGACGATGGGCTGGTGCCCACGGTTAGATCGAACGGCTCAGCGAAAAGGCCGCCTCCGAGTCCCAGGAGAATTGAGACCGAATTCGATCCCTGCTCAGCGACCGCGAGGTCCGGGCGGCCATCCGTGTTGAAATCGGCGATGGCGATGGAGACGGGTGAAGTCGTGGTCTGGAAGGGTGTCTCGGGGCCGAATGTGCCATCGCCGTTGCCGAGGAGAACAGAAACCGTATCATCATTTTTGTTCACCACGGCGAGATCGATAATGCCGTCGCCGTTCAAATCGCCGGCGGCGAGAGCGATGGGTCCGGCGCCCGTTGCGTAATCGATTCTGTTGAAGAATGTACCGTCGCCTTTGCCAAGGAAAACGGAAACCGTGTTGGCATTCTGATTCACGACGGCGATATCGATCTTGCCGTCGGCGTTGAAATCGCCGGTCACAACTTGCGTGGGAGCGGCGCCGGTGGTGAGCGTGGTCTGAGCTTGGAATGTGCCGTCGCCGTTTCCAAGAAGAATCGAAAGCGTGTTGTCGTCCTGATTGGCGACCACAAGATCCGATTTTCCATCGCCGTTGAAATCCGCGACGGCTACGGAGACCGGATTTTTGCCCACGTTGAAATCCTGCTTCGCGGCCAGCGTTCCATCGCCGTTGCCAAGCAACACCGAAACGGTTCCATCGGTCTGATTCGCGACGACGACATCGAGATTGCTGTCCGCGTTGAAGTTTCCGGTCGCAACCGCAATCGGGCCGTTGCCCGTGCCGAAATCGGTTTTCACGCCGAAAGTTCCGTCGCCATTTCCGAGGAAGACGGAGACGGTGTTATCGGTATTGTTGGCGACGATGATGTCCTCGAACAAATCCGTGGCCGTGCTGCCGGCGGTGCTGCTGCGCAGAATGCCGGTAGTTACGGCGGCGGGGCCCGCGCCGGTGGTGAGCGTGGAAGTCGGGAAATTGCTGGACGATACGCCGGGAATATTTTGCGCGCTGGTCAAACTGGAGGAGAACTGCGCGAAGGAGACTGGGACGCGGTCGCCCACGAAAAACGTGGCGGGATGGCCGTCCTCGGCCCGCAGGCGCACGCGGCGTCCGCTGCGCACCAGCGAGAGGACCGACGAGAAATTTGCCGTGGCGCCCGGCAGCGTCGCCAGAAGAGTTGTGTTCCCGCCGCCGAATGCCAGCAGGGGCGGAATCAGCGTTCCCAGGCCGAGTTGGCCGGCGCTGATGAGCCCGCCGATTTGGCTGCTGGTGAGGCCTGAGAGCGACGACGGAGTTCCAAAGACCTGTTCGAGAACGGTGATCAGCCCCGAAAGGCCAGTCTGTGCCTGCGCAATTTCCTGCCGGTTCAAAGTGAAAACGTGACCGGTTTGCGGTGGCGTGATTCCGAGATTCATCGCCTTGTCGCGATTGACTTCGAGGATGTCCACGTCCAGAACCAATTGACCGCGCGGCTTTTCGAGGTCTTCGATGATGGCGGTAGCCAGCGCGGCGGCCTGCGGAGGAGCGCGCAGCGTGATAGTGCGGCTGCGGGAATCGAGTTGCGTGCGCGTGATGCCGGTGACGTCGCGGACCACGCGGAGTATTTCGGTGGCATCTTCCGGCGTGCTCGAGGCCGGCAAGACAATCGTGCGGATGACCGACGCATCGTAGTCGCGGCGCTTCTGTGCGTTGTCGTCGGCGACGAAGAATAAATTCTTGGTCAGAGGCCGCCAGAACGTGCCGGTCATCGGCCCGAGAACTTTCATAGCCGTCTCAAACGTTGCATCCGAAAGCCGCAGGCGCACGGGGCGAGAGCGCATATCCACGTCGAAGCTCACGCGCACGCCGAATTGTTTCGCGACTTCCTGATAGGCCTGCTGCGTTGTGCCGCGTAGGTCGAAGGTGTGCGTGCCGGGTTGCGGCTCGAGGTGGACGGGACTTGAGATGCTATCTTCGCGATCGTCTTTGATGATTGTTTCTTGCGGGCTCAGCTCGTTCCAGCGTTCGCGCGCGGGAATGTCGCCGGGATCGAGAGCGATCGCGGCGCTGAGGTTGGCGCGCGCTTGCGTCATTCGCCCGGCGACGGCGTCGCGCTCGGCGCGGTCCACGTAATCCTGCACCAGGCGGCTGCGCGCGATGGCGCGCCGCAGAGCATATTCCTTGTTGTCCGGCGCACCGCGAACAGCTTCCGAGAAGGCTTCGTACGCTCCGCGCCAGTCGCTCGTCTTTTCACTTTCGCGGCCGCGCAGATACGCTTGCTTCGCGTGTTTGAGATCGACCGAAGGTTTGGCATCGGCATCGCCGGCGCTGAAGGCCGCGCGAGTTTGCGAGGATTTCTGCGCGGAGAGCGGAGTGGCAGGCGCGACAGCGAGAGCGGCTGCGAGCAGCACTCGGAGCGCGCATTGCCTTGCGGCGGATTGGAGATGGCGTAGCTTCATCGATCGTCGGACGGCCTCGAATTGATTGGCTGAGTGCAATTGTACAGGTAGTGGGATGCGGAATTGCAGCCGGCCGTGGTGAGATTGCTATCGAATAAGGGTGCCTTTTTGTCTTGAATAGAAATTGATCCTGTCCTTTGTTTTCAATAAGTTAGAGCGATTTCTGCTCCTTGTCGTGTCTTGAATAGAAAAGGAGCTTCGAGATTGGCTCTTTGGGAGATTTTAGAGCTGAATGGAATCGACCATCCTTGGGTCTGATGGGGTGGTCGGAGATGGGTTGAGATGCGTCTAAAGATGCCGGGCTTCAAGCCCGCCGCTACAAAGAGCTTGCCTTCGGCTGCGGTTCCTCTGTCATGGTTTGTCACTCATTCACACCTCTTACGACCGTAGCATGAAATTGGGGAAATTACATGCGCGGGAGTGTGTGGAACTGGATCGAAGTGACGTGCGAGAGATACGAGGGCAGGCATCGAGCGCGCGTCGTCATTCTCAGCGCGTTGACTTGGGTGCGGGCGCGACATAAGATTCGCTGCGGTGGCTGATTCCTCTTCACTTTCCGGGCGGACGATTTCCCATTATCGCGTGCTGGAGAAACTTGGCGGCGGCGGAATGGGCGTCGTTTATGAAGCCGAGGACGAAAGCCTCGGCCGCCACGTAGCCCTGAAATTCCTGCCTGAAGATGTGGCCAATGACCGCCAGGCGCTGGAACGGTTTCAGCGCGAGGCCCGCGCTGCTTCAGCTCTGAATCATCCCAACATTTGCACCATTCACGAAATCGGGCAGCACGAGGGCCGGCCCTTCCTGGCGATGGAGTTGATGAAGGGGCAGACGCTGAAGCATCGCATCGGCGGGAAGCCGCTGCCGGTGGATGAGGCACTGGAAATTGCCACGCAGATTGCGGATGCGCTCGATGCGGCCCATGCGGAAGGAATCGTCCACCGCGACATCAAGCCCGCCAATATTTTCCTGACGAAGCGCGAGCAGGTGAAGATTCTGGATTTCGGCTTGGCCAAACTCGTTCAGACGCAAGGAGCGTCGCAGGAATCAGCTGGTGCGACGGTCGATGCCGTGGATCCCGCGATGCTGACGAGTCCCGGCACCGCGGTGGGCACGGTCGCGTACATGTCGCCGGAACAGGTGCGCGGCAAAGTGCTTGATGCGCGCACGGATATTTTCTCGTTTGGCGTGGTGCTCTACGAAATGGTCACGGGCGTTTTGCCGTTCCGTGGCGAGACTTCCGGCGTGATCACGCACGCGATTCTGGCGCAAGAGCCGGTTTCGCCAATGCGCCTGAATCCAGAAGTACCCGCGAAGCTCGAAGACATTATCAACAAGGCGCTGGAGAAGGATCGCGACCTGCGCTATCAGGCCGCATCCGACATTCGCACGGATTTGAAGCGCCTGCGGCGTGATACGGGCTCGGGCCGGATTTCCTCGATGGCCGGGACTGCGGTTCAGGAGATCGCGCAGAAAGCCGGTAGCACGTCGAGCGTCGCGGTCGCCGCTGAGCCCTCATCAAGCGGGTTGGCGCGGAACAAATACGCGATCGCGGCTGCTGCCGCGTTGCTCGTGGCAGCGGCATTTGTCGCCTATCACTTTTGGGGTGGAGCGAGCGCGCCGAGTGGACCGGCGAAGATTTCGCAAATCAGCCATTGGGACAAGCCAATGGATGGCGCAAGACTTTCGCCCGACGGCCATGCGGTGGCGTTTACTTCGCCGGTGGGCGGCATTTCTCAAGTGTTCTTGATGCTGAGTTCCGGCGGCGAGCCCCTTCAGCTTACGAGCGACGAAGGAGAAAAATTTGTTAGCAGCTTTTCTGCCGACGGGACGGAAATTTATTATCAGGCAGGGCGGAACGAAAGTTGGGCGGTGCCTACGCTAGGCGGAACTCCGAGCCGAGTGGCCATCGGCAACGCGCTGGTTCCCTCTGCGGATGGCGCATGGATCTACTACGTGAAGGGAGCGACCCGGGGCGTCTTTCGCACCAACCGGTCTGGGGCCGGAGAGGAGAAGGTCTTCAGCTTTGACAAGGCAGCGTTTCCGCCCTTGTGGCTTCTGCCTTTTCCAGGCGCTGACCACCTGCTGGTGCTGACTTCAGATCCCATCTATGTGGTGTCTTCCAGCTTCTACGTGTATGACCTGGATGTGTCTGCACGCACGACAGTTGATCTGGGCGAAGTGCCTGGGAATCCATTTGACTTGGTGTGGAGCGAACCTGGGAAGACAGTTCTTTTCAGCCGGACCGTGAATGGCCTGACGAATATTTGGAAGTACAGCTTGAAGGACAAGGCGCTGACGCAGGTGACTACCGGAACGGGGCCGGATACTTCGCCGATGCCTGACCCTGGAGGAAAAGGAATTTATTTTGTCAACGGGAAGTCCATGGGAATTTTGACCACCTACAATGTGGCGACGAAACAGTTCACGGATATTGCTTCGCAAAACGCGACGCAGCCTTCGATCTCGCCGGATGGAAAACGAGTGATGTACGTGACGATTCTGGCGAGTGACCGGTCGGAGCTTTGGGTGTCGAACATCGACGGCAGCGGCAAAGTGAAATTGGCCACCGGAGGATCGTTGGGGACAGCAAGCTGGGCGCCCGACGGTATGCACCTTGCGTTCTTGGAGTCAGTCTTTAATGGATCCGACAAACTCTTCACGGTAAACGCTGACGGTAGCGGCAAGCGCCAGCTTCCCTCGGGTGGTGGGACTTTGCAGAGTGCTTTGTGGAACTCGGACCAGAAGACTCTGTACTTGAATGTGTTGCAAAAGGGAGCTTCGGATACTGAGATGTGGCGGGAGAACGTGGACGGCTCGAATGCGGAAAAAATTGTTGATGGTTGCGGGTTTGCTTTTGTTGTGGCGCCCGGCGGGCAATATTTAGTGACCTATTCGGGCGTGGGAGACAAGACAGGGATTTATGAACTTTCGTTGGCGGATCGAAAGTGCACTTTGTTGACGCCTGACATTCAGACTTTTGGGATTACGATGGCGCGCGATGGGAAATCGTTTTTGTATGCTGTGCCGGGGCAGCGAGACGTTACCGTTTACCGGCAGGGCTGGCGGGATGGGGCGCTGGTTGGGGCGGCTACCGTGGCTATGAAGTTGCCGTTTGCTTTTCCGTTGCTTTCGGCCGGGAATGCTTATGATTTGGCGAATGATCTTTCTAATGTGATTTATGCGCGGCCAGGCGGGCATGCTGATTTGTTTCTTCTGAGCCAGAAATAGTTCACGGGCCTCTTGCTTCCTACGTGTAATTGCCTCCCTCCGATGCCAGTCTAGAGTGCTCCGCGGCTGATTGGTGCCCGTGGCGTAAATTGTCTTCGGCGGATGCCGGCAGGGACGCCGGCGCTACCAATGCTTGCGGGGTGCTTGACGGGATGGGAGTGTCGCGGTATAGTGGAATTCCAGTTGAGAATGTGTATCAACTGGCTCAACCATGCTTTCTGCGCTTCTTGTTGCTCTCCGTGAGGGTGTCGAAGCCGCGCTGGTCGTCGGCATTGTACTCGTCTATTTGAATCGTACGGGAAGACGGGCGCTGGCGCCTTATGCGTGGATGGGTGTGGGCGCGGCGGTGGCGTGCAGCTTTGTGGCGGCGGTGCTGCTGCAGCGCTGGCAGGTGAACGAAGACGGGTTCGAAGGGTTGATGATGATCGTCGCGGCGGTGCTGGTGGTGACGATGATCATCTGGATGAACCGGATCGCGCGGAGTTTGAAGAAGGAGATCGAGCAGCGCGTGGAGGGATACGCGTCGCGGACTACGCGGGCGGCGGGGATTGGGATTGCGGTTTTTGTTTTCACGATGGTGTTGCGCGAGGGCGCAGAGCTGGTTTTGATTTTGCGGGCGGTGCAATTGTCGAGCGCGGGGATTGAAGTTTGGATTGGGACGGGGATTGGGATTCTGCTTTCGATTTTAGTGGGATTGTTCTTCTTCCAGGGGACGCTCAAGATTCCGCTGGGTCGTTTCTTTGCGGTGACCAGCACGATTTTGATAGTGGTGGCGTTTCAGCTGGGTTTGACGGGCGTGCATGAATTGAGCGAGGCGCAGTGGATCTGGTCGAGTAAATTTGAGATGGCGACGATTGGGCCGATTGTCCGGAATGAGGTTTTCTTTTTCGTCGTGATTCTGGGAGTGGCGGCGCTGGCGGTGCTGCGTGAATGGTTTGCCGCGTCGAAGCCGGGCGAAGATGCCGGGCTAAATCCTGCGGAGAAGCGGCGGCGGGACTGGGAGTTCCGGAAGCAGCGGCGGTGGAGTTTTGCTGCGGCGCTGCTGTGCATCGCGGTGATTTTGATGTTTACGACGGAGTTTGTTTATGCGCGGACGGCTGCTGCGCCACCGGCGGCTACGCGGCTCGAGGCTGTGGACGGGCGCGTGGAAATTCCAGTGAGCGAGCTAGCAGACTCGAATCTGCATTTTTTTACGGCGGATTCGAACGGAACGCTGCTGCGGTTTCTGGTGATTCGCAAGAGCAATGGAGATTTCGCCGTGGCGCTGGATGGCTGCGAGATTTGCGGGTGGTCGGGTTACCGGCAGGAGGGGCAGAACGTGATTTGCCGGAATTGCGGGGCGGCGATTTACGTGCCGTCGATTGGGCAATCGGGCGGATGCAATCCGGTGGGAGTGAAGGCGCGCGTGGACGCGGGGAAGATTTCGATTGATTTGACGGCGCTGGCGGAGTCGGCGGCGACGGTGCACAAGTGATTCTGCGCGGTAGAAGGATGTGGCGGAAGCGGCGGATGGTTTTACTTGGGCGGGCGCAGCAAGCCGCGCCCCTACGGTTTCGTAGCTATATTTTGTGGCGTGCCAAAGAGTTGAGTGTGGTCTGAATGTTTGCCCGCCTTGTTGGTGAGTCCTTCGTTCGGAATCCGCGACGGATACTGCTTGCGGCGGCAGCGTTGGCTGTGGGCATGGCCGTGACGACGGCGACGCTGAGCGTGGCTCTTGACGTCGGAGACCGTTTGGCGCAGGAATTCCGGAGCCTGGGGGCGAATCTGCTGGTGACGGCGGAGTCGGACACTTTGCCGTTGCAGATTGGCGGCGTGGATTACCGGCCCGTGGATGAAGGCGCGTATTTGAACCAGGCGGACCTGGGAAAGCTGAAGACGATTTTCTGGCGGCATAACATTGTGGGGTTCACGCCGTTCCTGGATGTGCCGGAGCGAGTGCTGGCCGGGAGCGATTGGACTGCCGTGAGCGTCATCGGGACGTGGTACGAGCACGACGTGAGCGTGCCGGATGGCTCGAGTTTCCGTACGGGAGCAAAACTGACGCATCCGTGGTGGAAGATTCAGGGCCGGTGGTTTCGGGAAGGCGAGCGCGAGTGCGTACTCGGCGAGGGATTGGCGGCGCGGCTCTCGGCTGGGAACGGGCCGATTATCGGGAAGAAAATCCAGCTAGAAAACACGGAAAATTTGGACGCGACGACGGCCGCCCTGACGCCGTCGATTCCGCTGGTTGTGACGGGAATCGTTTCGACCGGAGATGCGGAAGATAACGCCGTCCTGGTGTCGCTGCCGCTGGCGCAGGAATTGGCGAGGCAGCCGGGAAAATTTCGCAGCCTTTTTGTGAGCGCGTTGACGAAGCCGGAGGACGCATTCTCGGAGCGCGACCCGAGTTCGATGACGCCGGTGGAATACGATCGCTGGTATTGCACGCCGTACATTTCTTCGATCGCGCAGCAAATCGAACAGGTGTTGCCCGGGTCGGACGCGCGGGCGATCCGGCGCGTGGCGCAGACCGAGGGGCGAGTGCTGTCGCGCGTGGGCGGGCTTTTGTGGCTGGTGACCATCGCGGCCCTTGCCGCGGCAGGGTTGGCCGTGGCGGCGACATCGGCGGCGACGGTGATCGAGCGGCGGTCGGAAATCGCGCTGATGAAGGCGCTGGGGGCCACGAATGTGATGGTGGGCGGAATTTTTCTGGCGGAGCAGTTTGTGCTGGCGTTTACCGGCGGCGCGATCGGCTTCGTGCTGGGGACTTTGCTGGCGCGTGTTCTGGGAGAGAGCGTGTTCGGGACGCCGGCTAATTTGCGGATGGTGCTGCTGCCGATTGTGATGGGGTTGGCGACAGCGGTGGTGCTGCTCGGGAGCGTGATTCCGCTGCGGCGGGCAGCGCGATTCGAACCGGCGCCGATTTTGAGGGGCGAGTGATGTTTGGGCGGCTTCTGTGGCGGCTCATACGGGGAAATCGCGGGCGATTGGCGGTGGCGCTGTTGGCGATGGCCAGCGGGGCGGCGGTGATTTCGGCGCTCTTTAATATGCAATTTGATGTGCAGCGGAAAATGACGCAAGAGTTCCGCTCGCTGGGTGCAAATTTGGTGATTTCGCGGATCGGCGAGGGCGAGCACGTTCTCGCGAGCGAAGAAGGAATGGAGAAAGCGGCGGCGAATGGCGCGCCTGCGGGAACGATCGGCGTGCCCTATCTATATGTTGTGGCGCGAACGGATGCCGGACGCGCGGTGGTTTTGGCAGGCACTTGGCTGGACATGGCCGCGCAATTGAGTCCGACGTGGAAAATTCACGGCTCGTCGATTACTTCGCGCGAGGATTTAACGAAGTGCCTAATGGGAGAACACGCGGCGCGGGAAATTGGCGTGCAGCTGGGCGGCGCACTGGAACTGCACGTTGGCGGGAATGTGATGCATTGCACGGTGGCGGGAGTGATTACGGCGGGTGGGGACGAGGACGACCAAATCTTTGCGAATCTCGCTGCAGTGCAGAATTTGGCGGACCTGAATGGGCGAATTCAGTTGGTGCAGTTGCGTGTTCCCGGCTCGGCGGAACAGATACAGACATTCGCGGCGCAGATTGAAAAAATGGTGCCGGAATTTCGTGCGCGGCCGATACGGCAGATTGCGGAAGCTGAAGGAGCGCTGCTGGGGCGGGTACAGTTGCTGATTGTGTCGATGGCGGTGCTGATTTTTGTGCTCACGGTTTTGAGTGTGCTGGCGACGATGACGGCGCTGGCGATGGAGCGGCGCGCGGATGTGGGATTGATGAAGGCGCTGGGCGGATCAATTGGGCGGATTGTCGGATTATTTTTGGCGGAAGTGAGCGTGTTGGGAGCGGCCGGAGGAGTAGCGGGATATTTGATCGGCGCGGGGTTGACGATTTGGATCGGACGGAGCGTGTTCGGGACCACGATATCGCCGCGGCCGGAGGTGCTGCCGTTGATTGTGGCGTTGATGGTGGCCGTGGCCTTGGCGGGTGCGCTGCCGTTGCGGCTCTTGGGGCGCGTGAAGCCTGCGGTTATTTTGCGAGGAGAGTGATGGGGAGGCTGGTTCAAATCGAGGCGCTGACGAAACAATACGGAGGAGTCCGGGCGCTCGATGGCGTGTCGTTCGATGTGGAGGCGGGCGAGTGGATCGCGATCATGGGCCCGTCGGGATCGGGGAAGACGACGCTGATCAATATCCTCGGGGGGCTCGATACACCGACTTCCGGGCGAGCGATTGTGGAAGATGTGGATGTGGCGCGGCTCGATGAGAATGGGCTTACGAGGTATCGCGCCGATAAAGTCGGATTTATTTTTCAGCAGTTTCACCTTGTGCCGTATTTGACGACGCTCGAGAACGTGATGCTGGCGCAGTATTTCCATAGCACGACGGATGAGGGGGAAGCGCGCAAGGCGCTCGAGCGCGTGGGATTAGGGGACCGGCTCACACACGTTCCAGCGCAGCTATCCGGCGGCGAGCAGCAGCGCGTGGCGGTGGCGCGGGCGTTGATCAATCATCCGAAACTGATTCTGGCGGATGAGCCGACGGGAAATTTGGATGAGGAGAACGAACGCCTGGTGATCGACCTGGTTCGCGAGATGCATACGAGCGGGCATACGATTTTGATGGTGACGCACGATCCTTCGATCGCGCAGCTTGCTGACCGGCGGATTGAGCTGGAGCACGGGCGGCTGGTGCAGGTGACGACTTTCACCGCCGAGGATGAGGAGAGATTCGATCACTTGTTGGAGCAGATTTGGATTTGCGGCGAGGAAGGAGTGCCGGCGCAGCTCGAACGGGTGCGTTCGCGTGGAGTGATGGACGCTATGCGGATGGTGGGGCGATTGAGCGACCGCGGGCTTGT
>Ga0116225_1001732_pt1 | contig 15393 bp, 17 predicted proteins | sample Sb_taG_8_FD_88968 | JGI IMG/M metagenome (GOLD analysis project Ga0116225, IMG submission 88968) | Peat soil microbial communities from Weissenstadt, Germany - Sb_50d_c_BC metaG | ecosystem: Environmental > Terrestrial > Soil > Wetlands > Peat | place: Germany: Weissenstadt | collected 2010-09-21 | reverse complement strand
GCATGAGATGTCCTTGAAGGCCATGTGGAGCCATGCAGGCCGCGCCAAGGTCGAGACCCATGTCTGCGGCATCGAGGATCTTGACCATGTCTGCATGCCGCTGTGCCGGCTGGATCAGGTCAACCGCTTGCTGTGGGACATCGAGAACCCGCCGTCGAGCGTCAATTTTATCTGACTTCCGGAGCTTCGATCCGCATGGCCGAAATTGACCTTCTGCGCTCCTTGCCCAAGGCCAAGCGCAATGTGACCGAACGCAGCGACGCCAAGGACGCGGCGGTGATCGAAATCTCCAAGCAATTTGGGGAAATGTATTGGGATGGCCCGCGCAGCTATGGGTATGGCGGTTATCGCTATGATGGCCGCTGGCGGGCGGTGGCCCGCGACATCATCGCCCATTTCGGTCTGACCGCTGGCATGCGGGTGCTGGATGTCGGCTGCGGCAAAGGCTTTCTGGTCAAGGATCTGATGCTGGAGCTGCCCGGTCTGGAGGTCTTCGGCCTGGACATCTCGCACTACGCCATCACCCAGGCGCCCGAGGAACTGGCCGGGCGGCTGCATCTGGGCGGCGCCGAGGCGTTGCCTTTCGCCGACAAGTCCTTCGATTGCGTGCTCAGCCTGAACACCATTCACAATCTACCGCGCCGGCGCGCCATCGCCGCTCTGGCCGAGATCGAGCGGGTATCGCGTCAGCGCAGCTTCGTCGTGGTGGACAGCTATTACACTCCCGAGCAGAAGGCCGATTTCGAGCAATGGGCGCTGACCGCCGAGTTCCACGATTATCCCGACGGCTGGCGGCAAGCCTTCGCCGAGGCCGGTTATACCGGCGATTATTTTTGGACGATCCTGGCGTGACGCCACGGGGGCGTTGCGGGTCGGTGCCGGCATGAGGCCCGCCGTCTTTCTCGATCGCGACGGCGTGCTCAACCTGAGCGAGCTGCGCGCCGGCAAGCCCTATGCCCCGCGCCGCTGCGCCGACTTCCAGCTTTACCCCGAAGCGCTGCCCGCCCTGCGGCGGCTGAGCGATGCTGGGTTTCTGCTGATCGTAGTGACCAACCAACCCGATATCGGCAACAACTTGGCTGATCCGGCCGAGGTCGCGGCGATGAACGCTCAGCTGGCGGCGGTTCTGCCGGTGGCCGAGGTGGTGATGTGCCCGCATTCCCAAAGCGCCGGCTGCGCCTGCCGCAAGCCCCGTCCCGGCATGCTGCTTGACGCGGCGCTTCGCCATGATATTGATCTGACGGCTAGCGTCATGGTTGGCGACCGCGCCGGCGATGTTGCTGCGGGTCAGGCTGCCGGGTGCCGCACCATCTGGATCGATCGCGGTTATGCCGAGCCCGCTCCTTCCAACCCCGACCGGATCGTCGCCTCGCTGTCGACAGCGGTGGATGCGATCCTCGCCAATTTTCGCAACGACGTTTCGGGGGATGACATTCAATGACGCGGCTGGACCAGCTCAAGGTCAAAATCTTCGCCGATGGCGCCGATTTCGACAGCATCATGGCGCTTTACGCCAATCCGCTGATCAAGGGCTTCACCACCAACCCGACGCTGATGCGTAAGGCGGGGGTCACCGATTACGCGGCCTTCGCCCGCAAACTGGCCGCCGCCGTGCCGGATCGCCCGTTATCGCTGGAGGTTCTGGCCGATGATTTGCCCAGCATGCAGGCGCAGGCGCAGGTTGTCGCCAGTTGGGGCAAGAACATCAATGTGAAGATCCCGGTGACCACCACCAGCGGCGAATTCACCGGTCCCATCGTCGCCGCCTTGTCGGCGGCGGGGGTGGTGGTCAACGTCACCGCCGTCTTCACCCTGGAGCAAGTCGCGGCGATCACCCAATTGCTGCATCCCGATACGCCGGCCATCGTTTCTGTGTTCGCCGGCCGTATCGCCGACACCGGTGTCGATCCGGTGCCGCTGATGACCGAGGCTGTGCGCATCCTCGCCGCCCGGCCCAAGGCCGAACTGATTTGGGCCAGCCCGCGCGAGCTGCTGAACGTCTTTCAGGCCGACGAGGTCGGGTGCCACATCATCACCGTGACTACCGATCTTCTGGCCAAGCTGGCGCTGGTCGGCAAGCCGCTGGAGGCGTTCTCGCGCGAGACGGTGGATATGTTCTACACCGACGCCATCGCGGCGGGTTACCTGATCAACGTCTGAACAAGAAGGGCCGCGCGCCATGAGTGGAATTCCCATCGCCGTGGTCACCGGAGGAGCTGGTTTCATCGGCTCGCACATGGTCGATCTTCTGCTGGACCGCGGCTTTTGCGTGCGCGTCATCGACAGCTTGGTCGGCGGCCATGAAGGCAATCTGGCCCAGCATCGGGACAACCCGGCGCTGGAATGCCATTGGCAAGACATCCGCGCCTTGTCCGCCGACAGTCCGATCTTCGCCGGGGTCGATTATGTCTTCCACTTCGCCGGCATCGGCGACATCGTCCCCTCCATCGAAGCGCCACTCGACTATATGGACACCAATGTCCAGGGCACCGTGCGCGTGCTGGAATGCGCCCGCGCCGCCGGGGTGAAAAAGCTGGTCTACGCCTCGTCGTCATCCTGCTATGGCTTGGCGGCGGTGCCGACGCGCGAAGATCACCCGATCTCGCCGGAACATCCCTACGCCCTGTCCAAATATCTCGGCGAGCAGGCGGTGTTCCATTGGCACAAGGTCTATAAGCTGCCGGTCAACGCGGTGTGCATCTTCAACGCCTATGGCCCGCGCGTGCGCACCACCGGGGCCTATGGCGCGGTGTTCGGGGTGTTCTTCAAGCAGAAGCTAGCCGGCAAGCCGTTCACCGTGGTCGGCGATGGCAGCCAGAGCCGCGACTTCGTCTATGCCTCGGACGTCGCCCGCGCCTTCCTGCTGGCCGCCACCACCGATATCAGCGGCCAGCGTTTCAATTTGGGCGGCAATAACCCGCAATCGGTCAATCGTCTGGTCGAGCTGCTGGGCGGCGACGTCGTCTATGTTCCCAAGCGCCCCGGCGAGCCGGATTGCACCTGGGCCGACACCGCCAAGATCGAAGATCAACTGGGCTGGACGCCGCAAATCTCATTCGAGGACGGCGTGCGCCGCATGGTCGCGGACATCCACCTGTGGGACAATGCGCCGCTGTGGGAACCCGACAGCATCGCCAAAGCCACCGAGACCTGGTTCAAATATCTGGGCGACCGCACCTGACATTTCCTTCCGGATAGACCCGTCATGATCTCTTCGCTGAACGAAGCCTACCACCACAAGGTGAAGACCGCCGAGGAACTGGCGGCGATCCTTGGCCCGCGCCCGCGCGAGAAGACCGCCATCATGTGCCACGGGGTGTTCGACGTGGTGCATCCCGGTCATCTGCGCCACCTGATCTATGCGAAGAGCAAGGCCGACATCCTGATCGCCAGCCTGACCGCCGACATGCACATCGCCAAGGGCACCTATCGCCCGCATGTGCCGCAGGATCTGCGGGCGCTCAATCTGGCGGCGTTCGAGGTGGTGGATTATGTGGTCATCGACGCGCATGAGACGCCCATCGCCAACCTGAAGCAGATCCAGCCCGACTATTTCGCCAAGGGCTATGAATACACGGCGGGCGGTCTGCCGCCCAAGACCCAGGAGGAAGTGGACACCGTCGCCGGTTATGGCGGCGAGGTGCTGTTCACCCCCGGCGACATCGTCTATTCGTCGTCCAAGCTCATCGAGATGCAGCCGCCGAATCTGAAGACGGAAAAGCTGCTGATTCTGATGGACATGGTCAACCTGACCTTCGACGATCTGCGCCAGACCTTGGCGAAGTTCCCCGGCAAGCGGGTGCATGTGGTCGGCGACACCATCGTCGACAGCCTGACCGACTGCACCATGATCGGTGGGCAGACCAAGACTCCGACCATGTCGGTGCTGTTCCAGGAAAAGACCGACTTCATCGGCGGGGCCGCCGTGGTCGCCGAGCATCTGCGCGCCGCCGGAGCCGAGGTGGTGTTCTCGACCGTGCTGGGCAACGACTCGATGAAGGACTTCGTGCTGGAGGGGTTGAAGAAATCCGGCGTCGATTGCCGCGCCGTCATCGATCCGACCCGCCCGACCACCAACAAGAACGCCATCGTCGCCGGAGGCTACCGCCTGCTGAAGGTGGATACGTTGGATAACCGCTCGATTTCGGACAAAATCCGCAAGACCTTGACCAAGGCGATCAAGGACGTGCCCGCCGACGCCGTGGTGCTGTCGGACTTCCGCCACGGCATCTTCAACAGCCGCACCATCCCCGGTCTGGTCGCCGCCATCCCCAAGGGGGCGTTCAAGGTCGCTGATAGTCAGGTCGCCAGCCGCTGGGGCAATATCGTCGAATTCCAGGATTTCGACCTGATTACCCCCAACGAACGCGAAGCCCGCTTCGCCCTGGCCGATCAGGATTCCGGCGTGCGTCCGCTGGCGGCGCGGCTGTACGATCAGGCGCACTGCAAGACCTTGATCCTGAAACTGGGGGATCGCGGCGTGTTGACCTATCGCTCCGCCAACCACGAGGCGCTCGATTCGTTCTTCGTCGTCGACAGCTTCGTCGACCGCGTCGTCGATGCCGTGGGGGCTGGCGACGCGCTGCTGTCCTATGCGACCTTGGCCATGCTGGTCAGCGGCAACCCGGTGCTGGCCACCATCCTCGGCTCGATGGCGGCGGCGGTGGAATGCGAGGCCGATGGCAACTGGCCGGTGCGCGCCGACGACGTGCTGGCCAAGATCGACGCCGTCGAAAAACGCGTCCGCTACGAGGCCTGACGATCATGCGCGTCATCGTCGTCGGGCTGGGTGTGCAGGGTCACAAACGCCGCAAATTCGCCGGAGCCGATTTCGTCGCCTCGGTCGATCCGGTCAATCCCGAGGCTGATTACAAATCCGCCTTCGACGTGCCGCTGAGCGATTACGACGCCGTTCTGGCCTGCATCCCCGACCAGCCCAAGGTCGAGTTGCTGCGCTATTTCCTCTCGCACGCCAAATCGGTGCTGGTGGAAAAGCCGCTGTGGGCCGAGGACGAGGCGGCGCTGGTCGAGTTGCAGCAAATCGCCCGCGCCCAAGGCGTGGTCTGCGCCACCGCCTATAACCACCGCTTCGAGCCGCATTTCGTCGCCATGAAGGATCTCATCCAGTCGGGGGAATTGGGGCGGATCTATTCCTGCCGCATGCTCTACGGCAACGGCACCGCGCGCTTGGTGCGCGATTCGGCGTGGCGCGACCAGGGGGCGGGGGTGCTGCCCGATCTCGGCTCGCATTTGCTGGATACCGCCCGCTTCTGGTTCGGCCCCATGGCCGACAGCTTTACCCTTTTGGCGGCCAACCGCTTCGAGAACAAGGCTCCCGACCATGTGGTGATCGGTAGCGAATCCACGAGGCCGCGTCTGGAACTGGAGATGACGCTGCTGATGTGGCGCAACCATTTTACCTGCGACATCCTGGCCGAGAACGGCACTGCCCATATCGAATCCTTATGCAAATGGGGGGCGACGAGCTTCACCACGCGCCGTCGCGTCCTGCCCTCGGGCCGTCCCATCGAGCGGGTGGTGACGCTGACCCAAGAGGATCCGACTTGGGCGCTGGAATACGCCCATTTCAAAGCGCTGGTCGAGCAAGGCGCTCAGACCGACTTGTCCAACGATCTGTGGCTGCACCAGACCCTGACGCGCCTGTCCAAGGAGGCAATTGCCCGATGAGCAAGCCCGTGGTCGGTTTTGCCGGCATGACCCATCTCGGCCTCAATTCCGCCGCCGCCGCCGCCGCGCGGGGGTTCCCGGTGCTGGGCTATCACGATGATCCAGCGCTGATCGAGCGCTTGCGGCGGCACGACTTGCCGGTGATGGAACCCGGCCTTGACGCCACCATCGCCGCCAATGCCGAGCGCCTGACCTTTACCGCCGATGCCGCCGAGTTGAGCCGCTGCGACATCGTCTATATCGCCGCCGATGTGCCCACCGACGATGCAGCGACCTCCGACCTTGGCCCCATCGTCGCTTTGATCGACACCGTGGCCGGCGTGTTGCGCGACGACGCGGTGATGGTGGTGCTGTGTCAAGTGCCGCCCGGCTTCACCCGCGCCATTACCTCGGTGCCGCATGACCGCTTGATCTATCAGGTGGAGACGCTGATTTTCGGGGTCGCCATGCAGCGGGCGTTGCATCCTGAACGCGTCATCATCGGCCTCGCCGAGCCCGAGGCGGGGTTGCCGGTAAAATACGCCGAACTGCTGGCCGCCTTTGACTGCCCGCTGTTCCCGATGCGCTATGAATCGGCGGAGCTGGCGAAAATCAGCATCAATTTCTGTCTGGTCGCCTCGGTCAGCGTCGCCAACACCCTGGCCGAAGTGTCCGAAGCGGTCGGCGCCGACTGGTCCGAGATCGCTCCGGCGTTGAAGACCGACAGACGCATCGGCCCCTATGCCTATCTGACGCCCGGCCTCGGCATCTCCGGCGGCAATCTGGAGCGCGATTTGCGCACCATCATCTCGCTGGGCGGCAGCCATGGCACCGATACGGGCGTGGTCGAAGCGTGGATGAACAATTCCGCCCACCGCAAGGATTGGCTGTGGCGTACCCTGCGCACCATCCAACCGCAAGCGCGCATCGCCGTGCTGGGGCTGGCCTATAAGGAAAACACCCATTCGACCAAGAACTCGCCGTCCTTGCAACTTCTGGCGCATCTGAATGACCGCCCGGTGCGCGTCTATGATCCGGTGGTGCCGGCCTCGGTGGTGCCGTCCGCCACCGGCAGCGATTCGGCCCTGGCCTGCGCCGAAGGAGCCGACGTGCTGGTCATTGCCACCCCCTGGCCGCAGTTCCGCGAGTTGACCATTGCCGATCTGGCCCGCGTCATGGCGGGGCGCACGTTGATCGACCCCTATCGCATTCTCGATGGCCGCCAAGCCGTCGCTGCTGGTTTCTCCTGGCATACGCTGGGTATGCCGCCCTTGATTCCGGCCTGACGGAGAACCCTTCATGCTGCATCATCTGAACGTTGTTCCAGTCGCTCCATCCCGTGTCGTGGTCATCGGAGCCGGCGGCTTCGTCGGCGCGGCGGTGGCTGAGCGCTTGACGCAAGCCGGCGTGCCGGTGCTGCGCCTGACCCGCGCCGAGGTCGGTCTGCTGGCTCCCGACGCCGCCGACCGGCTGGCGGCGCATCTGCGTGACGGCGACAGCGTCGTCGCGGCGGCGGCCATAGCGCCCTGCAAGACCGTCGCCATGCTGACGGACAACGCCGTACTGACCCTGGCGCTGGTCACGGCGCTGAGCCGGGTGGCGTTGGCGCATGTGGTCAATATCGGCTCCGACGCCGTGTTTATCGACCAGACCGTTCCGTTGACCGAGGACTCGCCCAAGGCTCCCGACAGCCTGCATGGGGTGATGCATCTAGCCCGCGAGATCGCCTTTCACAGCACCGTCACCGCGCCGCTGGCGATCCTGCGCCCGACGCTGATTTATGGCGCGGATGATCCGCATAACGGCTATGGCCCCAACCAGTTCCGCCGCAAGGCCAATCGCGGCGAGGACGTCACCCTGTTCGGTGAAGGCGAGGAGCGCCGCGATCATATCGCCGTGGATGATGTGGCCGAGATCGTCTGCCGGGTGCTGACGCATCGCTCGACCGGCGACCTCAATCTGGCGACCGGGGTGGTGACAAGCTTCCGTGCCATCGCCACGCTGGCGGTGGGTTTGGCCGGAGCGGGGCGGGTTATCGGCTCGCCACGAACGGGGCCGATGCCGCATAACGGCTATCGCGCCTTCGACATCGCCGCCATCGCCAAAGCCTTTCCCGGCTTTGCGCCGCTGCCCTTGGCCCAAGGCATGGCCATGGCCCAAGCCGCCGAGTTCCCCAAGGGCTGAGGCGCTTGCTTGCGTCACGAAACTGTCTATTAAGTGGGAGCATCGAGGGTTTGACTGGATCTCCCGCCTGATGACTTTGCCCCATATCCTTTTGCTCGTCGGCGCGGCGTTCATCGCTGGCGTTATGAACGCGGTCGCCGGTGGCGGCTCGTTCCTTACCTTTCCGGCGCTGGTGTTCGCGGGAATCCCTTCGGTGATGGCCAATGCCACCAGTACGGTGGCATTGTTCCCGGCCAGCTTTGCCAGCGCCTGGGCCTATCGCCACGATTTCCCCCGTATCGAAGGGCTGCGCGCCTCTACCTTGCTGATGATCAGCCTTGCCGGCGGTATTGTCGGGGCGCTGCTGCTGATCTTCACCCCCGAACGCACCTTCGACGCCATCGTGCCGTGGCTGCTGCTGGCCGCCACCACCCTGTTCGCCACCAACAGGCGGCTGATTCCCTGGCTGAAGCGAAACGTGCATACCGGCCCGCATTTGCTTGGCGTGGTGCAATTCGCCATCGCCATTTATGGCGGCTATTTCGGCGGGGCCGTCGGCATCATGATGCTGGCCTTGTTCGGCCTGTTGGGGGTCAGCCAAATTCACGCCGCCAATGCGCTGAAGACCCTGTTGTCGGGGGCGCTCAACGCCGTGGCCGTGGTTTGCTTCATCTTGGCCGGCAAGGTCGAGTGGATCCCGGCGGGGATCATGGTGCTGTCGGCGGTAGCGGGGGGCTATGCCGGCGCGCGCGTCGCCCGGAGCATGAACCCGGAGCATATCCGGGCCAGCATCATCGTCATCGGCTTGGCGATGACGGCGGTGTTCTTCATTCGGCAATGAGATAAGGCAGAAGCTGGCGGCGACCCTGGGGATCGCCGCCTTACCCGCTCTTTACTTGAGGGTCGCCAGATAGGCGATCACGTTCTCACGACCGACGGGATCCTTGACGCCCGGATAGGTCATCTTGTTGCCGGCAATGAAGTCCTTGGGGCCGGACAGCCACTTGTCCAGGTTCTCGGCGGTCCAGGTCACGCCGGAGTTCTTGACGGCGTCGGAATACTTGAAGCCGTCGATGCTGCCGGCCTTGCGGCCAACCACGCCGAACAGGCTGGGGCCGACCAGATTCTTACCGGCGACCGGGGAATGACAGGCCTTGCATTGGTTGAAAATCTTCTCACCAGCGGCGGCGTCGCCGGCGGCGAAGGCGGGGGCAGCCGCCGAGATCATGGTCGCCGCGCACAGCGCCGCGAAAAGGGACCGAGTACCTTTCATGAGACTTTCCTTAATGCAATTTATGGGAAGAGAGACGCCGATGCCGAAACACCGCCCCACCCACCATCCCGTTCTGGGTTGGAGACGGTCGAGAAATTATACTCTCTGAGCCTTGCGGGGAAGCCCCAACCGAAGCCCGGCCTGGGTGGACTGCCCAATACGGTTGCGCCGCCGCCCTTTGGGATAGGCTATGATCCGCTTTGAAACACCCTTTGTCCGCGCGTAAGGCCTGTCGATCATGAGAGAAACCGATGCTGACGCCGCATGGCATGGACTGGCCTCCTGCGAGAAATGCGGTATTCGCGATCTGGTTCTCTTCGCCGACCTCGCCAACGAGGACTTCAGCGCCATTCATCTGCCCATCGAGGATATCTGGCTGCCGCCGGGGGCAGCGCTCTATCAGGCTGGTCAGGCGGCCGAGGCGCTGTTCACTGTGCGCGAGGGCTTGGTGAAGCTGGAGCAATATCTGCCTGATGGGGCGCTGCGCATCGTCAGTTTGGCCGGCGACGGCGATGTCGCCGGACTGGAAGCCACCGTGGCCGCCGCCTACGAGCATACGGCGATCACCTTGCAGCCAACCAAGGTGTGCCGTATCCCCAAGGAGGTGGTGGCCCGGCTGTCGCCGAAGCTGCATCGGCAGTTGATGAACAAGTGGTATGCCTCGGTGCAGCGGTCGCAGGAATGCACGCGCGAGCTATCGACCGGCAGTGCCCGTCAACGGGTCGCCCGGCTGTTCCTGCTGCTGGCTCCGGCTGCCGCCGAGCGCTGCCGGCTGTTCGGGCGCGAGGACATCGGGGCCTTGTTGGGCATCACCACCCAAACCGCCAGCCGTATCGTCGCCGAGTTCAAGCGGGCCAAGCTGGCCGAGGAAGTCGCCCCCAACATCTTCCGCCGCGATATCGCCGCTTTGGAAAAACTCGCCGTCGAAGGCTGAATCCCGCCGAGGGATTGCGAATTGCGAATGCGGAGAGGCGGAGGCGACCGTTAGGGTGTGGCCGCTTTCCGCCCAGCGCCTCCTTCCGATGTCCTGCGGGCGGGTTGAAGAAGGAATTCTCGATGACGCTCATGTCCCCGGCTGATGAGACGCCGACCCAGCGCAAGCCGAAGGCCACCATGTACGCCAATCGCGGCAAGGCCTATCCCCGCTTCCTGAACGGCGGCCTGTTCCGCCGGGTCAAATGGCTGGCGACGCTGGTGACCTTGGCGGTGTTCTGGATCAGCCCGTGGATTCGTTGGGATCGTGGGCTGGGAGCGCCCGATCAGGCCATCCTGATCGACCTGCCGGGCCGCCGCGCTTACTTCTTCTTCATCGAGATTTGGCCGCAGGAGGTTTACTACCTGACCGGCCTGCTGATCATCGCGGCTCTGCTGCTGTTCTTCGTCTCCGCCTTGCTGGGCCGTGTGTGGTGCGGCTTCGCCTGCTGGCAGACGGTGTTCACCGACGTCTTCGTGTGGATCGAACGAATGTTCCAGGGCGAGCGGAACCAGCGCATGGCGCTCGACAAGCAGCCGTGGACGCTTGGCAAACTGGCGCGCAAGCTGGCCACCCATGCCGGCTGGATCATTGTCTCGGTAGGGTTCGGTTATGGCTTCGTGCTGTATTTCGACGACGCCCCGGCGGCGACGCGGGCCTTGCTGACGGGGGGTGCCAGCCTCACCCAATACGGCACCGTGGCGCTGATGAGCGTGTTCCCCTATCTGCTGGCCGGCTATGCGCGCGAGAACGTGTGCATCTATATGTGCCCCTATGCCCGCTTCCAGGCGGCGATGTTCGACGAGCATTCAATGATCGTCAGCTACGAATCCTGGCGCGGCGAACCGCGCGCCATGCTCAAGGGCAAGCCCGACTTCACCAAGCAGGGCCACTGCGTCGATTGCAAGATGTGCATCCAAGTGTGCCCCACCGGTATCGACATCCGCAACGGCAGCCAGTTGGCCTGTATCGGCTGCGCCTTGTGCATCGATGCCTGCGATTCCGTGATGGACCGCTTCGGCCTGCCGCGCGGATTGCTCACCTATGACTCGGTGTTCAACCAGCAAGCCCGCGCGGTCGGCAACACCAGCCAGAGGACCAAGCTGCTGCGCCCGCGCGTCTATATCTATCTGGCCATCATCACCTTGGTCGCCAGCGTGATGGTCTACAGCTTTTCGACCCGCAAGAGCTTCGACGTGACCGCGCTGCACGAACGCTCGCCGGTCTATGTCGAGCTGTCGGGCAACCGCCTGCGCAACGGCTACACCATCAAGGTGCTGAACATGGTGCGCAAGCAGGGGCGGTTCAAACTGACCGTCGAAGGCGTCCGTGACGCCACGCTGAACGTCATCGGCATTGATGGCGAGGGTTTGAAAGAGGTCGAACTTCCGGTCTCGCCCGATTCGGTGGGCACCTTCCATGTCTTCGTCACTGCGCCGCGGGCGTCGCTCGATGGCAAGGCGGTGCCGATGACGGTGTCGGTGGCCGACGAGGATAACGGCAAGGTCGAGACTCACCGCAACCTGTTCGCCGGCCCCGATGCGGAGTGATTGAACGACGAGAGACGGGGGAAGGGTCGCCAGACCTCTCCCCCGTCTTGAAACTGGCTCCGGAGGAGGGATTCGAACCCCCGGCCAAGCGGTTAACAGCCGCTTGCTCTACCACTGAGCTACCCCGGATCATGACGTGGCCGCGTCTGAGGGAAGAATGGCCTAAAAGACCCGGTTAGGGGAGCTGTCCAGGCGCGCTAGGCCGCCGGACTCTTCCCATGACCGGGAGGACGAGGACTTATTTTCCCATCTCCGGATTGGGCTGGGGAGTCTCGGCGCAGGCTCCGCCACGTCCATCTCCCAGGCCGTTATTGCCGTTGCCGCTGCCGGAACATCCGTTGCCGTGGAAGCTGCCGACGTTGCCGTTGCCGTTGCCGTTGCCGGAATTTCCATTGCCGTTGAAGCTACCGGTATTGCCGTTGCCGTTCCCATTGCCGGAACCGCTTCCCGCCGCGCCTTGGGCGGGAAGTTCGCGCAGAAGGCCTTGCAGCATGTCATGCAGATCGGCGGGTGGATCCGGTGTCGTCGCCGTTACGGCCAACATACCCGCCAGCACCAAACCGCTTTTCCTCATAACAGAGTCTCCACCGGTCATCAGTTGCTGTTGTTGTTGCCGTTATAATTGCCGTTGAGATAGCCGATATTGCCGCTGCCGTTATAGCTTCCGCTGCCAGCGACACTGCCATTGCCGTTAAAGTTTCCGTTCACACCACCGATATTCTTGTTGCCGTTGTTGCTTCCGCCATTTCCGTTCCCATTGGCCGCGCCGATGTTGCTGTTTCCGCTTTGGGTGCCGGTGTTGAGGTTGCCGTTCAAGGCGCCAAGGTTGTTGTTGCCGCTGGTGCTGGAGGTGTTGCTCGTTCCGTTGAACGCGCCGATGTTGCCGCAACCGCTGTTAAAAGCGCCGATATTCTGGGCACAGCCGCCGCTCGACGGAGCCCCGGTAATGGAGGCCGGCAATGTCGTCGTCGAGGCGGCCTGCCCCGCTTGCGCGGCGGCGGCCAGGGACATGGCGGCGACAGCGGCCAGCACTATGGATTTCATTGCGTTACTCCTGTCTGCGTGACTTCCGTTTCGGACGAAGAAGAATCGACGAAAAAAGAAAGAGGCCGCCCGCGTTGCCGGCGGCCTCCTGCGTTACGCCTTAGTGGTTGGCGTTGCCGTTCAGGTTCCCGTTGGCGATGCCGAAGTTGCCATTGCCATTCAGGTTGCCGTTCAGCGCGCCCAAGTTGGCGTTGCCGTTGCCATTGCCGTTCAGCGCGCCGAAGTTGCCATTGCCATTCAGGTTGCCGTTGGCGACGCCCTTGTTCAGATTGCCATTCAGGTTACCGTTGCCGATGCCGACATTGCCGTTGCCATTGCCGTTGCCGCTCAGCGCGCCGAGGTTGGCGTTGCCGTTGCCGTTGCCGTTGGCGATACCGACATTGCCGTTGCCATTGCCATTGCCGCTTCCGACGGCGGGGACGGCAGCCATGGCGGTGGAGGCCATCAAGGTCAGCGCGGCGGCGATGGTGAGGAGCTTGTTCATCTGGTTTTCCTTCCTGGTTTTCATCTGCACTGTGAAGGGCAGGAGCATTGTCACCAGCCCCTGAGCCCAACCATTCGACCCGCGATTTGCCGGTACGAAGTGAGCGGATGTTGCCCAATTCCGGCCGTCGAGCACAAATCGGCAAAGTTGCCGATGGCCAGATGGCTATAACGTCGATGGCGAAACCGCAGATTTCCGCGACTTTTCCTCGACGCTTGGGCGGTGATACTGGCCGCCTGTTCGCTCCGCACTCATCGCGGCGGTCTAAATACGAGGCGGACCGCCCGCTTGCGCCGGCGGCCTAAGCCGATCGATCGATGGCCGGTTTGCCGATTTGCCGGACGCGCGGAAAACAGGCAGCACTTCAGGCTCCCGCGTAGGGCCGCTGTGTGTGCGATGAGCTATCCCCACACATTGTTCGGCCTGCCCCGGCTGATGGAGGAGTGAGTGATGAAGAGATCGATGATGGTGGTGGTCCTGATCGCTGCCGCGGCACTTAGCCAGGCCGCTCAGGCTGGCAGCTTGAATGGCAACAATAACGGCAACGGCAATGTCGGTATCGGAAACGGCAACAATAACGGCAACGCGAATGCCGGATATTTTAACGGCAATATCAACGGAAACGGCAATATCGGCGTGGCGAGCGGTAATTCCAACGGCAATGCGAACCTCGGCGCCTATAACGGCAACGGTAACGGCGTCGCCAATATCGGCGTTTCCAATGGCAACCTGAATGGGAATGTCAATCTGGGTTCAAATAACGGAAATGGCAATGGCAATGGAAACGTTGGCATTTCCAATGGCAATTTGAACGGGAATGTCAATAAAGGAAGCGCAAATGGCAATGGCAATGGCAATGGAAACGTGAACGTTCTTCTGCCATAGCTGCCAAATTTCATTATATGTGTATTAGATGTGCCCGCTGTAGATGGCGGCGGGCACATTTGAATGTATGTGCTTTGCATTTGCGTGCGGACCAGTTCGAACGGCAATGGTGTTTCCTCCGTTCGCGCAGGGAACATTCGGACGGCAGTGAAATCCCGCGCAAGTGACAACATAAAGTGCATTTTGATAAATGCAGTGTTGTCTCTACCTAGAACGATCTCATCAATGTGAAGCGTTGCGTCACAATAATTAACGGCTAATAATCAACGAAATGCGATTATACATCTAAGTAGTAGTGCTAAGTGGGAGGTATATGGATATGAGTGCTTTAAACTCCGCACTTTGTGCCTTTGTCGTGCTGGCTAGCGTTTGCTCGAGCGGCGTAGTGTGGGCGCAAAGCACCAATTCCGACTGGGGCGGTAACGCCCAGTTCCGCTCGACCAATGACCAGGCGACGATGCTGAATCAGGCGGACATGCAGAAGCGGGCCAGTACCGGCTATTATCAATCTTACGGCACCAACTACTATACCACCAACAACATAACTACGACAACAAGCACAACCATAGGCGCCCTCAACAAGGTGCAGGTGGGGAGCAATGCGTCCAATGTTTCGGTCGTTTCCGGAGCCAAGAATACCGGCTGTGGCGACGCCTCGATCATGATCGGCTCGGGGCCGGCGGTTAAATCCTGCGGGGGGCAATGACATGCGTTCGCTGGCTGTGCTGCTTGCGGTCCTGACTCTTGGCGGCTGCGCCAATGGCGTCGGGTCACCTCACTCTCCCGCCAAACTTGTGTCTGGTCCGCCGGTGCAGGATGTCGTCACTCCCTATGACAAGGCCATCGCCTGCCTGTCCACGCAGCCCCACCCCAACTCGATCATCGCGGTCGGCGAGATATCGGATTCGACGGGCCGAGACTCGATGGGCAATGACGGCCAGGGCCGCTACATCACCCAGGCGGCGGGCGATATCGTGCAAACCGCCCTGAAGCAATCGGGAGTGTCGCAGGTCGTCAACCGCCGCGACCCACGAGTTATGATCGCCGAGATCCAATGGGGCATCCGTTCGGTGTCGTCGGTGATTCCCGCCGAATATTTCGTCACCGGCAGTATCAACACCCTCGATTTCATCCCTGGCGCGACGGCAGAGGTTAGCGTTGCCGGCATCGGCCCCAACTACCGGCAATACCGCGCGCTGGTCGGGCTCGATTTGGCGCTGACCAAGGCTTCGACCGGTGAGGTCGTCGCCATCTCCAGCGTGCAGAAGCAAATTTTCGCCGACGATGCCGGCTTCGGCGTCGGCCGGTTTTTCGGCACCACGCTGGTCCAGATCAACCTGGACACCCAGCAACG
>Ga0116225_1001727_pt1 | contig 15402 bp, 13 predicted proteins | sample Sb_taG_8_FD_88968 | JGI IMG/M metagenome (GOLD analysis project Ga0116225, IMG submission 88968) | Peat soil microbial communities from Weissenstadt, Germany - Sb_50d_c_BC metaG | ecosystem: Environmental > Terrestrial > Soil > Wetlands > Peat | place: Germany: Weissenstadt | collected 2010-09-21 | reverse complement strand
CGGGGAACTTGCGCAGACTCCGCTTGAAGGCTGCAGGGCTGGATGGGGACAACATGTTCGCCTCCGTCAACGACATCGCCGAGCCAGAACGATCCTAGCAAGGTTGTGGAATAAGGAGCGCCAGCCGGGGCTTGTTAAAAGACCTCTGGACAAAGGTCTGCGTTCCGATGATCCCGCCAGTGATTGTAGGCGTATAAGAATAAGTGACAGTGACCATGATCACGCTTTGGCCGGATGTTCCCAGGCCGGTGGCGGTCGCGATCGCCGCGTTCATCTGCGCCGTGGTGTCGCCGCCGCTGCCGGTGGTGCAGCGCCAGCCCAACTGCGGCACGTTGCTGGAATTGAAACTGATGCTGACGACATCGACGGTCAGCACCGAACTGGTGGTCGGCAAGGGCGACAGCACCTGCGACGCCGCCAGCACCAGATCGGTGAAATTGCCCGACAGGCTGGGTTCCTGGCTCATCAAATCGCCGACCGACTGCGCCGCCATCATCGCCTTGGTGGAGGCCACGGACATTTGCGACAACTGCGCCATGCCCAGCCACCCGGCCAGCATGACCGGTAACACCAAAGCGAATTCGGTGGCAGCCAAACCCGACCGGTCGCTAAGGAATGTCCACAACAGAGAACGCGGCTTGTCCATCAATAGGGCTCATTCTTGAAGACCATGGTGTACTGGATCGGATAGGTCTGACTGGCTCCCGCGCCCAGAATGTAGTTCAGTCCCGGCGTGATGGTGTGCCAGTTGTAGATCACCTGCACGGCGACGATGTCATTGCCGGTCGCCGACGGCGCCGACGAGACGCCGGTGTCGTAGCATTGATTGACCTGATTGCCCTGGGAATCGAAGGTCGCCGCCGGCAACGACACCGCGCCGAAGGTGGCGAAGCTTTGCACATAGAAATACAGCGAGTTGCAGTCGATTTGCCCATCGACGCCATTGCACACCGCCGTGCGGAAAGCCGCCAGCGTGGCCGCCGGGGGCGTGCCGCAGGTGGTGTCAGAGTTCAGCACCCCCGGCTGGCCAGTACGGACTTGGCGGGCGGCAACGCCGATGGCGCCCTGCACCACCGTGTTGGTAAAGGCCATCACTCCGGTTTCGATGATAGCGAAGGTCAGGCCGATAAACGGCACGGCGATGAAAGCAAGCTCCATCGCCGTCGCCCCGTCGTTCTGCCGCCACAACCGCCGCAGACCGCACGACACGCGGCTCCGCCATCCCGACGGGCCGGTGGTGTCGATGACGGGCGGCGGTGGGCTGAGCATATCCACGCTTTCAGCGAAGAGGCCCCGATTGGGGGAAGGCCCTAAGTCTATTCCCAAATCGGCAAGCGGCTCTATGACCGCTGTCACATCGGCGATTTCTGTGTCCGATTGTACTCAAGCTGTTCGGGTGTGAGTTGCAAGCCCAGGAACACTTCGTATTTGGCCAGATCGTCGAGTTTGGGCACCTTGAAGGTCGCCTCAACCTCGGAATCGATATAGCGCACGCGGTCGGTGTTCTCGGGGAACTCCAGCGGCACCTGCATGATCGCCTTGCCCTTGGGGGTGGACGAAAAGGCCGGAATAGCGATGAAATAGGCGATATCGGCCTTGCGCCCCTTAGCGGCCGGCCCACGCTGGGCGTCGATGCCGACCTGCATGGTCACCGTCATAATCTGCTTCTCGTAATCGAATTTGCAGCTTCCGTGATAGCCGGTGAACTCGGCCTGCAATTCGACGTCGGTGATGTCGCGTCCCTGGCCGGTGCGGAACTGCGTCAGCTTGGAGGCCTCGGACAGCACCGAGACGCGTGGACAAGGCGGCAGTTCCTTCTTGGACTCGAACAACGAACAGCCGCCCAGCGCGACCAGGGCCGCCAGCGCGGCGGCGGAACGGAATGCAAACTTCATCTCAGATACGCCCATGGCTGCCGTCTTGGAACGAATGCCTGCCGCCGGATACGCGCCAAGACCCAGCCTTTAAGGGCGGCTCATGAGTTGACCTTTTGCCGGACAAGCAATTCTGCTATTGCTGACGACTTTAGAGAACCGCGCGGCAACGCACAAGCCGCCGCGCGCGGACCTTTGCATTCCTGCCCTCGATCGGGATCATGATCAAACCCTCGCTCACCATTCTGCTCGCCAGCCCGCGCGGCTTCTGCGCCGGCGTCGATCGCGCCATTCATATCGTCGAAGAGGCCTTGCGCAAATACGGGCGTCCGGTCTATGTGCGCCACGAAATCGTGCATAACCGCTTTGTTGTGCAATCCCTGGAAGCGAAAGGCGCAGTGTTCGTCGACGAACTGGACGAAGTGCCCGAAGGCCGCCCGGTGGTGTTCTCGGCGCATGGCGTCGCCAAATCGGTGCCCGCCAAAGCCGAGGCGCGCGGGATGTTCTATCTCGACGCCACCTGCCCGCTGGTCACCAAGGTCCACCACGAAGCCATCCGCCATGCCGGGGACGGCCGCCAGATCATCATGATCGGCCATGCCGGCCATCCCGAGGTGGTCGGCACCATGGGCCAAGTCGCCCCCGGACAGGTGCTGCTGGTCGAAGATCTGGCGCAGGCCGAAGCCATCGCTCCCGACCGTCCCGACCAGTTGGCCTATATCACCCAGACCACGCTGTCGGTGGACGACACCGCGCAAATCGTCGCCACCCTGCGCCGCCGCTTCCCCGCCATCGACGGCCCGCGCAAGGAAGACATCTGCTATGCCACCACCAACCGTCAGCAGGCGGTCAAGGCCATCGCCCCCTTGTGCGACGCGGTGATGGTGATCGGCGCCCCCAATTCCTCGAACTCCAAGCGGTTGGTCGAGGTGGCGGCGCGCGCCGGCTGCCCCACCGCCTTGCTGGTGCAGCGCGCCGCCGATATCGAGTGGGGCCAGTTGGACGGCATCTTGCGCCTTGGCGTCTCCGCCGGAGCCTCGGCCCCCGAGGTGCTGGTCGACGAGGTCATCGAGGCTTGCCGCACACATTTCACCGTGACCATCGAAGAGGTGTCGGTAACCCGCGAGACCATCGCCTTCAAGCTTCCCGCCGAACTGGTGAGTCCCTGACATGGCCGTCTATACCGACGTTTCGGACGAAGACCTGGAAGCCTTCGTCGCCGAATACGACATCGGCACCGTCGAAGGCTTCAAGGGCATCGCCGAGGGAGTCGAGAACTCCAACTACCTGCTGCAAACCACCACCGGCAACTACATCCTGACGCTCTACGAAAAGCGCGTGGATCCCGGCGATCTGCCGTTCTTCATCGGCCTGATGGAGCATCTGGCGAGCCAGGGGCTGGCCTGCCCGACGCCCTTGCGCGGGCGCGACGGCATCGATTTGCGCAGCCTATGCGGCCGCCCCGCCGCCATCGTCACTTTTCTGCAAGGGCTGTGGCCCAAGCGCCCGAATGCCCGCCACTGCGCCTCGCTGGGCAAGGCGATGGCCGAGCTGCATCTGAAGGGGTTGTCCTTTCCGCACAGCCGCCCCAATTCGCTGGGCCTGCACGGCTGGCGTCCGCTGTTCGAGTTGGAAGCCCACCGCGCCGACGAGGTCAAGCCGGGCTTGGCCGACCAGTTGCGCCGCGAATTGGACGGTCTGGAAAAACATTGGCCGCGTGATCTGCCGACCGGAATCATCCATGCCGATTTGTTCCCCGACAACGTTTTCTTCAAGGGCGAGCAGGTATCGGGGCTGATCGACTTCTATTTCGCCTGCACCGATTTCCTCGCCTATGATATCGCCATCTGCCTGAACGCCTGGTGCTTCGAACCCGATGGCAGCTTCAACGTCACCAAGGCGCGGTTGATGTTGTGGAACTATCAGCAGGTGCGCCCGCTATCCGCCGCCGAGTTCCTGGCCTTGCCGACCCTGGCGCGCGGCGCGGCGATGCGCTTTCTGCTGACCCGGCTGTATGACTGGCTGAACACCCCCGCCGGAGCCTTGGTCAAGCGCAAGGATCCGCTGGAATACGAGCGCAAGCTGCGCTTCCACGCCCAGGTCGGCGGCCCCGGAGCCTATGGGTTGGAGTATTGGGACATGGCGGCGGGCGAAATATGAGTGAGTTGACCCAGGTCGAACTGTTCACCGACGGCGCCTGTTCGGGCAATCCCGGCCCTGGTGGCTGGGGGCTGATCATGCGCTGGAAAGGCGCAGAAAAGGAGATGTGCGGCGGCGAGCCTCACACCACCAACAACCGCATGGAAATGATGGCGGTCATCGAGGGTCTCAACGCGATGAAGCGCCCCTGCGAAATCGATGTCTACACCGACAGCCAATATGTCCAGAAGGGCATCACCGAATGGGTGCATGGCTGGAAAAAGCGCGGCTGGAAGACCGCCGACAAGAAGCCGGTGAAGAACGAAGACCTGTGGAAGATGCTCGACGAGGCCGCCTCCCGCCATAAGGTGCAATGGCATTGGGTCCGCGGCCATGCCGGTCATGCCGAGAACGAACGCGCCGATGAGTTGGCCCGCCAAGGCCTGGAAGCCGCCCGCCCGCCACGCTGACCAAAGGCCGGTCATCAAGCTGTCATTGGCGGAGGGCCGGCGCTTCTGGGAATACTACCGCAATCCCCCTGCCCACCAAGGACCGCCCATGAAGATCGCCGCCGCTCTGTTCGCGTTGACCGCGTTGACCGCTGCCGCGCCTGCCGCGCAGGCCGCACCTGCCGGGCTGAACAAGATCGACCACATCGTGGTGATCTATCTGGAAAACCGCAGCTTCGACAATCTGTATGCCCTATTCCCCGGAGCCAACGGCTTGTTGGGCAAGCATACCGCTTGGGCACCGCAGGTTGACAAGGACGGCAAGCCCTATGCGGTGCTGCCCACCGTCAAGGATCCCCGCTTTCCCGCCGCCCTGCCCAACGCGCCGTTCCGCATCGAGCAATATGTGCCGCAGGAAGAGTCGACCATCGACCTGGTGCACCGCTTCTATCAGAATCAGGCGCAGATCGACGGCGGCAAGAACGACAAATACGCCGCCATCAGCGATGCCGGCGGCATGGTGATGGGCTTTTATGACAGTCGCGGCACCAAGCTGTGGAATTATGCCCGCCAATACACCTTGGCCGACAACTTCTTCCAAGGCGCCTTCGGCGGTTCGCTACTGAACCATTTGTGGCTGGTCTGCGCCTGCACGCCGCGCTTCGACGGCGCTCCTGACTCGCTGAAGGCCAAGCTCGACGCCAATGGCGCCATGCTCAAGGATGGTGCGCTCAGCCCCGACGGCTATGTCATCAACACCATCTACACCCAGTCACAGCCGCATCCTCCTTCGACCGATCCGGCCAAGCTGCTGCCGCCGGTGACGCTGCCGACCATCGGCGACCGCCTTTCGGAAAAGAACATCGCCTGGGCATGGTATTCGGGCGGATGGAACGACGCCTTGGCCGGCAAGCCCGACGAGACCTTCCAGTACCACCACCAGCCCTTGGCCTATTTCGCCAATTTCGCCGATGGCACCCCCGGTCGGGCGCAGCATCTGAAGGACGAGACCGAGCTTTACGCCGACATCGCCAAAGGCAGCCTGCCGACAGTAACGTTCTACAAGCCGATCGGCGCAGAGAACCAGCATCCCGGCTATTCCAACATCACCAACGCCGACAACCGCGCCGCCGATGTGATCGGCAAGTTGCAGGCCAGCCCGATGTGGAAATCCACAGCCATCATCGTCACCTATGACGAGAACGGCGGCTTTTGGGATCACGTCGCCCCGCCCAAGGCCGACCGCTGGGGCCCCGGCCCCCGCGTTCCCACTTTGGTCATCTCGCCGCTGGCCAAGACCGGCTTCATCGATCACACCGCCTATGACACCACCTCGATCCTCAAGCTGATCGAAACCCGCTTCGGCCTTGCCCCCTTGGGCGAGCGTGACGCCAAGGCCGCCGACATGACCCACGCCTTCACCTTCGGCAAGTAAGCGGCATTTCACACAAAAGCGGTGGCCTAGCAAATAAATTCACCGACAAACCGCCGTATTGAATTGCCCTGCCGATCTTTTCTGCCACAATGCCGTCTTCCCGCGATGGAGGACGGCATGAGCGCCGACGCACGCCGAACGATTTGGAACCAATTCATCCTGGCGCGCGCGCTGGCACGGGTGGCCCGCGCCGCCGCCGAGCCCGAGGACGGCGACAGCTTCACCTTTTGCTACACCGACACCCATGCCGGATCGGGCCGCATCGCTGGGCCGCTGACCTATCTGGATAAGGTTCTGGCGCGGCGCGGCGCGTTTCTGACGCAGGACTTCTTCAAGGCGCTGAGCCCGGCGCTGCCCGATGACGGCCATCCCGGCTCGTGGGTGCTGGCCGGACGCGTCATGCAAGAAGTGGACGGCAACCGCGTCGCCTTCGAGATCGACGTCAACGACATCGATAAAGACCTGATCGCGGCGGCACCGCTGCATCAGGAACAACTGCGCGCGCGCTTTTGGAGCCATGACTGGTTCCTGTTCCTGCGCTCGCGGCTGACCATGGCTAATCCGCCCAATTTCGTCTTCATCGACCCGCCGCCAGATGACGCGCGCGGCCCCGCCTATGCCATCGACGCGGCAATCCTGCTCGACACCCTGGGGGTGCCTTACATGGTCAGCTATCCAGTGGCGGCGTCGCAAGAGCCGATCAACCAGATCGGCCGCACGGGGCTGGAACTGCAAGCCACGGACGGCGGCGGCGGGGTGCTACTGGGCGGCGGGGCCGAGAACGTGCTGCTCGACATCCTGCCCGACATGCGGCTTCTAGCCGAGATTCTGGGCGGCGGCTTCCATGTCCGCCTGCCGCAGAATATCGACTACGTCATTTAACGGCTGCGGCTGCTGCTGCGGCGGCGGTGGGAGCAGCGGCAGCTTTGTCCAACGCCTCGACCACCGCGCCCTCGCTCAGCAGTTCGGGCAAGGCAAGACCGTCGGGTGCGCCCGGACCATAGACCGCGTTGAAGGGAATGCCGTAGCGGCCGAACGAGGCCAGATAGGCTGAAATCGCCTCGTCGGGGCGGGTCCAGTCGGCCTGCATGGCCACCACGCCCGGAGCGGCCAGCCGCTGGGCGACAGCGCCGCGATAGACCACCGTGGCCTTGTTGACCTGGCAGGTGATGCACCATTCGGCGGTCACATCGACAAACACCACCTTACCTTCGCCGACCAGGCGCGGAATGGCCGCGCGGTCGAACGGCACCCACAAGCCCTTGAGCGCTTCCGGCGTGGCCGAGGCTGACAGGCGCGGCAGCGTGCCCGCCGACATCACCACGGCCCCCACCGTCAGCAGCACCAGCACCGCCAGCCGCACCACTCCGGCCACCCTGGTCCGCACCGCCAGCACCGCCAGGGCGGCGACCATCAGCACGCCGACGGTCATGCCGGCCTTGGCCCCCGCCACCGCCGCCAGCACCGCCAGCATCCACGCCGCCGTCAGCACCAGCACCAGCCCGAGGATGCGCCGCGCCATGATCATCCAACGGCCCGGACGCGGCAGGCGCTGCGCCAATTGCGGACAAGCGGCGACCGCCAGATAGGGCAAGGCCATGCCCAATCCCAGGGCGGTGAAGATGCCGAAGATCTCCAGTGGGCCGCGCGCCAGGGCAAAGCCGATGGCGGTTCCCAGGAACGGCGCCGAGCACGGCGTCGCCAGCAAGGTGGCAAACACGCCGGCGGCGAAATGGCCGAGCAGCGACTGCGGATTGCCATGCCCGGTGCCCAAATCGGCGGCCCAGCGCGGCAGAGCGATCTCGTAGAAGCCAAACAGGTTGGCGGCAAACAGCACCAGGATCACCACCATCATGACCAGGAACAGCGGCTGCTGGAACTGGATGCCCCAACCGACCGCCGACCCCGCCGCCTTGACCGCCACCGCCGCCAGCGCCAGCGCCAGGAACGAGGCCACGATGCCCCCCGCCGACGCCAGGAAGCCGGCGCGGATGTGCTGGCGCTCGGCCCCGCCATGACCAATCAGGCTGAGCACCTTGATCGACAGCACCGGCAGCACGCAGGGCATCAGATTGAGGATGAAGCCGCCCAGCAGCGCCACGCCCAGCATCGCCAACAGCTTGCCGATACGGCTGCCCGGCTGCACATGGGCGACGTCGGCAACCATTTCCATGCCACGGTCGCCATCGACCACGGTCAAGGTCAGCGGCTTGTCGAACAGATTGCCTTCGCCGGTCTTCTCCACCGCCTTCAGCTCGAACATCACCCGCTTGCCGCCTTGCTCCAGGCGCACCTTGGGCGGGGTGAACTGCATTTGGTCCGAGCGTTCGATGAACAGATCGGGTTTGACCAAGGCCGGGTCGGCCTTGACCACCACCTTCAACTCGCCAGCTTCGGTGCCTTCGGCCGACAACACCTGCATGCCCACCCGCGCGCCCTCGCCCGGCACGCGCGCCAGATAGCGGCTGATGAGATGGGCTTGCGCACTCGCCTCGGCGGCTCCCGCCGGCAAGGCTAGCGCCAAATCGGCATGCTGCGGCACGCACAAAACTTCGCAGGTCAGGTAATCGACGGCGGCATGCAAGGACAGCGGCATGCCCGGCTCGTTCACGCGGGCGACGATGGGCAGAACCACCTCGTCCTTATAGCCCAGCGTCTCCAGCCCCGAGACGCTGAAACGATGCGGCGCCGGCCACGACAGATAGGGTTCATACAGGTTATCCGAGCCCTTCCAATCGATAGAGGGCGGATAGCCGGCATCGCCGGGCGAGCGCCAATAGATTTTCCAGCCGGGCTTCAGATGAAATTCCAGGCCCAATTGCACATGGTCGGAATCGCCGGTCGCGGTCACCGCCGAAATCAACCGGACCTCGCTTTGGTCGTTGGCCACCCAGGCCGATTCGGCCGCTTGGGCCGTTGCCCGCAGGACCAGCAGCGCCAACGCCGCCACCATAATCTTCCAACCAAAGCGCATTTGCCCGACCTTAATCCTTGGGAATACCCCCTGAAGCTCCATCAGTGCCGCCGCCCGCCCCCGCTTGTCAATCCCCGGAACCCGATCGATACGACAGCCCCCTGCCCAAGGAAGCCTTTCGGCGAGCCTTGCGTTCGCCTCGCCACCGGCATATTTGATGTTGCATGCCACATACATTCAAATCCACTGGCTATTTGGCGGGCCAAATGTTGATCGCCATGCCGCAGATGCAGGACACGCGCTTCAGCCGCAGTGTGGTCTATCTGTGCGCCCACAGCGCCGAGGGCGCCATGGGACTGGTGATCAACCGCCTGTTCAGCTCGCTCAGCTTTCCCGATCTGCTGACCCAGTTGAACATCGAGCCGACGCCGCTGTGCGATCCCATCCGTATCCATTTCGGCGGACCGGTCGAAGCGGGGCGCGGCTTCGTGCTGCATTCCACCGACTATGTGCAGGAGACCACCTTGATGGTCGACAAGGCGGTGGCCCTGACCGCCACCGTCGATGTGCTGAAAGCCATCGCCGAAGGCCACGGCCCGCGCCAATGCCTGTTGGCGCTGGGTTATGCCGGCTGGGGCGCCGGCCAGCTCGATACCGAAATCCGTGACAACGCTTGGCTTAACGTGCCGGCGGATGACGAATTGCTGTTCGGCACCGAGTTGGAACACAAATGGGAACGCGCCATCGCCAAGATCGGCGTCGATTTCAGCATGCTGTCGGGCGACGTCGGCCACGCCTGAACCGGCGCGTCAGTGTTTTTCCGTGCTGACGATGGCGCGGCGCAGGCGGCGCACTCCCAGCGCCACCATGCCTGCCACCACCGGCAAGGCGGCCAGCGGGGCAAGGTCGCTGTCGAAATGTAGCCCTGCGGCCTTCAGGCCCTTGGCGATATAGGAAATCAGGCCGATCAGATAATAGCTGATGGCCACCACCGACAGCCCCTCGACGGTTTCCTGGAGCCGCAACTGCAACTCGGCACGGCGGTTCATCGACTTCAGCAGGTCACGGTTCTTCTCTTCCAGAGCGATATCGACGCGGGTGCGCAACAGATCGCCAGCCCGCGTGACCCGGCGCGATAGGTTATCGTGACGTTCGGCGGTGTACTCGACGGTCTTCATCGCCGGAGCCAGCCTGCGCCCCATGAACTCGGTAATCGTCTGCAAGCCGGGAATGCGCTGTTCGCGCAGTTCCTCGATGCGCTTGCGCACCAGCGCCGAATAGGCCCGCGCGGCGGAGAAACGGAAGCTGTGATGCGCCCCCAGCCGCTCGCCCAGCGCCGCCAGCCCGGTCAGGCGGGCCAGCAATTGGCGGTCCTCGTCATCGCCGGCGGGACCGCCCATGACCTGGATGATCTCGGCCAGTTCGTCATCCATGCGGGTCAGTTGCGGAGCCACCTCGCGGGCGATGGGAAAAGCCAGCAGCGCCATCGCCCGATAGGTCTCGATCTCCAGCAGGCGCTGCACCAGCCGCCCAGCCTGCCCATGCGTCAGTCCGCGATCATAGACCAGAATGCGGCCGAAGCCGTCGTGGTGGACGCGGAAGTCGGTGAAGGCCTCAGCGGCGCCGCTGACCACCTGACAGCCGACCAGCGGATGACCGAAGAACATCGAGGTCAAATCCTCGGCCGAGCGGCGAACGTCGTCGAGCGCCACATGGGTCGCCACCAGCACCTGCCCCGGCAGTTCGGCCAGCCAATCGGTGGGCGCCAGATCAAGGGCGGTCTCGGCGAAGGGCGCGTCGAAAGCGCCGAAGCGGTGGAAGGTGTAGGTCGAGAACTCGGTATGGCGTTCCCAGCGCAGGCGGAACGCGCCAAAATCGGCGGCAAAGTGGATGGCGCCGGGCGGCGGCGGCGGCACCTCGAAATGGGCGCACAAAGCCTCGACATGGGTCCGCCACGCCCCCGGCGGCTGATCGCCGACCGGCACCGCCAGATGGCTGACACGCACCGGCGGGCACAGATACTCATAGGGGCGCGCATGCACCTCGTCGGCCAAGGCGCGTCGCAAGGGGTGTTCGCGGAACCGGAAGGCCGGCGCGATGCAGTCGGTGGGTGGCATGTGCGGCGACCTTCCCCATATAGTCCTGGTCACGCCCGAACGCCGCTGCGGCTTCGGGCTCTCGCATACTATCATTCGAGTCCCGCCCCCTTGCCAACCGCTTTGCCACGGTGAAAGATGGGGTAGGCCCGTTTCCCCCACGCCGTCAGCGCGTTTTCAGGAGTTTCCATGCCCCACAGCGCCTCCACCGAAGAACTGTTCTTCCAGCGCACCGGCCTTGACCGTGATCGGGTGGCGCGCATCGTCACCGATTCACTGTCGGGCAGCGACGACGGCGAGTTGTTCATGGAATACCGCCAGTCGGAAAGCATCGGGTTGGATGACGGCTGCATCAAAAGCGCCAGCTTCGACACCGCCCAAGGCTTCGGCCTGCGCGCCGTGTCGGGCGAGGCGACCGGCTATGCCCATGCCAGCGACCTGTCCGAAGAAGCGCTATTGCGCGCCGGAGACACCGTGCGCGCCGTGCGGTCGGGCCATAGCGGCCACATGGCCATCGGCCCGGTGGGAACCAACCAGTCGCTGTACACCGACCTCAACCCGTTGGCCCTGGTGCCGTTCGAGGCCAAGGTATCGATGCTCGAACAGATCGACGCCTATGCCCGCGCCCGCGATCCGCGCGTCAAGCAGGTGATGGCCTCGATCGCCGGATCGTGGCAAGCGGTGCGCATCGTCCGCGCCGATGGCGACTCCGCCTCGGACATCCGCCCGCTTGTGCGGCTCAATGTCTCGGTGGTGGTGGCCCAAGGCGACCGCATGGAGACCGGCAGCCACGGCATGGGCGGGCGCGTCACCTATGACGGGCTGATGGAAACCTCGGCTTGGCAGGGTGCGGTGGACGAGGCTTTGCGGCAAGCACTGGTCAACCTCGACTCGGTCTCCGCCCCCGCCGGTGACATGACCGTCGTGCTAGGGCCGGGCTGGCCGGGCGTGCTGCTGCACGAAGCCATCGGTCATGGCCTGGAAGGCGACTTCAACCGCAAGGGCACCTCGGCGTTCTCCGGCATGATCGGCCAGCGCGTGGCGGCTCCGGGCGTGACCGTGGTCGATGACGGCACCATCGCCGACCGCCGCGGCTCGATCTCGATCGACGACGAAGGCACGCCGTCGGGCCGCACCGTGCTGATCGAAGATGGCATCCTCAAGGGCTATCTGTTCGACCGCCTGAATGCCCGGCTGATGGACGTCCGCCCGACCGGCAACGGGCGGCGGCAGTCCTATGGCAGCCAGCCGCTGCCGCGCATGACCAACACCTTCATGCTGGCCGGCGACAAGCCGCCCGAGGAAATCATCGCCTCGGTCAAAAACGGCCTGTATGCGGTCAATTTCGGCGGCGGACAGGTCGATATCACCAGCGGCAAATTCGTCTTCTCGGCCACCGAAGCCTATATGATCGAAGACGGCAAGATCGGCCATGCGGTCAAGGGCGCCACGTTGATCGGCAACGGTCCCGACGTGCTGACCCGCGTCAGCATGATCGGCAACGACTTGAAGCTTGACACCGGAGTCGGCACCTGCGGCAAGGACGGCCAAAGCGTCGCCGTCGGCGTCGGCCAACCGACCATGCGCATCGATGGCTTGACCGTCGGCGGCACCTCGGTCTGATCGCGGAAAGAGCGGGCGCGCACCCAAGCGCCCGCTCTTTAAACTGTACTCATTCAAATAAGCGCCGAATATCCAAAGGTCTCCCTGCCGCATTTTCCGTATGGGTCCGCCGTATGACCTAAGTCGGAGCAGACCCCATTCCCGCAAGAAAAATGTGTTCCTTTCCCTAAGCTCGCGGTTCTTGCGCCCCCCTCTGAGGTCGAGAAACCACCCGCACAACTCAACATTATGGCGCTGTTTAGGGTTGGCTATATATCATGAGCGCGTTACCATCGTATGCATTAGGAACATTGGTGGAGGGAGGGCTCCTTCCGCCCATATGGTTGTGATTGGGGGGTATTATGGGGATGACAAACGCACATTCGGGGGGCTTTTTAGCCAATTTGCCAATCCGCACCAAGATATTGACGGGTTTCGGCGCGATCGTTCTGGTGCTGGTGATCGTCGCTAGCATCTCCTATGGCGGCGCGGTCAAAAGCGGCGAGGCCTTCACCGATTATGCCCAGCGCGTGCAAGAGGTGAGCATTGTCCGCCAACTTGACCGCGACATGGTCGATTTGCGCCGCAACGTCCGTGAATACGCCAATCTGGGCAAGGCCGAAGACGCCAGCGCCGCACGGAGCATCGCCGCCGACCTGCACAAACAACTCACCGTGGCGCTGGATGCCATCAAGGCGCCCGAGAACCATCGGCGTCTGGAGGCCGCGGCTGGCGACTTTGCCATCTACCTCACCGATTTCGATACGGTCGCCAAGCTGAAGATCGAGCAGGATGCCCTGGTTCACGCGAGCCTGGAACCTTCGGCCGCCACGATGCAAAAGAACATCGATGAATTGCTGGCCGCTACGCAGAACAACGAGGCCGGCGACACCCGTATCATCACCACCGACCTGATGCGTCACGGCCTCCTGGCGCGCGTGTACACCGCCAAAATGATCGGATCGCATGTGGCGAGCCTGGGTGACAAAGCCGCCGACGAGCTTGCTCAAATCCAGACCATTGTGGGCAAGCTGGTGGAAAGCGCCCCCGCTGCTCAGCGCCCCAAGCTTGGCGAAATCAAAAAGGCCGCCGAGGAATACTCTTCCGCCGTGATCCGCATGACGGCAATCAACGCGCAACTCGAAAAGCTGATCAACGCCGACATGATCGACAAAGCCAAGGGCATCGCCGCCGATTTGGCAGCCGTCCGCGAGGCCGGCATTGAAGACGAACACCAGATCGAGGCACAGGCCCGTTCGGTGCAAAATACCAGTCAAACGCTGACGCTGGTGCTGGCTCTTCTCGGCCTGGTTCTGGGCGGCGCCATTGCTTTGACCGTGGGGGCGGGCATTTCGCGCCCGGTGGTGGCGATGTCGGGCAGCATGAACGCCCTGGCCGCCGGTGACAAAGCCATCACCATCGACGGCCTGGAGCGCGGCGACGAATTGGGCGGCATGGCCCGCGCCGTCGAAGTGTTTCGCGCCAGCATGATCGCCAACGACCGCATGGCCGCCGAGCAACAGGCGCAGGCTGAAAAGAACGCCACCCATGCCCGTCAGATCGAGCAGTTGGCCGAAGCCTATGACCGGATAGCGACCAAGGTGCTCAACTCGGTCGCCGCCGCTGCCACCCAATTGCGAACCGCCGCCGCCAGTATGTCGGACACCGCCGAGACCACCACCACCCGTTCCTCGGCGGTCGCCGCCGCCGCCGAGCAAGCGTCGTCCAACGTCCAGACGGTGGCCGCCGCCGCCGAGGAATTGACCGCCTCGATCCACGAAATCAGCCGCCAGGTGGTGCAGTCCTCAACCATCGCCAGCGGTGCCGTCGCCGAGGCCAACCACACCAATGATCAAGTGCGCAGTCTGGCCGACGCGGCACAAAAGATTGGCGACGTGGTCAGCCTGATTACCGACATCGCCAGCCAGACCAACCTTTTGGCGCTCAACGCCACCATCGAGGCGGCACGCGCCGGAGATGCCGGCAAGGGCTTCGCCGTGGTCGCCAACGAGGTCAAGACCCTGGCCAATCAGACGGCGCGCGCCACCGACGAGATTTCCGTGCAGATCACCGCCGTGCAGGCCGCGACCCGCGACGCCGTCGCCGCCATCGGCCAGATCGGAGCGACCATCGGACAGGTCAACGATATCGCCACCACCATCGCCTCGGCTGTCGAGCAACAGGGTGCCGCCACCCTGGAGATTGCCCGCAACGCTCAACAAGCCGCCACCGGCACGCATGAGGTGACCACCAATATCTCGGGAGTCTCGGGCGCCGCCCGCGAAGCCGGGCATGCCGCCCACGATGTTCTGGCCGCCGCAACCGACCTGTCGCGCCAATGCGAGGAATTCCGCGTCTCGACGCAGAAGTTCCTCCAGGATGTCCGCAACGCCTAGGGTGGGGCGCGGTCCTAACCGCGCACGGTGGCGATGAAGCGCTCGACCTCGATGCGCAGGACGCCGGCCTGATTGGACAGGTCGGTCGCCGAGCCCAGCACCTCGGTAGCGATACGGCCGGTGTCACTGGCGGCGGTGGTGACACCGACGATGTTGGACGACACCTGCTGTGTGCCGATTGAGGCCTGATGGACGTTGCGGGCAATTTCATGCGTCGCCGCTCCCTGCTCTTCGACAGCGGCGGCGATGGTCGATGAGATCTCGTTGATCTCCGTGATGGTCGCCGCGATGCGGCGGATGGCCTGCACCGCCGCTTGCGTGGCAGCCTGCACGGCGACGATCTGGGTGCCGATTTCGTCGGTGGCCTTGGCCGTCTGATTGGCCAGGGTCTTGACTTCGTTGGCGACCACGGCGAAGCCCTTGCCGGCGTCTCCGGCGCGTGCCGCCTCGATGGTGGCGTTGAGCGCCAAAAGGTTGGTCTGGCTGGCGATGTCGGT
>Ga0116225_1001702_pt1 | contig 15532 bp, 10 predicted proteins | sample Sb_taG_8_FD_88968 | JGI IMG/M metagenome (GOLD analysis project Ga0116225, IMG submission 88968) | Peat soil microbial communities from Weissenstadt, Germany - Sb_50d_c_BC metaG | ecosystem: Environmental > Terrestrial > Soil > Wetlands > Peat | place: Germany: Weissenstadt | collected 2010-09-21 | reverse complement strand
GCCTGCAGCGTGGTCGCGAAGGTCGGCGGGGACTGCGGCGTCCCTAAGTAAAGGTCGTCTCCCTCGCCGATCAAGGTGGTGTTGTTGGGCAAGACCCAGGTACCGGGAATGACGATGGTTCCGGCAGGCAGCAGGATGACCGAGGGCGGCGGGTTCGCGATTCCTGCCCAAGGGCTGGTGGTGCAGGTCATGCTGGTTCCGGTTGTACCGGGAAGGCCGCGCGCGTCAATGACTCCCCCAGTGGAGGAGAGGACTCCGTTCAAAGGAGTGAGAATGAATTTCAGCACCGCGCAGATGTCGGTGTTTTGAGCGCCAAACATACTTGCGTCGACGAAGTCTTTGGAGCCCACGCAGCAGTTTCCGGAGGCGGGGTAAACCGCGTTCTGACCTTGGCCACCTTGTGCGTTGGCAAAGGCTGGAAAAGCCGAAGACCAGCAGACAAGGACAGCGACGATTCCCAAGAATTTTCCGGCGGAAGCCGATCTTGTTGCGTTCTGCATATATTTCTCCTCACTCCAAATTCAGAATTTCCTATTCTCACTTCAGTCCCGCCCTTTGACTACGCGACGAGCGTGCTTCCTACGGCAACACCTCAAACACTGTGCCGCAACCCCCTTGGCAAGACTGCCCTATGCCACCCAATTCTGTAGTGCTGTAAAGATTGCCCCTACGGTCGAAGCTCAGACCTGCCGTCGGATGGTTCGCGTCCGGAGAACCTGTGAAGTTGTAGAGAACGGTGAGCGGCCAGGAGTTTCCTCGTTTCGGAGGCCTAAGCCGAAAGACCACGCCCCCGGGAACTCCTCCGCCGAGAGCCGTGCCGTACAGATTTCCGCTCGCATCGAAGATGAGGCCAGCTATCGGATATCCACCGTCATTTCCGTCGCTGAAGGCATGCAGCACCGTCTCCGTCCAAGAGTGGACCGTTCCCGCTGGCTTCTTTAGCTCAAAAACCAGTCCAAACCCATGCGGTGGCCCAAAGTGGGTTGTGCCGAAGAGATTGCCATTTCCGTCGAAAACGACGCCGGCGGAGGAGTTGGAGCCGTCCTTTCCATCAAATTGGTGGAGTACCTTCTCCGTCCACTTGCCGCCCTTCTGGCTCGGTGGGGTGAGCTTGAACACGATGCCGCAACCCGTGCCTCCGACCCCGCCCTGGCATTCTCCCTTCACGTTGTTGCCTCCGTAGTAGGTGGTGCCGTATACTGCGCCCCTGCTATCGAGCACCAAACCGCCGTTGGGATTGGCTCCATCGCCAAACTGCGCGCCTGCGGGCACGCCCTTGAAGCCGTGCAGCACTGTCTCCGTCCACTTGCCGCCCTTGGTCTTGGGCGGGCTCAACTCGAATACCGCGCCGCAGTATTGATAGAACGGGTCGCAAGTCGTCCCATAGCCACCGCCGAACTCCGTTGCGCCATAAAGATTTCCTGCGCTGTCGAAAACCAGATCCCCTTGAGGTAGAAAGCCCTGTTTGGGCGTGGGGAAGCTATACAGCACAGTCTCGGTCCAGGGGCCACCCTTTTGCTTGGGCGGCGACATTTCGAACACCGTGCCACAACCCATCAAGGTTCCCAGCACTACGCAGTTTCCAGTACCGCCGTAGGCCGTGGTGCCGTAGAGATTGCCCGCCGTGTCGATCACCAGGCCGCCGGCTGGAGTCGCACCATCGTTCGAGGTGTTGCCCTTGAACACGTGCAGCACGGTCTCGGTCCAGCGACCACCCTGCTTGGCCGGGGGCGCGAGTTGATACACCGTGCCGCACTGCGCCACCGAACGGCAGGAGGAAGAGCCGCCCTCGGTGGTCGCGCCGTAGAGGTTGCCGGCTTTGTCGAACACCACCGCGCCCACGGGCAGGGAGCCGTCGGGAAGGCCCTGGAAGCTGTACAGCACCTTCTCCTTCCAGTTGGCGGAAGCGGCGGAGGCCAGGCCGAGAATGACCAGCGCCAGCCACGGTCGCACTCGAAATCGGTTGTGGTTCATTGGTTAGCTATCCTCTCTGGGAGAACCGGGGTCGCAACCCCAGGCATTCCGGCACTGCCTCCCACCCTTTCGCAAAGAACGCGAAAAGGGTGGGGCACCCAACGTCTGACTTATCCGGCATTCGAAAGGCTGGGCCACCCGCCAAACTCGAATTCAGTCTTGCCACTAGTTCCGCCATACCAGCCTACCTTTCACGGTGAGACCATATACACTGTTCCGCAGCCCCCCTGGCAAGACTGCCCTGTGCCACCCAATTGAGTCGTGCCATAAATATTGCCGACGTTGTCGAAGACCAGCGGTGTGGCGGGAGAGCTACCGTCCGGCGCACCGATAAACCCATAGAGCACGCTGAGGGTCCAGGCGCCTCCCTTTCGTGTGGGCGGTTTCATCTCGAAGACGTCACCACCAACGGACAGGTGGCCCCAGCTTGCCGTGCCATAGAGATGGCCGTGCGCATCGAAAATAACGCTAGCTAACGGCTTGGCGCCAGCGTCGTTGTTGCGGCTGAATATCTGCAGCACGGTCTCTTTCCAGCGGGCACCGCCAAACGGGGTTAGTCGGAAGGCAACCCCATCCCCTTCGTTGTTGAATCCCCCTTGGGCCGTGCCAAAGAGATTGCCATTTCCGTCAAAAACGACGCCTGCTGAAGAGTTGGAGCCGTCCTTTCCATCAAATTGGTGGAGTACCTTCTCCGCCCATTTGCCGCCCTTCTGGCCCGGTGGAACCAGCTTGAACACGATGCCGCAACCCGTGCCTCCGACCCCGCCTTGGCATTCTCCCTTCACGTTGTTGTCTCCGTAGTAGGTTGTGCCGTAGACCGCGCCGCTGCTATCAAGCACCAAACCACCATTGGGATTCGCTCCGTCGCCGAACTGCGCTCCCGGCGCAACACCCTTGAAGCCGTGCAGCACTGTCTCCGTCCACTTGCCGCCCTTGGTCTTGGGGGGGCTCAGCTCGAATACGGCGCCGCAGTAGGGATAGACAGGGTCGCCGCAATTCGTTCCATAGCCGCCGCCGTAGATCGTAGCTCCATACAGGTTGCCCGCGCCGTCGAAAACCAAATCGCCCGCGGGCACGAAGCCCTGCTTGGAAGTGGGAAAGCTGTAGAGCACGGTCTCGGTCCACTTGCCACCCTTTTGCTTGGGCGGCGACATCTCGAATACCGTGCCGCAGCCCATCAAGGTTCCCAGCACCACGCAGTTTCCCGTGCCGCCATAGCCGGTCGTACCATAGAGATTCCCGGCGGCGTCGATCACAAGGCCTCCATACGGAGAGGCTCCGTCCTCGCTGGTGTTGCCTTTGAAAATGTGCAGCACGGTTTCGGTCCAGGGATCGCCCTGCTTCGCTGGAGGTGCGAGCTGATACACCGTGCCGCACTGCTGCACCGACCGGCAGGACGAGGAGCCGCCATTCCGGGTGGTGCCGTATAGATTGCCCGCTTTGTCGAAGACCACAGCGCCCACGGGGGTGGCCCCGTCGGGCACGCTTTGGAAACTGTAGAGCACTTTTTCCTTCCAACTCGCAGACGCAACCGAAACCGCTGCCAAAACGATTGCGAAGCAGATCACCACACGGATTCCGGGATGAGAGCACTGGTTGAGGGTCATAGCAAGGGACGATCTCCTAACCAAAGATTCCAGCGCCGCCCGGAGGATGGCATAGCAGCGCGGCTTCCCGCGATATTACGCCCGCTTCCAATCGCTGTCCACTTGGCATTATCGTTCTCACCGCATCCACCGCACCGTGCAAGCAACCTATTTCCTTCGACCCTTACTTGATCGGTTTCCACCCGCTGGCGCCCACGCATCCCCACAGTGTGGTAGAAGTACAGGTGCCACCGTTGATGCAGCTATAAAGGCTTCCTGCGGCGCAAGGGCTTGTCAGGGGTGACGGCGGACCAGACCCAACCAGCCAAGTGACGGAATTTTCGTTTAAGTTCGGACTTGTGGTGAACCGGGAATAGCTGACACTGCCGTTGCCGAGCGAAATTTGTTCCCCAAGGATATACATGCCCAGATTCGTATCCGTGATGGGTGTGCTCGAAAAGAAGTCGTCCTGAATCGTGTTGATCCCGCCGGAACGCCGGGTGCCCCGCTCCTTGCGTTTTTTTCGCAAGGGGTGGGTGTTTGCGCCACGCTGGCAGTCTTCAAGTTCACTGCACGATGTAACAAACCGTTTCCCGCCCCTTGCCAAAGAGCGGCAAGGAGCGGGGCACCCTCAATCTGGCAGGGCGATTGTCCATCTGCCGGCTAGCCTTTTTCAAAGTACTTTCCCACCATTTTGGCGCAGTCTTCGACAAAGTCCTGTTCCGCTTGCGTGAACGTGCCGGCAAAATAGCTCTCGACATCCAACTCCGCTGCGAGCTTATTCCGCACGAAGATGGGAACAACGATTTCGCACTTCACCATGGGCGATCCCGCCAGATAACGAGGATCTTTGGAGACATCATGCACGACTACGGTTTGTCCGCTAGTGGCGGCGGCGCCACAGAGACCGGTATCGAGCGGTATGCGAGCATTGGGCGTGAAACTGCCGACGAAGGGTCCGACCACCAAGATGCCGGGGTCCGCCGGGTCGACGAGATAGAAACCTACCCAGTTATAGCGCGTCATCTTTTCGTGCAGACGCTGGGCGATATGCTCCATGACGGACTTGGCCGTGGACGCGGTCAGAGCAAAGTCCTGAAATTCCCGCAGAAGTTCTTCATGTGCAGGCGTCATCGTTCAGCTCCCGTAGTTCAAACCATATCAAAGCGCGGCCAGTTGCCGTTCGACCAGCAGAAAGTACAGGGCTATCAGAATCAGGGCCAATCCGTTCACCCCAAGCACAACCGGCGCCGTAAACATGGGAACGAGCCACCCCGACAGCAGGTTTCCCATGGGCATGCCGCCGCGGAATGCGCAGTTGTAAACGCTCATCACCCGTCCGCGCATTTCGTTGGTCGCAATCAACTGCACCAGTGAAGTCACGGTGGCGAACACTGCCATCATGGAAGCGCCCACCAGCACCAGCATGGCATAGCTCAGCGGCAGCGATCGGGAGAGGGAAAACCCCGCGATCCCTATCCCCAGGCTGATCAGCGTGGTGAGGGCAACCCGCCCCTTGTTGTGTATGTTGCCCATCCCCGCCACCGTCAGCGAGCCGCAGATCGAGCCGATTCCCATCAGCGAAAGCAAGTTGCCGTAAGTTTCCGGACCGCGATGGAAAAGGTCTTTCACGAACACCGGAATGTAGGTGCGCATGGGCATGCTTAAAGCGGTCATGCAGAACGCCAGCACGATGAGCGCCTCCATGGAGCCCTGCCGGCGAACGAATTTGATGCCTTGCTTCAGGCTGCCGAACATCGACTCGGTGGTTTTCTCCGGCAGGTACCGGGCCGTGATGAGGGAGAGCGATACGACCGGCGCCAGGAAGGAAAGTGCGTTCAGCCCAAAGCACCACTGTTCGCCGAACTTCGCCAACGCCAGTCCGGCGATCGCGGGCCCAACGGTTACCGCCAGGTTGAACTGGATGGAATTCAGCGCAATCGCATTGGGCATGTCCTCGCGGCTGACCAGACTTGGAATCAGCGCCTGGTACGCGGGCCCGCCAAAGGCCTGGGCCAAGCCGGAAATGAATGAGAGGCAGAGCATATGCCACACGTGTATCCGGCCGGTCGCCACCAGCACAGTGAGTATCGTCGCGCTTGCCATCTGCACATACTGCGAGCCCAGAAGAATCTTCCGCCGCTCGGCCCGGTCCGCCACCACGCCGCCAATCAACGAGAATAAGAAGATGGGAATGCCGCCGAGAAACTGATCCAACGCAAGCAAGAAAGCCGAATGGCTCAGCCGGTAGATCAGCCAACCCTGCGCCACAATCTGCATCCAGGTGCCGATGCTGGAGGTACAGGCACCGAACCACATCAGACGGAAATCTCGATAATGAAATGCTTTAAATACCCTTTTAAAAGTTGTCGTCTCCATTGTGCTCCGCGAGTGTCTGCGTCCGCATTCTATCTTCGCACGGGGGTAGGTTCACTGCTTTCCACAGGAACAGTCAACTTACCCGGTGATAAGTTGGCTTTGTGGATGCGGTGGCCGGGATGGCCTGTGCCGGTTGAGCCCGGAAACAAAGCCGGGTATCTTGGTGATGGCGGAGAGGCCCCATATTTCCGGATCCCTATTTATGGACGTTCTCCAGAAACTTTTCGAGCAGCATTTCCACTCGCCGGTCGTGCGGGTGCAGCCGCTGCAAGGTCAGCTCGGGGGTTCGGGACGGCGCATTATTCGTCTTGCTGGTGAAGATCTCAGCGCCATTGGCATCTTGCACGACGTGCGCGAAGAGAACGTCGCTTTCCTGGAATTCTCCAGACACTTTCGTAGCCAAGGCCTTCCGGTGCCTGAAATTTATGCCGAAGATCTAAACCACGGCGCCTACCTCGAACAAGACCTGGGAGATACCACGCTATTCGAGTTCCTTTCGCAAAATCGTGCCGGCGATGACATTGCCCCCGTCGCCATTGCAGCGTATCGGCAAGCTTTGGCGACCTTGCCGCGGTTCCAGATCGAGGCTGGACGCGACCTCAATTACAAAGTCTGTTACCCACGGGCGAGCTTTGATCGCCAGTCCATCGCCTGGGACCTGAACTATTTCAAATATTATTTTTTGCGGCTCGCCGGAATTCCTTTCAGCGAACCGGCCCTGGAGCGGGATTTCGGCCGTCTGTCGAAGTTCTTGCTCACCGCCGAACACAACTACTTCCTTTACCGCGACTTTCAGTCCCGCAACATCATGCTGTGCGACGGGCAAACGTTTTTTTTGGATTATCAAGGAGGACGCAAAGGCGCCCTGCAATACGACGTCGCTTCCCTCTTGTTCGATGCCAAGGCCGATCTGCCGCCACCGGTGCGCCAGCAGTTGCTGGATCATTATCTCGATCGGCTGGCAGACTTCATCCCGCTGGATCGCGAACTTTTCATGCGGCACTACTACGCCTACGTTTATGTGCGCGTTATGCAGGCCCTGGGCGCCTATGGTTTTCGCGGCTTCTTTGAGCGCAAGCCTCATTTTCTCCAAAGCGTGCCTTTTGCGCTGAAAAATTTGCGCTGGCTTCTGCAAAACGTCCATCTGCCCATCGAACTGCCCCCACAGCTGGACGCATTCACCAGCATGCTGGGTTCCGAAACACTTCGGAGCCTGGCTTCGGATGCGGATTCGGCGAAATCGTCAGACGCAACCTCCGCAACCGGACATCTGGTGGTGCGAATTTTTAGCTTTTCTTTTCACCGCGACGGCGTCCCCAAAGACGAAACCGGAAATGGCGGTGGATTCGTGTTCGATAGCCGATCGGTCCCCAACCCCGGCCGTGAAGAGCGATTCAAGGCCCTCACCGGCAAAGACGCACCTGTGATTGACTACCTGAATCAGCAGGAGGGGGCACGCGAGTTTCTCGCCCATACCGCGTCATTGGTGGATGCCAGCGTCAGCAACTATCAGCAACGTGGATTCAAGAACCTCATGATCTCCTTCGGCTGCACCGGCGGGCGACATCGCTCGGTCTATTTCGCCGAGCAATTGGCGAAGCATTTGTACGAAAAAAACAATGTGCAGGTGATCGTGCGGCATCTCGAGTTGGAGAAGCTAGGCAAATGAGGGCGATGATTCTGGCCGCGGGTTTAGGTACACGCCTACGCCCACTTACCGAGAGTCGACCGAAGGCCCTGGTGGAAATCGGCGGTCGCACCTTGCTTGAGATCACGCTCGCCCGCCTGCGCGACTCCGGGATAAGAGACGTAATTATCAACGCGCATCATTTCGCCGGCATGATTCGTGACTACCTGGAAAGCCACAAGAATTTTGGCATGAATCTTGTGATCTCCATCGAGGAGGTCTTGCTCGACACGGGCGGCGGCTTGAAACAGGCCGCCTATTTTTTCCTCGAACACTCCGCGGGTCGTGAAGAACCATTTCTTTTGCACAACGTCGACGTGATTAGCACAATTGATCTCGAGCGTATGCTGCAATTCCATACTGAACATCAGCCCCTCGCGACCCTGGCGGTGCAACAGCGGAAAACTTCGCGCTACCTGCTCTTCCAGGAGTCTTCCGAACTTTGCGGAAGGCGATTGGGGCAGGATTCCGCATCTGAATTGGTACGCCCGTCACAACCAGTGCAAGCGCTGGCTTTTTGTGGAATCCACGTAATTTCTCCTCGCTTTCTTACCATGATGAGCGAGGAAGGCGCGTTTTCGATCATTCCCTCCTACCTCCGCCTCGCTGCACTCGGTGAGAAGATTCTCGGCTTCCGCGCGGATGAATACTACTGGCGCGATTTGGGGACGCCGGAAAATGTCGCCCAAGCCGCTGCGGATTTGCAGCAAAAGGCGATTCTGCCGATTGACAGGCCGGCAGAACGAGAGCAGAATTAGCCAACTTGTGAGCCGTCTCGGCTTTTCCCCTCGAATCTAGGCGGACTCCGCTGCTCATGTCCGCCCCGCAGTCCGGCCCCTGGAGGCAGTGACCATGAAACCCGTAGTGATCGGAATCTGTTTAGCGCTGGTGATCGTCTTGGGAGCGAGCTTCATTCCGGGGCGGGCGCAAGAAGCCGGCCAGTCCGCGGAAGAAGGCACGAGCAATAATGTCCAAGGCGGAACAAAGAATTGGCCCGCGGGCAATCCGATAAAGATCGCGCTGCTGAAATGGTACCAGGCCAACCTGACTACCAGCTTCAATGTGGGCAAGACCCAGAACAGCAATCCCTACGGCATCGCCTTCGACGGGCAAAACATATGGACGGCGAACAGTGGGGAGGGCACCGTCAGCAAGCTGCGCGCCAGCGATGGCGCGCCCCTTGGGACCTTCGATGTGCCGGGCTCGCCCAATTTTCTGGTGTTCGACGGGGCCAACATCTGGGTAACCGCGAGTCCGAACACGGTGAGCAAGCTGCGGGCCAGTGATGGCAAGATCCTGGGCACGTTCACGGTGGGGGGCGCGCCGTGGTGGCCCGCCTTTGACGGGGAGAACATCTGGGTGCCGAGCACCCAGAGCGGCACGCTGAGCAAGCTGCGAGCCAGCGATGGTAAGACTCTGGGCACGTTCACGGTGCCGGACGCCATTGGGACCGCCTTTGATGGAGAGAACGTGTGGGTCACAAGTTACAACAATGGGACGGTAGCCAAGCTACGGCCTAGGGATGGAAAGGTCCTAGGGGTGTATGGCGTTGGCGGTAATCCCATCGGCGTAGCGTTTGACGGAGCGAATATCTGGGTGGCAAACAATGGCGACAACAGTGTGACCAAGCTGCGGGCCAGCGACGGCAAGAATCTAGGCACTTTCGCGATCGGAGGCGCCTATGGCGTCGCTTTTGATGGCACAAACCTCTGGGTGACCGCAGAGCCTGGCCTCCGGGAGCTTCGAGTGAGTGACGGTGCTCTTATTGGGTCCTTCAACGGTGGCGGTGAGACTTCCGGCATAGCGTTTGACGGAGCGAATATTTGGGTTGGGAATGGCTTAGGCAACACTGTTTCCAAGTTTTAGGCAGTAATTGGGCTGAACGGAGAGGAACTACACCTAACAACGGGCTCAAATTCCGGGGAGGAAATATATGAAAGGATTCTACGGCTGTTTGCTGACCGTTTTCTTAGTCGTCGGATTGGCGTCGGTCTCGTCTCTCGCCCAGTCGGTCAACGTCACCACCTGGCACAACGACATCGGGCGCACCGGCCAGAACACCCACGAAACCACTCTCACCACCGGCATCAACAAAACCAATTTTGGCAGAGTCTGCTCCTACAAGCTCCTGCTTAACGAGCAAGTCTACGCCCAGCCGCTGGTGCTAGGGAACATTGTGATCGGCGGCACCCAGCACCAGGCCGTCCTTGTTCTGACCATGCAGGACAACATATATGTCTTCGACGGTGCCAACCACACGGGCGCCAAGTGTAACCTCTTGCAGGGGCCCATCCGTTTGCTTCCCTCGAACGAGGCAACCGTAGACTGCAAGTTTATCAATTGCGGCGCCATCTCTTACACCATGGGAGTTCTGGGCACGCCGGTTATCGACCCCGCGACCAACACGCTCTACGTGGTGACCCATTCCCAGTGGCCCAAGAAGCAGCCGAGCAAGTTTTATCATCGTCTGCACGCGCTGGATCTGACCAGTCCCACTCTGGCGGAGAAGTACAACGGCCCGGCTACACTCCCGTCGGTTAAGGTCGGGAGCGTGACTTTCCAGTCGAAAGTGGAGATTCAGCGGCCCGGGCTGCTGCTGTTGACCGGCGAAGAACCCGCGGTGGCCCACCCCATGGTGTATGCCGCATTCTCCACCACCGAGGGCACCAGGCCGAATCCGAGTGGATGGATTTTCGGCTATGATGCGCAAAATCTGAAAAGTTCGTCGTCTCCTTTGGTCTACGCTACGACTTCGGGTAAACCCGATGTCAAGAAGCGCCATGGAGGCGGCATCTGGCAGGGTGCGGGAGGCTTGTCCGCGGGAGGAGATCAGAATGGGGGAAACTACATTTACTTCAGCACCGCCGACGGACAATTCGACAATCCCTTGGCCACCCGCGGCAATGGAGGCAACAGCTTTCTCAAGCTGACCCCGCAGTTGCAGGTCTCTGACTACTTCACTCCCGCGGATGCGTTCTATCGTTGGGACAGCAGCTGTCACGAACCCGAGGGCTGGGACTTGGACTTTGGCTCGGGCTCGGCGGTCGTGGTCCCGCCTGATCCCCATATGAACTCTGCGTATCAACACGTCGCCATTAAGGCCGACAAGGAAAACTACCTCTGGGTGATTGATCGCACCAGCCCCGGCAGGTTTGTCGGCCAAAGCTGCGGGTGCACCTGTACCGTCCAGAATACCAATGTCATCCAGCAGCTCGCGGTTCCCAGTGCGTACCAGGCTCACAGTACTCCGGCTTTCTGGGATGACGGCAGCACTCCATTCCTGTACTATGCTCCGACCTATGGCCCGTTGAGCAAATATCCGTTGAACTGCGGCCCTGACAACGGCCCCATCTGTGCGGCGACGGCGACTGCCGGGACCATCCTGGGCTATTCTCCGACGCCAGCGGTCTCCTCGAATGGAACTACAAAAGGCACCGGTATTGTGTGGGTGATTGACGCGGTTGGAGGCAACGCGCTTATGGCTTTCGACGCCGAGACCATGGCCAGGCTGTACAGCTCGAACGACTGCCACAACCGGGACAAAATCGGGCTGCCGACGAGCTTCTCCGTGCCCACCATTGCCAATGGCCACGTCTTTGTCGGCACGCGGACGGATTTCGATATTTTCGGCCCGACTACCGCATCGTGTAATTGACAACTGCAGCGAAAGCTTACGCGGCGCTAGCGGCATGCAAGCCCGGAGGAAACGATGGAGTGGACAACGCCGCAGTTGGAAGAAGTCAGTTTGAGCTGCGAAATCAATTCGTACGCGAAGGCTCTGAAGCCGTGCCCTTCCCGTTCATGGCTTCCCTATACAGCAACTCGAGAACTGCCATAAGCCAGGGGCTCACGCTTTCGCAAAGGATGCGAAAAAAGAGGCGGCCTATATGTGTTAGAGGGTAAGCGAGAGCCACCCTGCAAGGCTTATAGTTTACCGGTTTTCCCCGGTCCGGCGCCGGGCAAACCCATAAAAAACTGGTATCCCCGCCAGAATTACCAGGCAGCCCAGGGCGGAATTCCGCAGGTTATCGGTAAAGGTGTAATAGAGAAGCAACGCCGAAGCCAGCACAAACAGGGCCGGAACCACCGGATATCCCCAGACCCGGTAGGGCCGGGCAGCTTGCGGATCGCGCCGCCGGAAGATGAACACCGTGCTCCCGGCGATCATGTAAAACAGCCACTCCGCGAAAATCGCCAGCGAAAAGAATTGCCGGAAGCTTCCCCCGAAAAGCAGCAAGAGGATGGAGAGAGCCGCTTGCACCACGATCGCAACCGAAGGCGTGTGGAAGCGCGGATGAACCTCGGCCAAGGCGGAGAAAAAATACCGGTCGCGCGCCACCGCGAAGGGGACGCGCGCCCCGCTCATGATGGTCCCATTCAACGTGACCAGCATGGAAACCGCCATAGCCGCCGAAACCACGCTCGCGCCAAGGGTGCCCCACACCATGCCGATAGCGTCCGACGCGGGCCGAGGCGAAGCCGCAATCGCATCGGCCGGAAGGACAAACTGCACCGCCGCATTCACCAGCATATAAAGCGCGCCCACCGTGGCTACGCCCACGATCAGCGCGATCGGGATATTGCGCTCCGGCTGGCGAATTTCTCCGGCGACCATGTTGAGATCGTTCCAGCCGTCATAAGCCCACAGCGCGGCCACCAGCGCCGCCATGAACCCGGCCAGGCCACCTTTGGCCGCGGCGTAACTGCCGGCAAAGTGGCTCCAGCTTCCGGCGCGATAGCTGAATCCGATGACCACGATGCCCAGAATAATCGCCACTTTCAGCAGGGTAAAAACCAGTTGAAATTCGCCGGCCTTCTTGATCCCGACGTAATTGAGCAAAGAAATCAGCACGGCAGCGGTGATGGCAACCAGTTGTCCGTAATTCACCGAGAAGGGCTGCTTGATAACTGGGTTGGAGAAGAAAGCAAAGAAGGGAAAGGTTTCCAGAATGCGAACCAGTCCGATAGTCACGGTCGCGATCGATGCCGGCTTGGCGATGACGAACCAGGTCCAGGCATAAAGAAATCCCGCCAGCGGCCCGTAGCCGTCGCGGACGTAAACATACTCGCCGCCCGCTTGCGGTTTCATCGCTCCCAGTTCCGCGTAGGTGAGCGCGCCGAAGAACGAGAGCAGTCCCCCGACCAGCCACGCCAGATAAACCAGCCTGGCCGAGCCGACGGATTGCATCATCTCCGCAGGAACAAGAAAAATTCCGCTGCCGATGATGGTGCCGACAACAATCGCTCCCGCATGACTCACTCCGAGGTCGCGAGCGAGTTCGGGACGCGGATTTACGGCTTGGATGTCGGTCGGCATTCGGCGAGTGGAAAGTATAAGCGAAAAGCCTCAAGGGCAGAGCACGCGGAGATTTCGCGGAGATCGCTAGCGAAAAAGCGCCCTCTGCGATCTCCACGGTCGTTCTCCGCGATTCAAGGCTTCGCCTCTTCGCGCTGGATCACAAGGCTCGCCGCGTACCCGACACCGAAGGTCACCACCGTTCCAATCGCCACGTACCAAGTCCACGGAATGCGTGTTCTCAGCAAGATATAGAGTTCTGAAACGAACCCGCACAACATGCCAATCATCGCCCCGCTCTGATTGGCGCGTCGGGTCAGCACTCCGAGGAGGAACACGCCGAGCAACGCTCCATAGGCGACAGACGTGATCTGCAATCCGACTTCGACGACGCGTCCCACTTTGTGCAGCGACAGCACCGCGAGCGCGAACAACACGAACGCCCAAACGAATGTTGCCATGCGGGAAAGCTGCACGCGGCGGCGTTCGTCCGCTTGCGGCTTGCGCTGAAGGTAAAAGTCAATGATCGAAGTCGAGGATAGCGAGTTGAGCGCGGCGCTCAAGTTCGACATCGCGGCTGCCAGGATCGCGGCAATGAGCAGGCCGGAAATTCCGTGCGGCATCTGGCTGACGATAAACTTGGGATAGATTCTGTCAGGGGTTCCAAACATCGCCGAAGGAACGCGGTAATAGGCAAACAGCATCACGCCCACTATCAGGAACAGAGCAAACTGGAAAAGGATGGCGACTCCGCTCGAGAGCAGGGCGGTCACAGACTGGCGCTGGCTGCGCGCTGCCAATAGCCGCTGCACAATCAGTTGATCGGTGCCGTGGCTGGCCGTGGTAAAGACGGTTCCGCCCACGACGCCCGCCCAGAACGTATATGGCTTCCAGAAGTCGGGCGTGAAGTCGAAGACCCGCAGCTTGCCTGCGCTTTCTGCCACAGCGTGAATGGTGCCCCACCCTCCGGGAACCAGATGAAGGATGGTAAACAGCCCCACCAGGGTTCCGCCCACGTAGATGATGGTCTGCACGACGTCGGTCCAGATCACCGCTGTGAGGCCGCCTTCGAAGGTATAGATCAAAGTCAATATAGTGATGATGGCGATCGAGGCAATCTCCCCCGTGCCCAGCGCAATGGCCACGACGATGGAAACCGCATAGACCCGCACTCCTTCCGCTGCGGCTCGCGTTATCAGAAAGAGGCCAGCGGTCAGGGATCTCAGGCCGCGGCCAAAGCGGCGCTCGATCAGCTCATAGGCGGTGTAGAGATCGCCGCGAAAGTATTGCGGCAGCAGAACGAAACTAATAATGACGCGTCCCACCAGGTATCCGAAGACAACTTGCAGAAACGTAAGATTCGTGTCATAGGCGAGGCCGGGAATACTGATGATGGTAAGGGTGCTGGTCTCGGCGGCGACAATCGAAAGCGCAATCGCCCACCAGGGGATGTTGCGATCCGCCAGGAAGTAATCGCGCAGGGTGCGCTGGCGTTTGCGGAAACGCAGGCCGAACAGGGTGATCCCCACGAGATAGAGGGCAATGATGGCGAGATCGAGTTGGTCGAGTCCCATGTGCGCAGACGGTGATCTTCCAGAGTATCCAGCTTTGTTGCGATGGGCTGACGTATCTTCAGGCCAAGGTATCTATCTCATAACCCAAGAAGGCAACGCTCGGCGAAGACCAACCCCAAAACCGGCGGACAGGAGTGTCCGCTCCACACGAGGAAGCTTGTGATAGAACTACGCTCGTGAGCATCTTCCTGGGGATTGACGGCGGCGGCAGTAAGACCTCGTGCGTGATCGGCGATGAGAGTTCGGTGCTGGGCACGGGAACAAGTGCGGGCAGTAACGTGGTTCGGGTGGGGGAACGCCAGGCGCGCCAGTCTTTGGGCGCTGCGATTCGGCAAGCCTGCGCGGCGGCCGGCGTTTCTCCGGCACGGATCGAAAGAACCTGTGTGGGAATTGCGGGTGGGGCACGCCCGGAGATCGCTGCGATCGTGCAGCGCTTGCTCAATGACTTTGTTTCCGGCGACATTGAAGTTGTGGGTGACATGGAGATCGCGATGGAAGCGGCATTCGGCTGCGAGCCGGGCGTGATCGTCATTGCCGGCACTGGCTCGATTGCTTACGGGCGGAATTCCAAAGGTCAGACGGCGCGCGCCGGCGGCTGGGGATTCGCCATTTCGGACGAAGGCTCCGGGCACTGGATTGGGCGATCCGCGGTGGCGGCGTCTATGCGTGCCTACGACCAAGCTGAAAGCACTGGTGCGTTGCTGGCAAGCATCATGAAGTCCTGGGGGGTGACCAGGCGCGAGCAGTTGGTCGTGACGGCCAACGGTTCTCCTCGCCCTGACTTTGCGGCCTTGCTGCCGGCGGTGCTGTCCGCGGCAGGTGCGGACGATGCGACGGCTCGCAATGTCTTGACGCAGGCAGGCGTGGAGCTAGCAGCCCTGGCCAAGATCGTAATCGAAAGAATATTTGGTATGGGTGGCACCTTATCAGTAGCCGTGTCGGGTGGAGTGTTTTCGAATTGCGAAATGATTCGACAGGTTTTCTACGAAACAGTGCTTGCTGAGTATCCCAATGTTTTGCCCAGCCAAACCTTTGT
>Ga0116225_1001679_pt1 | contig 15636 bp, 9 predicted proteins | sample Sb_taG_8_FD_88968 | JGI IMG/M metagenome (GOLD analysis project Ga0116225, IMG submission 88968) | Peat soil microbial communities from Weissenstadt, Germany - Sb_50d_c_BC metaG | ecosystem: Environmental > Terrestrial > Soil > Wetlands > Peat | place: Germany: Weissenstadt | collected 2010-09-21 | reverse complement strand
TGGCTGCCTGATCGGGCACGCAACGGGCACGGCCACCTCCCCCCTTCCTGACTGACCCGCACCTTGCAGGGGATGGCCCGCGTCCGGTCCGGGCAGGCTCCTGCCTGGCCCTTGGTCTCTGACCGGAGGGGGTGCAGAGGCTCCGACGTTCAAGGGTGGGTCCTGAAGATCATTTCTGCGGAGCGGGTTTGAAATGATCTTCGGGTGCCCTTGACGGTGGAGGGGCACTCCCGGACACTGAGCGGGCCATCCCCGGATCTGACCTCTTCCGTGTCAGCGCCGGGAACGGGGAGTCCCCTTGCACCTGACTCGGCGTCGTCGCGGACCAGGTGGTCACCGTCGGACCGGGGTACGGGGTGTCCCCGTGCAGGTCTACCTCGCTGGGTGATCAATGTCCACGGGCGGCAGGTCTTTCACCTGGTGTTTGGTGAGGCTGAGATGGATCAGGAGAGTCCCGATCTTGGTCACGGCGCCGATCGGGATAGCCACTTCCTTGCGGCCCCGCATGTGCCCCTCCTGGAGGAGCACGTGGGTTACATGGTGGCCGCCAGGTTCCACGACCAGCCCCTGGACTTGCCCTATGTCGCCGTCGGTCGCACGGACGGTCAGTTCGCGGTGTACCTCTACCTCGCCCTCCGGGACGTAGTCGACGGTGACCTGCTGCGGGGCTTCCGGTTCGCCCCGGCCGCCGGGCTGCATGATCACACTCCCGCCCACAACCACCCAGTTCATCTTGTTAGGGGCGTTGTCTGGGTGCCCATGCCCGGTGGGGTCGAGGTCCGGCCCGCCCTCGGTCTCCTGGGCGAGCCGGAGCGTCTGGAACTCGGCTAGGGGGCAGCGAAGCCGGATCTGGCCCGTCGTAGCGTCTACGAGGTCAACAGGAACAAGCCGTCCCGGGCCCTGCCGGTGCTTGGGGTCGACTGCGAGATGAGTGACCTCCCGGGTGACCGGGTTGACGATTATGCGGCTCACCTGACCGCAGGCTCCATCGGTGCAACTGGCGTCGGCCCCGATCCAGAACGTCATCGTCTGCGCCATAGCCACCCTCCTGGTTTTCCCTGGACCTTGGCAAGCCCGGCCAGCAGCGGCGCCTCCGAACTCCCGGGCCGGGGACAGCCGCACCTGGCCGAGCGTTCGCTAGGCCAATGGTACGCCGTGCAGAGGGCCACGCGGCGTAGCAATGTGCGCGACGAGTGAGCCGGTCAGATCAGCGCGACCGCTAAGGCTGGGACGGCGCGGACGCGCCGGGCGGGGCCTCCTCAAGGCCAGAGCCCGGCGCGGGGAGCGCCGGACGCGGTGCCGCGCAGCGGCGCCGCCTTGATCTAAAGAAAGGCTGAATTCGGCAACGCGGCACAGTCGAGGCGGCTGAGACCGGTCGAGGTCGTGGCGGCGGACTGGCTGGGTTCGCGCGGCTCGGTCAAGCGCCGGACACGCGAGACCGATGAGGCGGCATGGCGGAACTACGTGCAGCCGCGTTTCGGCAACTCGCCGGTGGCGTCGATCACCGCGGCGGAGGTGTCGAGCTGGGTCGGCTCCCTGGTGGCCCGCAGCCTGGCGCCGTCCACCGCAACTCGTGCTCTGGCCACGCTGCGGTCCATCCTGGCCTTCGCTGTGGCGGACGAGCGCGTGCAGCACAACGTCGCGGCGGCAGCGCGGAACCCGACCAGCGGCCAGGCGCGCCGCGAAGGGCAGGCGCTTACCCTCGCCGAGGTTCACTCACTGACGGAGGCATGCAAGGGCCGCTACCGCGATGTAGTGCCAGTCATGGCGCTGGCCGGACTGCGATGGGGTGAGCTGTCAGGCCTCCAGGTCGGTGACCGGATATGGGCTCCTGGCCCTGGCCTGCGGTTGCAGCGTGCGGTGCTGGCCGGCGGCGGCGGCGGCGCGCTGTACGTGGACACGCTGAAGAACAAACGGGCACGCACTGTTCCGCTGGTCCAGGAGCTGCTACCGGTCGTGGATCGCTAGAGCGCGGGCAAGGCGCCGGACACCTGGCTGTTCGACGCGCCGAAAGGCGGGCCGCTGCTGGACTCTTTGATACCCAGGTCACCGTCATAAATAGTCATGCCTTGTTGCGCGCGGCCGCGGCTCACCCCGTGATGTCTGCGGCTCGGCATCAAGTCCAAGCCCTGACAAGATCGCGGTCCGAATACCTGGCGAGCGGGCCAGTTGATCGGCAAATACGGTAGGGAGCGCCAGGGCCAGCTCCCGGCGGTCACCCAGGGTCCTAGGCCGGCCAGGTGCACGAGAAGAAGTATTCTGGGGCAGCCATTGATGGTCTCGCCGGCCCCGGCCTCCCAGGCTGGCATGAAGCGATCAGCATCACCCAGGTGCGACAGGCAGCGGGCCTCCAGCATCGCGGTGTCAAGCGCGGTCTTGACATCTGCCGGACAGCAACGAGCCCCGACGATTGATCGTTGGCCATTCCGGCTCACTGGCAACAGATCGCTATGTCAGCGCGGCCAATCGATGATTGGACCCGTGGGCCTAACCTCAATTCCCGCCGTCAGGAATCCAGGTTAGAGTCGGCTTAGCCTCGCCGCGGCCGGAGGAGGGTCGGCATGAGCGCAGAGCCCAGGCACCGCAGCTTCGAAGTGACCGAGATCTCAGGACTTGAGTCGCATCTCGAAACGGTGCAGTTCCGTCAGGGGACCTGCCTCATGCACGAGGGCAGCCCAGGCGACGCGTGCTACTTCATTGTCTCGGGCGAGGTGCGCGTGGAGGTTGAAAGGCCAGACTTCGACAGCGATGGCGTCGTGTCGTTCATGGGGCCTGGCACAGTCTGCGGTGAACTTGGCCTGCTCGATGATAGTCCCCGGTCCGCGAGCGCCTATGCGCACAGTGACGTCGTCGCCCGGCGCCTGTCCGCCGATGCACTGCGTGAATTGTGCGACAGCGATCCAGCGACAGGGGTCAAGATGTTGCGCTGGCTGTCGCGCACTGCTGCGGAGAAGGCCCGCGTCTTCTCCAAGGACCTTGAGGAGTTCATCTTCATGGGCGAGCCGGATCCAGCTCTGGATGCGCTTGTCGCACGGTCGGTTGCGGCCCGGGCAAGCATCGCCAGCTGGCATGAGGGCAAGGTAGATGGCCTTATCACTGCGCTAGCCACAGAGATCGCGGGCCATGCGGATGAGCTTGCCGCGGCGACGGTTGCTGAGACAGGCATCGGCTGCGTGCCCGACAAGGCGGACAAGAATCGGTTCGCGAGCCTGGATGTGGCGCAGTCACTGGTCGGAAAGCCGGGCGTGGGTGTCGTCGGCAGCGACGAGCGGGAGGCGCTGACGGAGATCGCCGATCCCATGGGGGTCGTTCTGGGACTTATTCCGATGACCAACCCGGTGGCGACGCTCGTGTTCAAGGTCTTGATCTGCATCAAGGCGCGGGACGCGCTCATCGTGAGCTGCCACCGGGACGCGGCAAACGTCGGGGCCATGACCGTGGACCTGCTCCGCCAGGTCCTGGGACGACACGGAGCGTCGGTCGATCTCGTCCAAAGTGTCCCGCGGCGCCCCACCCGCCGGGTCACCGCAGCGCTGATGCGCCACCCCGGCGTGTCGATGATCCTGGCCACTGGCGGGACGGCCATGGTCAAAGCCGCTTACAGCTCGGGTACGCCCGCGATCGGAGTCGGGCCGGGGAACGCGCCGGCCTGGGTCTGCGCGGATGCCGACGTCGAGGCAGCGGCCCGGATAGTGGTGGCCAGTAAGGCATTTGATCACGGCATCATCTGCGGCTCGGAGAACAACCTGGTCGTCGACCGGTCTGTGCGCGACTCTTTCGTCGGCGCGCTGCGGAGGGCCGGCGCGGCCGTGCTCAACGCCGCGGAATGTGATCGCGTGGCGCGGGTCGCCTTCGACGATCGGGATGGGCGTCTGCGTCGCGCCGTGTTCGGACAGGCTGCCACGTCTATCGCCGCCCGGGCAGGCATCGAGGTTCCGGCCGGTACTCGTCTGCTCGTCGCTCCCGTGCCACGCGAGGCCGCGTCGGGTCCATACGGCAAGGAAAAGCTCGCCCCGCTCCTGTCGCTGTTCACTGCCGAGGGTGAAGACGACGGCATCCGGCTTTGCCTGCAGATCCTCGGCAACGGCGGCTCCGGCCATACGGCGATCATCCACACGCGCAGCAAGCGGCTGCAGTTGTCCTTTGCGGAACAGATGCCAGTCAGCCGGGTCCTGGTCAACGGTCCCGGTGCGCAAGGTTGCATCGGCCTCGGCAACGGACTGACGCCTTCCTTCACGCTTGGCTGCGGGACTTACGGCCGCACCTCGACGACCGACAACGTGACTTACACCAACCTGGTCAACATCAAGCGGGTGGCGCATCCGCTAGCTGGTGCCGGTGTCCTATCGCCGCCTAACCTCGAGGGCTGGTACTAACAGGGATCCCGACTCTGGATCTTGCAAGTTTCAAGCAGCAATTCCGGGTCAGGCGGCCAGTACATGCCCTGCGCGTGACGGCTGAACGGCTCGCGTGCCGCCGCTGGCGTGTGCGGGTCCTCGGCCAGCAGGCGGCCCTGGACCAGTTCGCCGCGATTGCAGCATCTCTCGCAACGGACGCCGCGAAAGCCGGGCGGGGAAGCAGACTTCGGGCGCTTGTTTGGTAAGCCGCCCCGGACTTCCCATTGTGGCGTCCCGAGGCGATAGCGATCAGTGTCCGGCCGTGCAGGGATCTGTGAGCCGGGCAGGGCTGGAGCCGGCCGGTGAGTGGTTTCGCTGGGTGGCTGCCGCTGTCAGCTGCGGTCCCTGGCCGGCCTTCTACGCTGTGCCTGTGGAGACTCTGACGTTTCTCTTTACCGACATCGAGGGCTCGACGGCTCTGCTCCGGCGGGTGGGGCAGGGCGGCTACGCGCAGGTCCTTGCCGGCCACCACTCGATCATCCGGTCGGGGCTTGCCGCTCACGGCGGCAGGGAAGTGGATACGCAAGGGGACGCGTTCTTCGCCGTGTTCTCCTCACCGGCGGCGTGCGTGGCGGCGGTGACGGAGATGCAGCAGGCCCTGGAGGCACGTGCGTGGCCCGCCGGGGAGCACGTCCGGGTGCGGATGGGTGTGCATACCGGTGAGGCGTCGAAGACGGCCACGGGCCTGGTGGGCCTGGATGTGCATCGCGCCGCCCGGGTGGCAGCCCTCGGTCATAGGGGCCAGGTCTTGCTGTCGCAGACGTCGGCCGCCTTGGTGCGTGACGCTCTTCCGCCGGGCGCGGCGCTGACGGACCTGGGTGTGCACCGGCTGAAGGATCTGGCAGGTCCAGAGCAGATCTTCCAGCTGGCGGCGGCGGGCCTGCAAGCCGAGTTCCCGCCGCTGCGCACCGTGCCTGGCGGGGCCGCGGCGGCAGCGCGGACGCTGCCCCGTGACCTCGCCTCGTTCACCGGGCGGCAGCACGAGCTGGCCGAGCTGGTCGATGCCGCGGCGGGCTCGGGCGGGGTGGTCGGCATTCATGCGATCGGGGGGATGGCCGGGGTCGGCAAGACCGCGTTCGCGGTGCACGCCGCGCACCGGCTCGCCGGCCGGTTCCCGGCCGGGCAGATCTTCCTGCCCCTGCACGGGCACACGCCCGGGCAGCGGCCGGTCGATCCGGGTGACGCGCTGGCCAGCCTGCTGCTGACCGCCGGGGTTCCCGCCGCGCAGATCCCGCCCGGGGTGGAGGCGCGGATGGCGCTGTGGCGGGACCGGCTGGCGGGCCGGCAGCTGCTGCTAGTGCTCTATGACGCGGCCAGCAGTGAGCAGGTCCGGCCGCTGCTGCCCGGGACCGGGGGGAGCCTGGTGCTGGTCACCAGCCGGCGCCACCTCAGCGCGCTGGACGACGCGAGGACGATCAGCCTGGATACCCTGCCGCCCGGTGAGGCGGCCGGCTTGCTGGTCCAGCTGGCCGCCCGGCCCGGGCTCGGCCCGGCCGATCCGGCGGTCGCCGAGATCACCCGGCTGTGCGGGTACCTGCCGCTGGCGATCGGGATGGTGGCCCGCCAGCTGCACCATCATCCCGCCTGGTCGGCGGCCGGGCGGGCGGCCGAGCTGGCGGCGGCGGTGGACCGGCTGGAGCTGATGGCGACGGAGAACCTGTCGGTCGCCGCCGCGTTCGACCTGTCCTATGAGGACCTGGCCCCGGATCAGCAGCGGCTGTTCCGGCGGCTCGGGCTGCATCCCGGCGCCGACGTCGACGCCTACGCGGCCGCCGCCCTGGACGGCACCGGCCTGCCCGCGGCCCGCCGCCGGCTGGAGGCCCTGTACGACCAGTACCTGCTCACCGAGCCGGCCCGCAGCCGGTACCGGCTGCACGACCTGATCCGCGAGCATGCCCGTGCCCTCGCCGAGCGCCTTGACCCGGACAGTGACCGGGACCAGGCCGCTGCCCGGCTGCTGGATTACTACCAGCACACCGCCGCCCTCACGGCTGAGGCCCGCCTGGCCCGCCAGTCCCGGACCAGGCCTGCCCCGGCCGCCCTCACCTCACCATCGTCCGCGGTCCCCGACCTGCCTGACCAGACGCGGGCACTGTCCTGGGCACGGGCCGAACGCGCCAACCTGCTCGCCTGCCTGGACCAGGCCACCCGCACCGGCCAGCATGCCCGGGTCGTCGCCCTCACCGCCGCCATGGCTGCTCTCCTGCGATATGACGGCCCCTGGACCGACGCCATCACCCGCCACACCACCGCCGTACAGGCCGCACGACACCTCGGCGACCGGCTGGGTGAGGCCAACGCCCTCAACGACCTGGGAGTAGTGCGGCGGCTGACCGGGGACTATCCGGGCGCGGCCCGGGACCTGGAGGAGGCGCTGGGCATCTACCGCGACCTCGGCGACCGGCTCGGCCAGGCCAACGCCCTCAACGACCTGGGGGTCGTGCGGTACCTCACCGGGGACGACTATCCGGGCGCGGCCGAAGTCCAGGAGGAGGCGCTGGGCATCTACCGCGACCTCGGCGACCGGCTGGGTCAGGCCAACGCCCTCAACGACCTGGGGCTCACGCGGAGGCAGACCGGGGACTATCCGGGCGCGGCCGACGCCCAGGAGGAGGCGCTGGGCATCTGCCGCGACCTCGGCGACCGGCTGGGTGAGGCCGACGCCCTCACCGAGCTGGGGGCCGTGCAGCAGGCGACCGGAGACTATCGGGGCGCGGCCGACGCCGTGGAGGCGGCGCTGGGCATCTACCGCGACCGGGGCGAGCGCCTGGGTGAGGCCAACGCCCTCAACGAGCTGGGGGGCGTGCGGCGGCTGACCGGGGACTATCCGGGCGCGGCCGGGGCCCTGGAGGAGGCGCTGGGCATCTACCGCGACCTCGGCAACCGGGGGGGTGAGGTCGAGGCGCTCAACGAGGTGGGGACGCTGCACCGGGTCCGCGGCGACGCGGACAGGGCCAGGGTGTGTCACCGGCAGGCCCTGGACCTGGCCCGCCAGATCGACAGCTCCTGGGATGAGGCCCATGCGCTGGCCGGCCTGGCCCGCTGCGCCCTGGCCGCTGGCCGTACCGCCGACGCGGCGGCCGGCCTGCGGCAGGCGCAGGAGATCTTCCAGCGGATCGGGGCGGCCGAGACCATCGGCGTGGCCGCCGAACTCGAAGCTCTCACCGATGCACGACCGGCCGCGCAAGGATCATGACTTCCGGCGACGGTGCAGGCCGGATCCGGGCGACCCCCGAAGAGGTCACGCAGCCGCGAGGAACTCCTCGTAGAAGGCCCCGCGCTTGTGTAGCTGTCCCGGCGACCGCAAATCTTTGATCTTGGCAGGGCTGAGGCTGCTCGCTCTTGGGGTCGTCTCCCGCGATGGGGTCAGGGTGCGGTGCTCGTCGGCGTGCGCGGCGCGGGCGCAGTTGATCGAGCAGACGGTGGCCTGGTGGTAGAAGTTCGGGCCACCCGTCGACGTGGCGGGCGACGTCGGTGCCGATCGCCCCCCTGCGGAAACACCCGGCATGCCGCAAGTCCGCCTGCGGCCCGTCCACGGCTGTCCGGCCCTAGCCCCGACTCCAGGCTTCTGCGATCTTCACCAGCGCCGGCGCACTCGGCCAGCCCTGGCCGCCGCAGCTGGCAGCCGCCTCCCACTGACCCGGGCGACTCACATCCACCCGGTTTGCGTTCAATCCTGTTCCGGTCCGGCAGCGGCTTCACGGTGATGTGGTCGGCCGGATCGTCTACCTCTTCCAGGTACAGCTCGACGGCCTCGGCAAGGGTCGCCAGGGCCTCGTCAATCGTGTGACCCTGGCTGGCCACGTCAACCTCCAGGCACTGCGCGATGTACTAGTCCTCTTCGCGGTGCAGCGCCGCAGTGAGAGTACGCGGCGTCTCTGGCATGCTCCCAGGATAGCCGCCCGCTGACCGGGCGAACGGGCCATAGGTCAAGACCCCCCGCCAGCCTTCTCCCGGTCCCGGACGGTCGTCCACGCCGACCCCTGCCGATCACGGGTGTGGGGCGCGTTTCCAGCCTAGGGCGCCGCATCAGCCCGTCCTTGCCATCGGTCGTAGAGCGCCGGTATGAGCCGCTTCGCACACGCAGAAGATCTTCGGTATTTACTCTGCGTGCCCGACGGTCGCCCGTTGGCGATCGAGAATTCTGCTTTCGTGGAACGAGTCACTCGTTCCACGGGTTCTGGTTCGCGACAACGCCGGACTAAAGAAAATGCGTCTCTGACCTGCAGATATGCCGAGCCGCCTATCGGAATCGAACCGATGACCTACGCATTACGAGGGGCTTGACCTCTGCCCGCGCACGCCCTGGCTGCACCGATGACGCCGGTTATCGCACTGACGGCACTCGCCGCGCTGGGGTTATCTGACGCGCCGTTCCACGAACCGTTCCACGCCCGGAGGTGATTGCGTCGCCCCATCCTGCTACTGTCCGTAACATTGCTCCGGGCATTGTACCGCGCCGTGACCGAGCCCGGCCGACGGTTTTACAGACCGCTGGCACATATACAGTGACCTGCAGCGATGCGTCGAGCGTCGAGGCTTCGCCGCGTATTCGCCAGTCAATCGCACTGACTCAGTCAGATGGGGCATAGGGGTCGTAATCGAAGACGCCTGGTAGGCCTTCGGGACCGGGCAGGCCCCAACCGCGCCGTAGAGTGCACCGTCCCGTTCCAGTTCGCCTGCCGGGCCATCGCCACGACCTGGCACGCCCCCGGCGACGTGGGACATCACCGCGCCCGCGCGCCCGGGTACACGACCAAGTCCCAGCCGTCGACCGCTGACATGCTCGCCAAGCCGTGCCGCGTCCTCATCGTCTCCCGATCTCGGGCGTCTGGCCCAGGCCAGGCCATACCCGAGGTAATCCACGTCATCCGCCTGGCCTGGGAGAAAGCGCGGCATGACTACGAAAGTAGAGTGTGAAATAGAACTGCCGCGAAAATGGGTGGCAAGCCGATCACGATCAGACTGGGGGGTCGTGAGTGGAGGTTGGGACCGAGCTCGCTGGGCGATTCGTCCTGGAGAAGGTCCTGGAGTCCGGCGGCATGGGCGACGTGTGGCAGGGCACCGACCGGCAGCTCCGGCGGCCGGTGGCGATCAAGGTGATGCAAGACCGGCTCGCTGATCCCCGAAGGTTCGAGCGCGAAGCACAAATCGCGGCGCGGCTGCAGCATCCCGGAATCACCGTGGTCTACGACTTCGGCACGTACGACGGCGTGCCGTACATCGTGATGGAGTTGCTGGCCGGCCAGAACCTGGCTGACATGCTGGATCAGGCGCCTCGTCGGCAGCTGCCCGTCGGCATGGCGGTCTCGCTGATCATCCAGGCCGCCAAGGCCCTCCAGGCCGCCCACGCCGACCGCATCATCCACCGGGACCTGAAGCCCGCCAACCTGTTCCTGCAGGACAGAGGCGGGCTGAAGATCTGCGACTTCGGGATCGCACGGATCGCCGACGCGCCCGACGGCCTGACCTCGGGCGGTTACGTCCTCGGCACGGCCCAATACATGTCCCCCGAACAGTGCGAAGGTGCGGAGATCGACGAGCGCAGCGACCTGTACTCGCTGGGCTGCGTGCTGTATGAGCTGCTGACCGGCCGACCGCCGTTCTCGGCTGGCGGCCAACGGGCGATCATGAACCAGCACATGAATATGCCGCCCGTCAGCCCCCGTACGCTCCGCCCGGACATTCCCCGCGAACTGGACAGCATCGTGTTGAACATGCTCGCCAAGGACCCTGGTGACCGGCCAGCCGACGCCGACGTCGTTGCCGCGAGGCTAGAGGCGGTCCTGGCCGTCCGCACTTCCGCAACCGGTCAAACCGCGTCTCATGAGAAGACCAGATCGCCGTACCCGGCATCTGCTGAAGACGGCGAGAGCAGTGTCAGCCGCAAGCACGCTCAGGCCCAGCGTATGCGCCAGGATCCACGCATAGCAGCAAAGCAGCGCGATCCGCTGGAGCCGAGCCCGGAGGTACGCTCTGCCCCGCAAGCCATAAGCGAGCGGGGCCCCATCCGCCCCCAGCGCCCCGCCGTGGGAACCAGCCCTTCGCGGGCAGCTCTCCCCCCGCCGCAGCTGCAGGTCGCGCCGTCGTCCGGGTCGTGGTCCCTGCTCGCGTTCGATCCGTCTGGGCGCTGGCTGGCCTCGGCCGACGGCGACGGCACAATCACGCTGTGGGACGTTGCTTCTGGCCTGCCGGTACGGTCCTGGTCGGCTGAGGCGCATGTGCTTGCGATGGCGGCTGGCCCGGGTAATCAGCTCGCGGTCGGCGGAGACGACGGCTGCGCCCGGATCTGGGACGTGGAGCGGGCAGCACTCCGCGGCCAGTTCTGCGGACATGTTGGCGGCGTGCAGGCCGTGGCTCTCGATCACAGCGGGATCCGGCTGGCCACCGGCGATACCGACGGGGTCGTCCGGCTCTGGGATCCCAGAAGCGGGGAACCCGTTTCGGCGCTGAGGCTGGCTCACTGCGCAGTGACAGCGCTGGCTTTCGACCCGGCCGCTGGTCAGCTCGCCGCAGGCGGCGATGGTAGCAAGCTTCGGGTGTGGGATGTGGGTTCCCCGAACAAGGCGATACTCCTCGCCGAACCGCCGTACGGGGAGGAGGCCACCGCGATCGCGTTCGATGCGGCAGGCGGCCAGCTCGCCATCGGCGGCGCCGATGGCGAGCTACGGGTCTGGGATCTCGGGCCGGATGGGCACCGCTGGCGGTCTGCCCATCACGACCATGACGGCGGTGTGCTTGCCCTGGCGTGGAATGCCCCGGAGGGACACTGGGTCAGCATCGGCGCCGACGGCCGTCTCAGGGCAGGGGATGGAGACAAGCGGCCGGTGGTCGAGCGCGGTTACGTCCGGGCCGCCGCTGTGAGCGCCGTCAGCGGCCGGGGTGCGGTGATCGATGATGGCAGCGGGCGCATACACACGTTCCGGATCGGCGATCCAGGCGCCCGGCAGCGTCTCCAGGGATCTGACACCATCCTCAACGGTGTCGCTTTCGGCCCGTCCGGCGAGTTGCTCATCATCGGCGGCACCGATGGCGTGCTGCACCTCTGGGATGCACGATTGCAGACCCTGCGGTCCGCCGGCGCCTCTGGCTACGGTATCGGCGCGGTGGCCGGTGCTCCGGGCGGGCGGCGGGTGGCGGTATGCCGCGAGGATGGCCGCGTGACGGTCGGCGATATTGCCGAACGGTCCTCGGCCCTAATCGAGGCGTGGACACGCCAGTGCCCCGAACTCACGTCCGCCGTGGTCTTCAGCCCAGACGGATCCCGCGTAGCGGTCGCGGGCGATGCTGTGCGGGTATGGCGGACCGAGGACGGAAGCGCCTGCGCTGCGCTGCCGGAGAGCGCGCAGCGTACCAGGGGAATCGCGTATGACCACACCGGGCGCCGTCTTGCCGCCGCCGGGGCGGATGGAGCCGTCCGGGTCTGGGATGCCGCCGCGGACGTCCTGCTCCACACCCTGGTCGGGCACAAAGGGGCCGTGTACGCGGTTGCCTTCAGCCCGTCGTCCGGCCGGCTGGCGACTGCGGGAGCCGATGGCACGATCAGGATCTGGGATCCCGATCGTGGGAGTCATCTGCTATGTCTCAGCGGGTGGGAGTGCCGCGCCAGGGTTCTTGCCTTCAGCCCCGCCGATGGCACTCTTGTGATCGGAGGCACCGACGGTGTCGTCCGGTTCCGTGAGCCGTCCAGCTGGACTCAGACCCGCGCCTGGCCCGGCCATGTGCACGGGATCACCGCGATGTGTTTCGGCCCGGGCGGACGGCGGCTCGCGACAGCCGGCCGAGATGGGACAGCGCGCATCTGGGACCTGGCCACGGGCTCAGCGGAGCTAGTGCTCCTGCCGCAGCGGGGACGCTGGGCCGCGGTCTTCGCCGACGGTACCATCCGCCAGGATGGTGATGCCGCCGGGCTTCTCTGGTATTCGCTCGGGCTGTCCCGCCAGCCGCCGACCCAGCACGGAACTACTCAGTGACATGGGGGTAGCGATGACAAATCCCGGAGGGAATGGCGTGGATAGCGAAGCCGTATCGGCACTCGAAGGACGGGTTTCGGACCTGGAGACATCGGTCTCCCGCCTCGGCAGGCGAGTCGACGGACTTGAGACCAGCGTCATGGGCGCCATCGATGAGCTGCAGCATACGGTGAACAAGTTCGTTACCGAATACCGGCGTGACCGCATCGTCCAGAATGCTTACAACGAGCTCGCCGAGGCCAAACATGAATTGGAGCAGGAATTCGGTCGTTACAAAGAGGTACGCGAACTCTCGGCGGGAATTATCTACATCGTAGACAGCGGGTTCATAAGCCGTTCGGTTATCCTGGACGTGACCGAACGGCTCACGATCCGGACGCCGCGATACTGGCTGGCTCCTGCCATCCTCGCGGTCGCCGCCTGGCTTGACAACGACAAGGATCGCTATTTCGACTCGGTCAACTCCGCGCTGGCTCTCAACCGCAGCAAGGCCGCGCTGTTCATGACACTCCTGCTGCGCCATCAGGCACGTACCGAGGATATGCGGGAGTGGATCGGCACCTACCTGGGCGAGCTCAAATCAAACGACTTGCCGACGGACTTCGCCGTCGTCATCGAGGCCGTCGCCGGAGGGACGCTTGGGGCCGACTCTGCGCCACAGCTGGCGCGAACTATGCGGCGCTGGTATAACGACGTGGCCAGAAACGTTGATGCCAAAGCCGAGGAAATAGGGCAATGGGAGCGGAATCTGCTGAGCTTGGCAGCAGCAGGCAACTACGCCGAACAATTCCCTACCCTCGCTCAATCCAGCCCGACCTGGGAGCTTCTCCGGAAGCGGCACGAGGCCAATACCGCTATCGAAGTGGCAGATCAGCATTTCCGGAGCCGGTTCGACGAGGGCGCCGAGGTATCAGCGGACCTCGACGACAAGATCAGCCTGCTGCTCAGGCACCTGGCCGAGGACCCTGATCCCGCAGAGGACCGGATCCTGCGGAAGATTCGACGCGCTGAAGCCGTCATCGAGACACAAGATGACGCCGCAGCCGAGCGGCGGGTGGCGGCCGATGAGGCTGACCGCACACGGGTCCTGAATATCCAGTCGCTGGTCACCCGCGTGGCTTTCCCGCCCGGCCGGAGACAGCCACCGACCATGACCGAGCTGCTAGCGATCGTGCTGAGCCAGCGCTTCATAAGCGAGGCGGCCGAAAATACCTCCGGCAAGCATCAGCGTTTCGATGCCGTGCAAATGAACATCGGGCAACGGCGCTGCAAGTTCTCCTGCGCCACCGACGCCGATGTCACTCGCGACGCTCTGCGGCGGCAGGCCGAAGATTCCACGAAGGAGCTCGCCGACGAGATCGACCATCAGATCTTCCAGCAGGGGAAGAAGCTGCGGCGGCGCGCCAACTGGCGGCTGATCCTGGCGGCCGTGGTTTCCTCCGGCCTGCTGGCGGCAGCGCTCCTTGCCGGGCCCGTGACCAGCGGTGGCGTGATCTTCATCATGACCCTGTCTGTCCTGACACTCGGGTACGGGACCCTTGACCGTTTCCTGTTGCTGCGACGGCGGCTGCGTGGCATTACGGATGGCGGCGAGCAGGAGAAAAGCAGCAGCGAACGTACGCTCAACCGGGCGAGCAACGAGCTGGCCCGGCTTTTCTCCCAAGAGCGGCGCAGCACAGAGCTGCTTCCCGCGCTTCAGGACTACCTGCGCGGGCTGACGCCCGACGACGTGTACCGAGCCACCAGGTTCACCAGCCTGCCCCCGCAGAGCCCCATGCTCCCCGGTCCACCTGATCGCGAAACGCCAGGCGATGCTGACCCTGCCGAGGGGAACGAAGATGGATACGCCCGCGGATTTCCCGAGTGGACACCTCAGCCGCCGACGCGGGCCCGCCAGCTACCTGACCGGCCGTCGCCCCTTTGACCGGACACCTTGGCTAATGCCCAGACCATCTGGCCGAACCGAGCTGGCGCCGAACTCGACCGACCGATGCATCGCCGCGCTCGCGCTGCCGACGCCCGGCTCGGTAGCCGCCGAACCGGCCTACCACCTCGCGGACACCGCCACCGTCGGCCACCTGGCCTCGGGTCCCGCTCGACTCGCTGGCCATCGGGACCACGGCGCTACGGATGCAGCCGCCCACCGACGGCACCGCCCGCGCCGACTGGTGCTGGCCATGACCACGTTTTGCTGCCGCTTGAGGTCATGGGGCGGTCCCGCAGACCGCTCCCGCAAATGTCCTGAACTGCTGCTATGTGTGCGGCTGCCGAAACTTCGCCCCGTATTCGCCGCGTAAGTCACTTGGGGCTATCCGTGAGCCGGCTATCGGATACAGGCCGATACCTACGTGTTACGAGAAGCCCGGCGAGATGGCCTCAGGCCGACAAGGCGACGGCACCAGATCGCGGCGCTGCACTTTGCTGGCTCACTCCAGGAGTTTGAGAAACTCGGCGGGGGTCAAGCCCGCCTGCCGCAGGATCGACGCCAAAGTGCCACGCTTCACGACGCCGTGCTGAGGAATGACGGCCACGCGCCCCTCCCGGTTCCGGTACACCGCATGGCTGCCCTTGGTCCGCACATGGGTGAAGCCGACTGACTCCAGCGCCCGGGTGACCTTCCGAACCGGCAGGTCGGAAAGCGAAGGGCTCACGCGGCGGGCAGGCGGAACGAGGTCACCAGCGGTGTCGCGGTGATGTGGCCGGCGGGGTCGTCTATCTCTTCCAGGTACAGCTCGACGGCCTCGGCAAGGTTGGCCAGAGCCTCGTCAATCGAGTGACCCTGGCTGGCCACGTCAACCTCCAGGCACTGCGCGATGTACCAGTCCTCTTCGCGGTGCAGCGCGGCAGTCAGAGTACGCGGCATCTCTGGCATGCTCCCAGGATAGCCGCCCGCTGCCGGGGCGAGCGGGGCGCAGGCCAAGACCCACGCCAGGCTTCTCCAGATCCCGGCCAGCCGCCCACGTCGCGGCCCCTCGCGATCACGGATACGGGCCGCCTTTGCAGCCTGAGGTGCCGCATCAGCCCGTCCATGCCCTCGGTCGTAGAGCGCAGGTATGAGCCGCCTCGCACGTTCAGATGATCTTCGGCATTTACTCTGCGTGCCCGATGATCGTCCGCTCTCGATCGAGAATTCCGCCTTCGTGGAACGGGTTATTCGTTCCACGGTCCTGGTTCACGATCAGGCCGGACCAGAGAAAATGTGCCTCTGAGCTGTAGATATTCCGAGCCGCCTATCGGAATCGAACCGATGACCTACGCATTACGAG
>Ga0116225_1001671_pt1 | contig 15691 bp, 18 predicted proteins | sample Sb_taG_8_FD_88968 | JGI IMG/M metagenome (GOLD analysis project Ga0116225, IMG submission 88968) | Peat soil microbial communities from Weissenstadt, Germany - Sb_50d_c_BC metaG | ecosystem: Environmental > Terrestrial > Soil > Wetlands > Peat | place: Germany: Weissenstadt | collected 2010-09-21 | reverse complement strand
GCGCGGTGCGCGACGTCGCCGAGCGGGGCGCATTCACGCTCGGCGAGCACGTCGAGGGCTTCGAGAACTAGTTCGCCGCCTACTGCGAGACCGACTTCGCCGTCGGCGTCTCCTCGGGCACCGAGGCGCTCGCGCTGGCGCTGCGCGCCCTGGAGATCGGACCCGGCGACGAGGTGATCGTGCCGAGCAACTCGTTCATCGCGACGGCCGAGGCGGTGAGCGCGGTCGGCGCCACCCCGCTCCTGGTGGACGTCGACCCCGACTCGCACCTGATCACCGCCGAGATCGTCGCCGAGAACCTCGGCCCGCGCGTGCGCTGCGTGATTCCGGTGCACCTGTTCGGCGCGACCGTCGAGCTGGACCCGATCCTCGCGCTGACACGCGATGCGGGCGTGCACATGATCGAGGACGCCTGCCAGGCACACGGCGCGCGCTACAAAGGCCGGCGCGTCGGCGGCCTCGGCGTGGCGGCGGCGTTGGTTTTCGGTTTCCAGGGTGGCGTTGACCTCCTGCTGACGGTGCACCCGTAACTCGATTTCCGATAGCAGGGCGTTGTAGGATTGCACGACCGCGCCCAACTCGTCGCGGCTCGACCACATCAACGGCTCGCGCAGGCTGCGCAGGGCGTTGCGGGTGAGGGATTCGCGTAAATTGCGCAACGGTTTGCCGACCTGAAGATGAATCGCCACCGCCAAGGTGGCGGCCAGCAGCGCCAGCAGAGCGGCCAGCGCCGCCATGTCGGCCCAGCGTTGGGCGGCGGCGCCGCGCTGGATGCGGCCGTCGTGATAGCTCACCTCCAACCGTCCGATATGGTAGCTGTCGCCGGCGGACTCGCGGGTCAGTTCCTCGGCGATGTCGAAGCGGCGCTTGGTCTCGGGCGGCTGCGGGCGGTCCAATTCGGCTAGAACATGGCCCTTGGCGTCGCGCAGGCGGACGCTCAGCAAATCGTCGTTCTTGGCATAGCTGCGGAAGATGCGGTCGATGGTGGCCTGATCGAACGACCACACCGGCCCGGCCAGCGACGCGGCCTGGATGACGGTAAAATTATCGAGGCGGTCGCGCAAATCGTCCAGGCTTTGCTCGCGCAGCTTTTTCTCGAAGGTCCAGAACATCGCCAACGCCGCCAGCATCGAGATCGCCAAGGCGGGGATCAGGATCTTGCTGCGCAGCCCAAGGCGCGGGATCGTCATCAGCGGGCGGCCATTGGTGCCAGGGCGGTCAGGCTGGCGTCGATGATCGACAGGCGTTGCCGGCGTTGATCGCCGGACAGGCTGCGGTCGGCTTCTGCGGCAAGGCGGGCGTGGTACAGTTCCATCTGGCGGATCGGGATTAATTGGCGGTCGCTGGATAGCTTGATGCCGGACCAAGTCATGCGGGCGAGGATGCGCTTTTCCCGCTCCACCCGTTCCGCTGGCTTGTTTGGCGCTTCGCGGCCATATTGCAAAAAGAACACACGGATGCGGTTTTTCAGCGTCTCGGGCAGGGTTTTGCGCCACAGGATGGGGTCCGAGGGGATCAACGGCGAGGTCCAGATGACCTTGACCGCCTTGGCTTTCTCGGGCCAGCGCTCCCTGAACTGTTCCAGATAAATGTTGTTGCTGGTGGCGACATCGGCGCGGCCTTCGGCGACGGCCAGGAAGTTGCTTTCATGATTGCCCTGCATCACCCGCCGGAATGCCGCGTAGGGATCGACGTGGTTGAGGGCGAACAGATAATAGCTGGGCACCGCATAGCCTGACGTCGAATTGGCGTCGCCATAGCCGAAGCTCAGCCGGGCGGCATTGGCCAAGACGTCTCGCTCGTTGGTCAGTGGCGAGGCGGCAGGGACAATCAGAGTGCTCCAATAGCCGGGCCGTCCGTCCTTGTCGATGCTTTGGAAGGCGACTTCGGCATTGGCCCGATCCACCGCTTCGATGGCCGATTTATTGCCGGTCCAGGCGATTTGCACCCTGTCGGCGCCCATTGCCCAGATGACTCCGGCATAGTCGTCATAGGTGTCGGCGACCACCTTGCGTCCAATCACCGCCGTCATGTCGTCGAGCAGCGGCTGCCACAGCTCTTGCAGGGATTGCGGCGACAGGCTGGCGACCAGACCGAAATGCAGCGGCTCGTCCTCGGCCCGGACGGAGGACGACAGCAGGGCGGCGCACAAGGCCACGGGCAACAGAACGCGGAGCATAAATCCCCCAAATTGGCCGCGATGGGTTCAAGCGTGAACACTGCAGTGCAGCATGCCTGGAAGGCCAAGGGGATTAAAATAATGTGATATGAAAAAGCCCCCGTCGCAGGGAAGGCGACGGGGGCTTTTGCGCAATGGCGGGCTGCCGGGCGGCGACTATTCTTTCGCCAACGCCTGCGCCACCACCATGCGCACCCAGGCGGCACGGGCCAGACCAAGGGTCTCGGCGCGGGCGTCGATCTGAGTCAGCTGACCGTCTTCGAAGCGGATGATGACGGCTTCCTTGTTCTTCTTGTCCTTCTTCTTCCGCTTGTCCTTGTCCTTATCTTTTTCCTTATCCTTGGCCTTCTTCTTGGCCTTGGGCGCGGGCTCGGCGGCGGTTTCGGCCTCGGGCGTCACTTCGGCAGGGGCCGGTTCCTCGACGGCGGTCTCCACCGGATTGGCTTCGACCGGCGCGACCGGCTCGGCGTGTTCGGCGGCTTGGATAAAGGTCTCGGCTTCGACGGCTTTCTTGCCGTGGGCGGCGCCAGGACGGGCGGGTTTCTTGGTGATGGTCATGCGATGGGTCTCCTTCGCCAGGGTGGCTATTGGGTGATGGCCGTCAATTTGGCGGCCAGGGTTGAAAGTTCGTTGCAGGCCTTGGGATCTTTCTGCGCGGCTTCCAGAACCGACAGGCCGATGGCGTTGCAATTGGGAAAGGCCTTGCGCCGGCCCAGCGGGGCGTCGAGATAGGCAATCTCGCCGCTTTCGCCCAAGGCTTCGGCGGCGGCCTTGTTGTCCTCGCCTTGCGGGTCGGCGCAGTTGATGACGGCGACGGCGCGCAGGGCAGGGTTGATCAGCCGGGCCTCGCCGATCAAAGCGCCGACCTTACCCAGGGTCCAGACATCGAAGCTGCGCGGCTGGAACGGGATGACGGCAAGATCGGCGACGGTCAGGGCGGCACGCAAACCGGCGGTGTCGCGCCCGCCGGCGTCGATGACGATGTCGTCGAACTTGTCGCGCAGGGTCAGCACCTGAGTGCGGACGGCGGCACCGGTCAACTGCACGATGGTGAAGCCGGTGGAGCCCAACCTATCGGCGCGGATGGCGGCGAAGTCCGAGGCGGTTCCCTGTTCATCGGCATCGACCAGCAGCACGTCGCGGCCGGCGGCGATGACGCGTTCGACAGCCAGATTGATGGCGAGTGTGGTTTTGCCGACTCCGCCCTTGGTCTGTACGAAAGCGATGATCATGGAGGCCCCCTTGGATGCATATCTAAGCTATATCTAACCGATATCGCTTTCAAGGGGAATTTTAGATAGTGCGGCGGAGCAAATTGGGTGCCGTCCTTATCATTTTGCAATTCTCTTTTTGCGATCCGCGAGGTGGAGGACAGGCCTATGGCGGGGGACACGCCCAACTTTGGCTGCATTGCCGCTGGCCCGGCTTTTGCTTGGTGGTCGAGGCTCTGACCGACCAAGGACCATCATGTCAATGCCCTCCCAGGAACCGCCGCTTCTCTTGCTGAATGGCGACCACAGCTTGCAGGGTCTTCTGCAACTGATCCTGGAACGCGAGACCGCGCGCAAGGTCTATGCCGCCGACGAGTCGCAGACCTTGCTGCGTCTGGCCGAAAGTATCGTGCCGGCGTTGATCCTGATGGACTGGACCGGCGACGATATGAATGGCGAGCAGGTGCTGTTGCAATTGCGTTCCTGCCCGACCACGGCCGGCATTCCGGTGGTCGTCATCTCGGAGCACAATGGCGAGGCGGCGCTGGCCGGTGGCGCCGTGGCCTTCCATTCCAAGCCGGTGCATTTGTCGGAACTGGTGACGACGGTGCTGACGCTGCTGGGGCAACGGGGCCTTGCCGTCGCCGAGATTCCACCCGAAAGCTTCGACAGTACGGCCCTTATGCGCCTGCGTGAGGAAGTCGGCGTCACTCGCTTCGTCCGCCTGCTGGGGGCCTTCGGCGAGGAGATCCACCGCCGCGCCGATCATGTCCGCTGGGCCATGGAAAAGGGGGATGGGCGCTTATTGGAAATGCAATCACATGCGCTGAGCACCAGCGCTTCCACCTTCGGTCAGCCGGGATTAGCCCAGTTGGCGCGCGGCGTCGAGCGGGAATGCCGGGCCAATGGCGGCATGGCCCCATCGCAATCGGCCCGCCAATTGCTGCAAGCCATCGCCTCGGCAGAGGCCGATTTGCGCCGCTATCTGGCGCCGAGCAATTAGAGAGGTTAATGTAAACACAACAAAAAGTCGTCATGCCCGTGCGTGTCACGGGCATCCACGCGGACCCGCGTGGCGACGGCTGGTGGCACCCTAACTCGGTCAGAGGTGCACGTCGGCGTGGATTACCGGGACAAGCCCGGTAACGACGATGTTATGGTACTTCCGTTGTCATTGTTGCTTTCACTGAAACAATGAATTGTGAACTTGTAGCATTGTTGTGTTGTATTTCCGGTCATAGGATGCCTCTCAGACGCACCACCACCGAAGGATGACACCGATGTCCGCCATTATCGCCCAGACCTCACCGATCGCCGTCGAGCTTGAAGCCGGCAAGACCTATTACTACTGCACCTGCGGGCGTAGCGCTGGCCAGCCGTTCTGCGACGGCAGCCATAAAGGCACCGAGTTCACCCCCAAGGCCTTCACCGCCGACGAGACCAAGACCGCCTATCTGTGTGGCTGCAAGCAGAGCAAGGGCGAGCCCTTCTGCGACGGCTCGCACAAGGCGCTGTAAGCATTCTCGGCCTTTGGCGGCGTGGCGTCAGGCCTCGTCGTCGAAGGCGTGGGGATCGCCGGGGGCGGTTTCCCAGCCCAAATGCGGCAGCGCGATGACGCGGCTGCCGTCCATGTTTTCCTGCGTGATGACCAACCCGCTTTGCTCCATCTGCGCCAGCAGGCTGCGGGCACGGCGCGGCGAGCGGCTGCCACGGGCGCGGGCGATGCGCAGGTCCGATGGGCAGGGCGTTTGCTCCAGCGCGGCACGGGCCAGCAGCAGGAAGACGCCATGCGTGTCTTCCGGTAAATCAGCGGCTATGGCCAGCGCCTGATCCCATTCGGCGCTGTCCGAGGCTCCAGCGGCCCCCACCCTTGCGGCAGCCAGCTTGCGGCGGAAGCCGGCGATGTCGAGCAGGCGGCCATTAAGGTCATGACTGCGGCAGCGCACCAGAAAATCCTGATACAGCACCGCCACCGAGCGATAGACCGCTTCAGGGTCGGACATGATTTGCCGCAAAATGCCGTCGAAGCTGGGCGCGCGCTCGGCGGCGGGTGGCAGCTCGATTTCAGCGGGGGCATCGGCAAGGTCGGCCACAGCATCCAGCGGATCAGCTTCAACGCTTGCCGGTATGACCGGCACCACCAATGCCACCGGCGCTGCCGGTCGCGGGGTGCGGGCCAGTTGGCTGAGGATCTCGGCGGTCGAGGACGGCGGCGGGCGGCGCATCGAGTAGCGCGGAGTCTCGGACTCGCCGGGCTTGAAAATCAGGTCGCGGGCGTCTTCGATCGGGGTGTCGGGCATCGGCATCAGCTTGGGGCTGCCGGTGCGGCCCGAGGTCTGCACGTCGCCGATGCGGATGGTCAGCGGCCGCCGCGCCAGCGCCGGACCCAGGGCGATGAAGCGGCCGCGCTCCAGGTCGCGGAACATCTCGGCCTGGCGGCGCTCCATGCCCAGCAGCTCGGCGGCGCGGGCCATGTCGATGTCGAGGAAGGTGCGGCCCATGAGAAAGTTCGACGCCTCGGCGGCGACGTTCTTCGCCAGCTTGGCCAGACGCTGGGTGGCGATCACTCCGGCCAGACCGCGCTTGCGGCCCCGGCACATCAGATTGGTCATCGCCCCCAACGACGCCTTGCGGGCTTCGTCCGAGACTTCTCCGGCGGCGGCGGGGGCGAACATCTGCGCTTCGTCCACCACCACCAGCACGGGGAACCAGAATTCACGGTCGGCGTCGAACAGCCCGCCCAGGAAGGCGGCGGCGTGGCGCATCTGCAATTCGGAATCCAGGTTTTCCAGATTTACCACCACCGACACCCGGTGCTGACGGGCGCGCCCGCCGATCTGCTGCAAAGCGCCTTCGGTATGAGCGGCGGCGTCGATCACCACATGGCCGAACATTTCGGCCAAAGTGACGAAATCGCCTTCGGGATCGATGATCGCCTGCTGCACCCAGGGCGCGCTCTGTTCGACCAGGCGGCGCAGCAGATGCGACTTGCCCGAGCCGGAATTGCCTTGGACCAGCAAGCGGGTCGCCAGCAGCTCCTCGAGATCAAGCGTCGCCGTCATCCCGGCGGACGTCAATCCCATGTCGATGCTGACCGTCATTCCACTAAATCTCCTGGTGAGGGCGCGGCGCCGGTGCCAAGTATGGGCCGCGCATCCCTATATCTTAATTTGGGGGTCGGGGACGAGACTTCTTAGAAGGGGGCTCCCCTGCGGGCGGTGGTTGAAAGCCGCGCCGGAGTGGTCTAACACTCTGAGTATCGCCGCATAACGGCAATATAATAAGCGAGGGGGAAGCGATGCCTTATAAACGCATCACATTGTCGCATTACCTGATCGAGGAACAGCGTCGGCGAGCGGGTACCGGCACGTTCACCTCTCTGGTGACCGACATTCTGACCGCCTGCAAGATGATCTCGCACGAGGTCAACCGCGGCGCCCTGGCCGGCAATCTGGGGGTTGCCGGGTCTGAAAACATCCAGGGCGAGGAGCAGAAGAAGCTCGACGTTCTGGCCAACGACATCTTCTTGTACATGAACGCCCAGGGCGGCACCTATGCCGCCATGGCTTCGGAAGAGCTGGAAGACGTGCATGCCGTGCGCGGCGCTGTCGGCGGCCGCTATCTGCTGCTGTTCGATCCGCTCGATGGGTCGTCGAACATCGACGTGAATATCTCGGTCGGTTCGATCTTCTCAATCCTGGCGCTGCCCGAAGGCGCCGACGCCTCGCAGCCGGAAGCCTTCCTGCAACCCGGCGTCAAGCAGGTCGCCGCGGGCTACGCGCTGTACGGCTCCTCGACCATGCTGGTGCTGACCACCGGCAATGGCGTCAACGGCTTCACTCTGGATCAGAACATCGGCATGTTCATGCTGACGCATCCGAACATGACGATTCCCGAAGATACCAAGGAATTCGCCATCAACGCGTCACGTCAGCGGTTCTGGGAGCCGCCGGTGGCGCGCTATGTTGAAGAATGCCAAGCCGGCAAGGATGGCCCCGCCGGCAAGGACTTCAACATGCGCTGGGTCGCCTCGATGGTGGCGGAGGTGCATCGCATCCTTTGTCGCGGCGGCGTATTCCTTTATCCGGTCGATGCCGAGAACCGCAGCAAGGGCGGCAAGCTGCGCCTGATGTACGAAGCCAACCCGATGGCCTTCATCATCGAGCAGGCGGGCGGTCTGGCCACCACCGGACGCCAGCGCATCATGGACCTGCAACCGGAAGCCCTGCACCAGCGCGTACCGGTGATCCTGGGCTCGAAGAACGAGGTGGAGCGTATCGACCGCTATCACCACGAGTTCGACGCGGCCAAGGTCACGGCCTAAAGCCTTCGGTCCGCCGGGCGTCCATTGGGGCGTCCGGCGGTTCTGTTCTGTGGAGGCACCCGGATGGCGACCTCGCAAACGACGACCAATATCTTGTTGCTGCTGGGAGGCGTGACGGTCTTCCTGTGGGTGACGCTGCCGCCGCAAAAGATCGCTTTCGACCGCGCTTGCGAGGTCAAGGGCTTGCAGGCGCATGTCAGCGAAATGCTGCATGGCGACAGCTTCTGGCGGGCGCAGTTGGAGGCCGCCATCAAATCGCGGCAGTGGCAGGAACGCCTGCCGGCGGAAATGGCCCATTGGCGCGACGACAGCAGCGACATCGCCACGCCGCTGGAATCCAAGATGTCGCGGCTGTCAAGCGACGAGCCGCGCGATGCCGACGAACAGCAAAAAGCCGAAGCAGCCGCCCAGCGTCAGCGCCTGGGTGAAATCGCCTGGCTGACCACCTGCGAATCCGCCATTCGCACCCGTCTAGAGGACTGACGGCTAAACCCCTGGACAATGGGGGCTATACCTCCCGTCCAGTTGTCCGGGGGCGGCTGTGGGTCTATTTCGGTGGCTATGAATGGCAATGATCAACACCCCCTCTCGCGGCTGGTCGCCCTGGCCAGCGAAATCTGGCCAGCCCACGCCATCGAGCGCGACGCCGACAGCTATCGACGCCTGATGCGTCTGGGCTTGGCTGGCGATCCGGTGCTGCGGCGGTTGGATTACCAGCATCCCGTACCGCCCTCGGACGATCCGGCTATCGGCGCTATCCGCCGGTTGCTGGCGCTGCCGGAGGATTAAATCCCCGCATACCATTCATACCCGCGATCCTCCCAATATCCGCCACGCCCGCCGCCGATTTGGCTCAGGTCGTCCACCACCTCGATGCGCATGATATATTTCGCCATTTTGTAGCCCAACTGGCGCTCGACCCGCAGGCGTAGGGGAGCGCCGTGGGCGATGGGCAGGGGCTGATCGTTCATCGCATAGGCCAGGATGGTCTGCGGGTGCGCGGCATCGACCATATCGATGCTTTCATAATAGCGGTCCGGGGAACCCTCCAGGCTGTCGGCGCAGTGGAACACCACATAGCGTGCGCCCGGACGTAAGCCGACATGGCGCAGCACGTCGGCGAGTTTAACCCCTGTCCATTTGCCGATGCAGCTCCAACCCTCGACGCAGTCATGCCGGGTGATTTGGGTGCGCGCTGGCCATTGGCGCAGTTCGGCCAGAGACAGGCGGGCGGGTCGATCAACCAAGCCATCGACCTCTAGCCGCCAATCGACGAAGCCCTTGGCGGCGAAGCGTCGATAGGTGGGATCGTCGGGATCGGTGCTGCCATTGGCGCGGAACTGCGGCGACAGGTCGGCATCGGAGTATTCGCGGGCCATGGCATGGCCGCCGATCAACTGGCGCTGAAGCCAGCGGTTGACGTCCTCGGCGTTGCTCAGCAGGTTTTGCACGGTGGGGCTGGCCGATAGCCGGTCGCAGCCGCCCAACAGCAGCGTCGTCAGCGCGGCAGAGGCACGCCGCAGGAAGCCTCGGCGGTCAAGCATCCGGCCCCTCCACAGGATCGATCCGGTAACGCCCGGTGATCATCGAGCGCAGGTTGTTCCATAAGCCCGACAGCACCACCATCGCCACATGCACGACGACAAAGCCCAGCAGCAGGAAGGCGATGATGAAATGGACGGTGCGGGCGCTCTGGCGGCCGTCGAACAAGCTGACCAGGGGCAGGGCGCTGTCCAAGCCCGGCGACATCGCCAGACCGGCCAGCACCATCACCGGCAGCAGGATGAGGATCACTGCCAGATAGGCCAGCTTTTGCAGAACGTTGTAATGCCGCGCCTCGTCGCCCTTGGGGAAGTGCAGGCGCAGATGCTCGCGGAAAGTGGTGCCGATATGGCGCAGTTGGGGGCCGTCGGGCAGCAGGTCGCGGCTGAAATGCTCTGTCAGCAGGCCATGCAGCAGATAGACCAGACCATTGGCGACGAACAGCCAGGCGAAGAAGAAATGCCAGCGCCGCCCCATCGCCAGCCATTGCGGGCCGGGCAGGGTGGCCCAGGCGGGAAAGCCGCGTTCGGTCGGGTGCCCTTCGACGTTGGACAGGCCGAGCACGCCGCTGGTGGGGATGCGCAGGCCAAGGATTTCGGTGACGCCGGCGGCGGTGCCGTTCGGAGCTTCAACGGCATGCAGGCTCAGCAGCGGATGGGCGAAGTCCGACGCCTGCCCCCAATACAAAGCCGGTGTGGCGTTGAAGATTTGCAGCCCGCTCATCAGCAGCACGGTCAGGCATACCACATTGATCCAATGCGTGATGCGCACCACCAGGGAATGACGGCGGACCCAGATTGTCGGCGCTGTGGCGGGCACGGGAGTCTCCTGCGCGGGAAGCATCAAAGGGAACAACGGTTCCGCCGCATGGTTGTTCCCGGTGACGCGGACGATGGATTTCGGTAGCGTATCGCCCATGATCCGCATCACCCACCGCATCTCTCTCGACGAGCGTGAAATCGAAGAGAGTTTCATCCGCTCTTCCGGCCCTGGCGGGCAGAACGTCAACAAGCTGTCGACGGCGGTGCAACTGCGCTTCGATGTCCGCAATTCACCGTCGCTGCCCGACGACGTGCGGGCGCGGCTGGAGCGGCTGGCCGGGCGGCGGTTGACGCTGGACGGGGTGCTGATCCTGATCGCCCAGCGCCACCGCACCCAGGAACGCAACCGCGCCGACGCCTTGGAGCGTCTGGTCGAACTCATCCGCGAGGCGACCATTCCCCCCGTGCCGCGCCGCCCGACCCGCCCGACCTTGGGCTCGAAGAAGCGCCGTTTGGAGGCCAAGGGGCATCGCTCGGCGATCAAGAGCTTGCGGGGTTCGCCCACCGACTGACGCTACGGTAAAGTCTCTCTCGCCCGATTTCGGGAGAGAGGGTTCTCTGAAATCACTGAGGCGGGTGTGATTGGCGGCGGTAGGCTCTCAGTCCTTCTCCAGCTCCAATTCCAGCCGCGCCAGTACGTCGTGCAAGGTCGGGTCGGGCAATTGGGCGATGGCGTCGCGGACATGGCGCAGGGTGTTGCGGGTGGCGTAAAGCTGGTCGAGCAGCGACAGCACCACCGGCACCGCTTCGTCATTGACCGCCAAGCCACGCCGTAATTCGCAAATCAGATCCAGCCGCGCTTCGTCGCAGTCGTCGAAATGCCAAACCTCGCCCGCCCGCAGCGGGCGGACCCATTTCTGGTCGATCCAGGCGGCCAATTCATCGGGGCCGATGGCATAGCGCAGGATGGCTTCGTCGAAGGTGATCATGGCTTACCCCATGGTTAGCTTGGCGCGCACATCGTAGGGATGCTTTTCCGCCCATCCGCGCAGGAAGGTTTCCAGGTCGGTATCGGGACGGTCAGGCAGAACCACCTTCAAGGTCACCAACTGGTCGCCGCGCGCCTTGCCATGCGGAATGCCTCGGCCTTTCAGCCGCAGCACCGATCCGCTGTTGGAACCGGGGGGGATCGAGAGGACCACCTTGCCATCGACGGTGGGAACAGTGACTTTGCCGCCAAGCACCGCTTCGGGCAGCGTGACCGGCACGGTGACCAGCACGTCATGGCCCTCGGCGGTGAAGAAGGGATGCGCCTCGACCTTGATCTCGATCAACGCATCGCCGGCATCGCCGCTTGAGCGGCCGGGATTGCCCTGGCCCTTCAGGCGCAGCGTGGCGCCGTCCTTGGTGCCGGCGGGAACCTTGACGTCCAAATGCTTGCCGGTCGGCAGGGTGATGCGCTTAGTGGCGCCGATGGCGGCTTCGGGGAATGTCACCTTCAGCGAGTACTGTGCGTCCGATCCGCGCAACGGCTCGTCTTCCTCGTCGAAGAAGCCGCCGCCGCCGCCACGACGGCCCTTGCTGCGCCGGCGCAACAGCTCGGCGAAGATGTCGTCGGCGTTGTCGCCAAAGCGGAAGCCGTCGCTGTATTTGCCGCCAGCGCCGCCTTCGGCATAGTTGCGATAGGACTGGCGCGCGCGTTCAGCGCCGGTGGCGTCGATCTCGCCGGCATCGAAACGGGCGCGCTTCGCCGGATCGCTCAGCAAGTCATTGGCGCTGCTGAGCTTCTTGAACTTCTCTTCAGCCTGCTTGTTGCCCGGATTGAGATCCGGGTGCAGGGTGCGGGCCAGCTTGCGATACGCGCTTTTTATCTGGTCTTGCGTCGCGCTGCGGGCGACGCCCAAAATCTTGTAGGGATCGTCCACGGAGTTATAACCTCGCTTGAAACAGGAACGGGGCCGGTCCCATGGGAACCGCCCCCGTTACAGACCTTATATAAAATAATCGGTTGTTTGACCACATTCCAGCGTCCGTCCGGCTGGCAGCCGTCACGTCTGGCCGAACCTGTCGAGCGGACGACCCGGTCATGCTATTCTATGCGCATCGCGATGCCCCTCGAATTTTGGAAACAGGTCTATGTCGCAAGAGGTTAAAGACCCGATCAGCCATTTTCACGAATGGATGGCCGAGGCCGAGAAGAGCGAAGTCAACGATCCCAACGCCATGTCGCTGGCGACGGCGACGCCCAATGGACGCCCGTCCTCGCGCATGGTGCTGCTGAAGCATGCCGATGCGCAGGGTTTCGTCTTCTATACCAACCTGGAAAGCCGCAAGGGCGAGCAATTGCGGGCCAACGGCTTCGCCGCGCTGTGTTTCCACTGGAAAAGCCTGCGCCGACAGGTGCGGGTCGAAGGCTGCGTCGAACCGGTCAGTGATGCCGAAGCCGATGCCTATTTCGCCAGCCGCCAGCGCGGCAGCCAGATCGGCGCCTGGGCGTCGATCCAGTCGCGCCCGCTGACCGGGCGCTTCGAGCTGGAAAAGCGCATCGGCGAATTCGCCGCCAAATTCGGTTTGGGCAAGGTGCCTCGTCCAGAGCATTGGTCAGGCTTCCGGGTCATCCCCGAGCGCATCGAGTTTTGGCAGGATCGTCCCTTCCGCTTGCATGACCGCACCGTATATATACGCGAGGAGGATGGATGGCGGACCGAACAACTGTTCCCCTAGGCAACGTTGCCACATCCGCATCGGCTGGCCGGCTGATGCGAGGGGCAACCTATGCCTCGGTGACGGTTGCGCTGGTGCTGATCGCCGTCAAGTTGGCGGCGTGGTTGAGCACCGGGTCGGTGGCGCTGCTGTCGAGCTTGATCGATTCGGCGCTGGACGCCGCCGCTTCGATCCTCAATCTGGTGGCGGTGCGCCAAGCGCTGGTGCCCGCCGACCGCCAGCACCGCTTCGGCCATGCCAAGGCCGAGCCGCTGGCGGGGTTGGGCCAATCGGCCTTCATCGCCGGTTCAGGACTGTTGCTGATCGTCGAGGCGAGCAAACGGATGCTCGATCCCCAGCCGGTCACCCATGAACTGGGTGGCATCGGCGTGATGGTGTTCTCGATCCTGCTGACCATCCTGCTGGTGTGGTTTCAGAAAGTCGTCGTCGCCCGTACCGGTTCGCTGGCGATTTCCGCCGAGTTCCTGCACTACACCAGCGATTTGATGATGAATGCCGGCGTCATCGTCGCCTTGCTGCTGTCCAGCCGTTTCAACCTGCCGCTGGTCGATCCACTGTTCGCCCTGGCGATTGCCGGCTTCATCCTTTATTCCGCCAGCCGCATCGCCTGGCAGTCGTTCAACCTGTTGATGGACCGCGAGTTGCCCGACAGCGACCGTCAGCGCATCAAGGATATCTGCACCGCTTATCCTGAGGTGCGTAACGTGCATGACCTGCGCACCCGCTCGGCGGGGCTGCAATGCTTCATCCAACTGCATCTGGAACTGGACGGCGAGATGCCGTTACGCCAAGCGCATGCCATCAGCGATGCCGTCGAGGCCGCCATCCGCACAGCCTTTCCCGCGGCCGACGTGATTATCCATGAGGACCCCGCCGGCATCGACGAGCCGCGTCGGGTCTTCAAATAATCCCCGCTGCCCCGTCTGCCCAAACCCGACCGCCGTTGTGCCGGTTTCCATCCGGCGTGGATTTGGGTAGGGTTGGACAGCGATCCGCCAAGGAGCCTTGCCGCCATGCTCGAAGATCCGCAACGCGACGTCTTCGCCCTACTGTCCGATCCGGCCACTTACGGCAACGGAATCGCGCGGGTCGAGCGTATCGATACGCATATCTCGGCGGTGTTCCTGGCCGGGGACCGCGTTTATAAGCTGAAGCGGGCGGTGCGCCTGCCGTTCCTCGACTTTTCGACGCTGGAGCGGCGGCATATGGCCTGTCTGGCCGAGCTGGTGGTCAATCGCCGCACCGCGCCTGAATTGTATATCGGCCTGACCGCCATCACCCGCGAGGACGACGGGCGGCTGGCTCTGGGCGGCGAGGGGCAGCCGGTCGATTGGCTGGTGGTGATGGTGCGCTTCGATCAGGACGCGTTGATGGACCGCATGGCCGCCGCCGGGCAGTTGACCCGCGCCCATGCCACCGATCTGGCCGATGCCGTGGTGGCCTTTCACGCGGTGGCCGAGCCTCGGCCCGGCTGGGGCGGCGAGACCGGTATCCGTTCGACCATCGACAGCAACGCCGTCTGTTTTGCCCAGGAGATCCCTGGCCTGTTCGACGCCGTCGAGGCAGGGCGCGTCACCGAGGGCTCGTTGGCGTGGCTGATCCGTCTGGCCCCGCTGCTGGAGGCTCGCCGCGCGGCGGGGCAGGTGCGGCTGTGCCATGGTGATTTGCATTTGGGCAATATCTGCGTGCTCGACGGCAAGCCTCGGCTGTTCGACGGCATCGAGTTCAGCGACACCTTCGCCTGCATCGACGTCTATTACGATCTGGCCTTCCTGCTGATGGATTTCCGCGCCCGTGGTCTTCCCGACATGGCCTCGTGGGTGCTTAACCGCTATCTGGAGCAAAGCGGCGATTTGGACGGATTGGCTGCCTTGCCGCTGTTCCTGTCGCTGCGCGCCGCCATCCGCGCCCATGTCTCGGCGGCGATGGCGCGGGTCAGCGACGATGCGCACCACCGCGCCGAGGGGCTTGCCTATTTGGAAATGGCGGGCCGCTATCTGGAGCCGCCTCCACCTCGGCTGATGGCGGTGGGCGGGTTGTCGGGCAGCGGCAAATCCCGGCTGGGGCGCGATCTGGCGCCGCTGGTCGGGGCCGCGCCGGGGGCGGTGGTGTTGCGCACCGACGTGATACGCAAGCGCCTGATGGGGGTGGGATCAGAGATACGGCTGCCGCCCGAGGGCTATTCCAGCGAGATGAGCGAGCGCACCTATGCGGCGCTGTTCGAGGCCACCGAACGGGCCTTGAAGACCGGCCATTCGGTGATTGCCGACGCCGTGTTCGCCAATCCCGTGCAGCGCGCCGGCATCGAAGCGGTGGCGCGGCGGCTGGGGGTGCCGTTCGACGGGATGTGGCTGGAAGCCCGCCCGGAGGTCATGCGCAGCCGCATCGCCGCGCGCAAACGCAATGCCTCGGATGCGACGGTGGCGGTGCTGGATCAGCAATTGAGCCTTGACTTGGGCGATATCGGCTGGCTGCGCGTCGACTCTTCGGAGGCCAAGGAAATGACCTTCGCCAATGCCCGTAAATCATTGCATCTATGAGATGTTTTGCTCTGTCCCGGAGGCTCGGGGAGGGGCATAATACGCATTGGCGGGTCCAAAGGAGAATGACCATGTCCGGCTATAAAACCATACTTGCCAGCCTGAGCGACCCCGAATCCACTCCGGCGACGTTGCAATTGGCCTTCCTGGTGGCGCGCGGCCAGGGGTCGCATGTCGAAGCGTTGCATGTGCGTAGCGATCCCTCCAGCGCCGTGCCGCTGGTCGGCGAAGGCATGTCGGGAGCCATGGTGGAAGAGATGCTGGCGGTTGCCGAACGTCAGTCCGCCGAACAGGCGAGCCAGGTGCGTGCGCAGTTCGATCAGGCCTGCCTGCATCACGATATCCCTATCCTCGCCACCCCTGGCGACAGTGGCAAAGTCACCGCCGTGTGGCGCGAGTAGACCGGCCGT
>Ga0116225_1001663_pt1 | contig 15754 bp, 15 predicted proteins | sample Sb_taG_8_FD_88968 | JGI IMG/M metagenome (GOLD analysis project Ga0116225, IMG submission 88968) | Peat soil microbial communities from Weissenstadt, Germany - Sb_50d_c_BC metaG | ecosystem: Environmental > Terrestrial > Soil > Wetlands > Peat | place: Germany: Weissenstadt | collected 2010-09-21 | reverse complement strand
GGGGTCGTGCCGGGGCGTTAACGGCTGTTTGGGGCGATGTCCCAGGGGAACACCAGCCACAGGTCTTGCTCGACGGGAATCACCGTGGTGTCCACGGTGTCACGCCCGTCGGGTTTGACATAGACGGTGGCGTAGTGCGCTTTCGGCAGCATCTTGCGCAGATGGCGGAAGGTGGCTCCCGAATCGACAAGATCGTCGACCACCAGCCAGCCCGTGCCGTCGCCTTCGACCGGCTTCAGGATCAACGCCTCGCCGTGGCGTCGAACCTTGTCGTCGTAGCTGGCGATGCACACCGTATCGACAAGGCGGATGTCCAACTCGCGCGCCACGATGGCCGCTGGCACCAAGCCGCCGCGCGCCACCGCGATGATGCCCTTGAACGGCCCTTGTGAGCGCAGCTTGTGGCACAGCATCACGGTATCGCGGTGCAAGGCGTCCCAGCCGATGTTGACCGCCTTGTTGGTGGTGAAATCCTGCGCCATCGCCGCCTCCAGAAAAAATCGGGAGTATCTATCCCCAGGGTGGCCTGTCATGCAATAAGCACCGCTACTGGACGCGGGCACGCGGATGGACCAAAATCGGGCCGCCGCAAGACCAGAGGAAAGAGCGATGCTGCATACACCGATGGCAACCCGTGGCATGGTCAGCGCGCCGCATCATCTGGCGGCGCAGGCTGGGCTGGCTGTGTTGCGCGAAGGCGGAAACGCCATCGAAGCCGCCATCGCCACGGCGGCGGCCTGTACGGTCGTCTATCCCCATATGAGCGGATTGGGCGGCGACGGCTTCTGGCTGATCCACGAGCCGGGCAAGACTCCCATTTCCATCGACGCCAGCGGTGCCGCCGCCGCTGCCGCCAAGGCCGAAGGCTATCGCGAGCGCGGCCTGTCGGCCATTCCCGCCACCGGTCCGCTGGCTGCCAATACCGTGGCCGGTGTGGTGTCGGGCTGGCAGGCGGCGCTGGAGATCGGCACCCGCTGGGGCGGCCGCTTGCCGCTGTCGCGCCTGTTCGAGGACGCCATCCACCACGCCCGCCACGGCTTTTGCGTCACCGCCGAGCAGGCCCGCGCCGCCGTGCGCCTCGCCAAGCCGTTGGCCGAGGGTGGCGCCGACGCTTATCTGACTCTGGAAGGCGGGGCGCTGACGACCCTGCCGGGGCTGGCGACGCTGCTGGAGCGGCTGGCTCAGGCGGGGTTGGACGATTTTTATCGCGGTGCCGTCGGCCACCATCTGGGCGCCGAGTTGCAGCGCCTGGGAAGCCCGGTCAATTCCGCCGATTTGGCCCGCCACCGCTCGGTGCGCCGCCGTCCGCTGTCGTTGAATATGGACTGCGGCACCGTCTACAACCTGCCGCCGCCGACGCAAGGCCTGGCGGCGCTGATGATCCTTGGCCTGTTCGAGCGGCTCGGCGTCACGCAGGCCGATGGCTTCGCCCATGTGCACGGCATCGTCGAAGCGACCAAGCAGGCTTTCATCGTGCGCAACGCGCATGTGACCGATCCCGCCTATATGACCATCCATTCCACCACCTATCTGAGCGACGCCTTGCTCGACCGTCTGGCCGGAGCCATCGCGCCGCGCCGCGCCTTGCCGTGGCATCGGGAAACCGTCGATGGCGACACCTCGTGGATCGGCGTGATCGACGGCGAGGGGCGGGCAGTCAGTTGTATCCAAAGTTTGGCCCAGCCCTTCGGCGCGGCGCTGGCGGTGGGTGAGTTCGGCCTGCTGTGGCACAATCGCGGGGCCAGCTTCACCTTGGGCGAGGATGCTCAGAACCTGCTGGTGCCGGGGCGTAAGCCGTTCCACACGCTTTGCCCGGCGCTGGCCCGCTTCCGCGATGGCCGGGTGATGGTCTATGGCTGCATGGGCGGAGACGGTCAGCCGCAGACGCAGGCGGCGCTGTTCAGCCGCTATGCCCTATTCGGCCAGGGGCTGCAACAGGCGGTGACGGCACCGCGTTGGCGTCTGGGGCCGGGACGCGGCGAGTACGCCTCGGACCTCAAGCTGGAAGGCCGGGTCGAGCCGTCGCTGGTGCGGGCCTTGCGCGAAGCCGGGCACGAGGTGTCGATCATGGCGTCGTTCGACCAGCAGATGGGGCATGCCGGAGCCGTCGTCCGCCACGAGGACGGACGCTTCGAAGGCGCGGTCGATCCGCGTTCGGACGGGGTGGTAGCGGCGTTCTAGCGGGCGTTACATGCTGCCGCAGCCGCAGCCCTGATGGCCGCAATCGTCTTCGGGCTCGGGCTCGGGCTCGGGTTCTTCGGGGGCGTATTGGATGGCGCCTTGATAGACGCGGACGGTCTGGCCCTGATACTGGGCTTCGACGAAGTGCTGGCCCTTTTCATCGACTTCCAGCGCCATGGCGATTTCCTGGCCTTCGATGGCGCGGACGCAATCATCGGCGCTCAGATTCAAGGCCTTGGCGACGGCGGCCAACAGGGCATTGACTTCCTCGAACATTTCACGATTTTCGGACATGGCTTCTTTCCTGCGCGGGTGGCCGCGCAGATTAGCCTTGCGCCGCCCATCGAGACAAGGACGCTGGCACGAAAATATTGCGGCGTGATCGGGGGGGGCGGTCCCGCTTGCGCGGGATCGATCACCAATCGGCGTCAGGCCTTGGCTGGGGCCTTGGGCTTGGCCGCAGCTTTCGGCTTGGCGGGCGCCTTGGGTTTGGCGGCCGCAGTCGCCGCCGGCTTCTTGACCGTAGGCGCGATGGCTGCGGGATCGACCAGCGGTGCGGGGGCGATCACCGGCAGGCGGCTAATCTCGGTCTGGGCTTGCAGCCAATGGTCCTGCTCGCGCCCTTCCGGACGGCCTTCGGCTTCCCAGATTTCGAACGCGCGCTGACGGATTTTTTCTTCGATTCCGACGGACATGGCGATAGACCCCTCCAGGTTGCAGCAGCTCCAGGACAAAAGGCTAACTCAGGTTTGCCGCTATGCACAATTCTTTATTGCCCTTCGCGCCGTTAAAGGTTTTTGAATGCCCGGAATAGGAAAGTAGTCGGCAAACTATATGGTTGAATTTATATTTTTAAATAAGCCATTCATTGGTTGTGGTTGCCAATTTGCTTCCGCCTTACAAAGGGATGGTGGCCCTCATATCCTTTTGGGCAGCCAAGCCCCCTCCATCGACACGGATTGTGCCTTGGGGTTGAGAGGACTATTCTCCTCTTGGGGTATGGGAGTACGACAGGACACATGACATCTGGCGAACTGGAACGTGACACCGACGGGGATCCGGGCTGTTCAGTGCTGCTGAAGCGCAGTGAGCAGCGCTATCTTGCGCTTGTCGACGCGCTGACCGAGGGGATCTGTGTTCAGGATTCCTCGGGCCGCATCCTTCAACTCAATCCCGCCGCCGAGAAAATCCTGGGGGCGTCGGCAGCGCAGATGGTCGGCAAGACCAGCGCCGACTTCGGCGGCATCGTCCTGCGCACCGATGGCAGCCCGTTCCCGGCCAGCGAGCATCCGGCGATGGTGGTGCTGCGCAACGGCCAGCCGGTCACCGGCGTCATCATGGGCTTGCAGAGCGCCGATGGTCTGCGCTGGATCACCATCAACAGCGTCCCGGTGCACCTGGATGGCGAAGCCGCGCCATCGGTCATTTCCAGTTTCCTTGACGTCACCGATCAGGTCGAGATGCAGCGCCGTCTGGCGAGCAGCGAGGCGCGTTTCCGCGACTTCGCCGAGGGTGCCGGAGAATGGCTGTGGGAAATCGACACACAGCATCGGCTCACCTATCTCTCCCCCAGGCTGGTTCGCCAAATCTTTTCCAGCCCGGCGGCGATCCTTGGCCGCAGGCGGGACGAGATCGCCGAGCGCGTGCCCGGCGATGCCGCAGATTGGGAGCGCCTGCGCGCCGCCATGGCGGCGCGCAGGCCGATTCGCGAGTATATTTACCGGGTGCGCGACACCGAGGGCGCGCTGCGCTGGCTGTGCATCAACGGCAAGGCGGTTTATGATGAGGTTGGAACCTTTATCGGCTATCGCGGCGTCGGCAACGATGTGACGGCGCTGCGCCAAAGCGAGTTGGCGGCGCATGCCAGCGAGGCCAAGTTCCGCGCCATCTTCGACATGACCTTTCAGTTCATCGGCCTGCTGTCGCCAGAGGGTTTGCTGCTGGAGGTCAACCGCACGGCGCTTAACGCCATCGCCATGGACCTGTCCGCCGTGCGCGGGCGGCCATTCTGGGAAACGCCGTGGTGGCAACATTCGGCGACCGAACGGGCGCGCTTGAAGGCAGGCGTGGTGCGGGCGGCGGCGGGCGAGTTCATTCGCTTCGAAACCTCTCACCCCACCGTCGACGGGCTCATCTGGATCGATTTTTCACTTAGCCCGGTGTTCGATGACGATGGCCGGGTTGTCTGGATCATCCCCGAAGGCCGCGACATCACCGAGCGCAAGGCCTATGAGTTGGAATTGATCGCCGCCAAGGCGATGGCCGAGGCCTCCAACCAATCGAAATCGCAGTTCCTGGCGACCATGAGTCATGAATTGCGCACACCGCTGAACGCCATCCTCGGCTATTCCGAACTGGTGCTGGCCGAAGCCTTCGGCCCCATCGGCAACGTCGCCTATGCCGAGTATCTGGGCTATATCCACGAGTCCGGCGAACGCCTGCTGAGCGTTATTCAGGACATCCTGGAGATCTCCAGCATTGAAACCGGCAATGTCGATTTGCTGCCCGAACCGCTGCGGCTTGACGATATCGCCACCAAGGTGCGCGAGTTGATCGCCCACTACGCCGGATCGAAACGGTTGGCCTTGGAAATCGAGGTGGCGGCGCAGGATGGTCCGTTCGTCGCCGACCGCAAGCGCATCGTGCAGGTGCTGGTCAATCTGCTGATCAACGCGGTGAAGTTCACCGATCCGGGCGGGCGCATCGGCTTGCGCGCAGAGCAAAGCGGCGAAGGCACCTTCTTCACCGTTTGGGACACCGGCATCGGCATCGCCGCCGAACACATGCGGAAAATCTGGGAGCCGTTCGGGCAGGTGGAAAACCCCTGGGCGCATACGACCGGAGGAATCGGGCTGGGCTTGACCCTGGCCCGTCATCTGGTCGAAACCCAAGGGGGCAGTATCGCCGTGGACAGCATGCCGGGGGAGGGAACCCGCTTCACCCTGGCTTTTCCATTGGCCGCCGGAGCGGGCCGTTGAGAGCGGTCCGGCTCCGGGTGGGTGTTTATGTAGCCCTATAGGCTTTTGGCCTCGTTAATCAGGCGGCTGGCCTGTTCCTGAAGTTCGCGGCGGGCGGCGACTTCCCAAGGCGAGGCGTTGAGGAAAGAGTTGCACAGGTCCAAGTTGAACTTGGCCAGGGCGATGAGCATCATGGCCATTTCGGCCTTCACCATGTCGATCATGTCACACTCCCATCCGAGGTTAGCCTCGGTGTTTTGTCTTGGCGGCCCCTGTTTTTTTCAGAGCCTTGGAGAGATCGTCCCACGCTGTCCACACTTCTGCGGCCAGGACGGCGGCGGTGTCGTCGGCGTGGTTGCGAAACCACGATTCGGCCAGTCGCATCTGAGCCGGCAGGGCGGCGGCGGCTTCCTTCGCCCCTTCGCGCGATTGGCGCAGTTGCATCTGCACTAGGAACTCTTCGACTTCGCACAGTTCCTCGGCGGTGCAGGACTGGCGCAATTCGTCGTCGATGACCGGCGCGTCCTGCGCCAAACGCCCAACCACCTCGGACTTGCCGCGCTTGATGGCGGGATCATAGACGGTGCGGATAACCTGGATAACCCGGCGGCGTTCGCGGAACTGCATCGGTATGCTCCTGCCTTAAGTTGGACGGCCTACCGCCAATCCATGGGCCGTATAGTAACACTTTCGCGGCCTTCATCAAGCCCATCGATGGGCCGTATAGGGGCTTCGGGCAAAATGTCATAATCGGCCCAACTCAAAATTGTGTTTGGCGGTAAAGGGGGTATCCCGACGTTGGCAGGTCTTTTTTTCGCAAGCTCGGCCATGATCGTCAAAGTTTCGGCGTAATTGGATGGCATAACATCGTCGTGATTTGGCGCTGTGGCGGAACAAACGGGGCGGCGCACCCGAAAGCCCCTAAAGGAGGAGGGGGGTCATGGAAACAAATACTTGGTCAATCGGAGTAATGGTTAAAAAAGTACTTATGGCTTTGGCCTGCGTCGTGGTGCTGGGCGGTGTCGCCGCCGGTCCGGCACGCGCCGACGACGGTCGGGACCATCGTCACGAGCATGGACGCGACCACAGGCACGATCACGACCGCGACCGCGACCGCCATTGGCGCGAGCGGCATTGGCGGGAGGCGCATGGGCGTCCCGTCTATGGGGTCTATGGTTACGCCCCGCCGACGGTCGTCTATGCGCCGCCTCCGCCGCCGCCATCGGTGAGTTTCGTCTTCCCCATCCGCTGAACCGGCAGCGCCGCAGCCGGGACGAGGTGATTTGGTCGCCCCGCCCGGCTTGCGGGCTCGTCCGCCGCGCGCTATGACGGACGCCGATGAGGCGGAGGGCGCGAGATGGACAACTGGACCGAGGGCTATGTCGCCGAGATCGACTACGCCCAAGCCTATTACGCCGAAATGGCGCCGGCGCATCTGTCCTTCGCCTTGCTGCTTAACGGCCTGCGTCCGCCGGTCGAAGCGGGAGCCGGCTTCGCCTATGCCGAGCTGGGTTGCGGCCAGGGGCTGACCTCGAACTTGCTGGCCAGTCTGCATCCCGGCTCACGTTTCGAGGCGATGGATTTCCTGCCCTCGCATATCGCCGGAGCCCGCCGTTTGGCCGCCGAGTGCGGCAGCCTCAATGCTCATTTCAGCGATGACAGCTTCGCCGAGTTCGCCAGCCATGACGGCGCAGATTTCGACATCATCGCCCTGCATGGGGTGTGGTCGTGGGTCAGCGCCGAGAACCGCCGCGCTCTGGTGCAGATTCTCCGTCGGCGGCTGAAGCCGGGCGGCGTGGTCTATGTCAGCTATAACTGCTTGCCGGGATGGGCGGCGCATATGCCGATCCGCCAGTTGCTGCGCCAGCATGTGGAGACCTCGTCGGCGCCGATGGAGGAGCGTATCGGCAACGCTCTGCGTTTCGTCCATGGCTTGGCCGAGATGGACAGCGGCTATTTCGCCCAAGTGCCCAGCGCCGCCGCTCATCTGAACGGGCTGGATGGGAAATCCGACAGCTATATCGCCCATGAATATCTGAACCGCGATTGGGCTCCGTTCTATCACGCCGATGTCGCCCGCGATTTGGCGGCGGCAAAGTTGACCTATGGCGCTTCGGCGACGTTGTTCGACAATGACGATGCTTGGAGCCTGGACGCCGCCGCGCAGGCCCGCCTCAAGGCCACCGACGATCTCACCTTGCGCGAAACCCTGCGCGACACCCTGAGCTATCGGCGCTTCCGCCGGGATATCTTCGTCAAGGGGCCGCAACGCCTGCCTGCCGCCGAGCGCGAAGCGCTATTGCGGGCCACCCGGATCGGGCTATGTGTCGCGGCGGGCGAGGTTCCGCACACGGTCAAGTCGCCCTGCGGCGAGAGACCGGTGCCGGTCGAGTTGATTGACGCGTTGGCACAGGGGCCGCAGACGCTGGACCATCTGGCGCAAGGGGACGACTTCGCCGAGACCTTGCGCGCGGTGGTGATGCTGGTCGGCGAGGGGCTGGCGGTGCCGCTGCCCGGCGGCGATGCGGCCGAGCGGTGCCCCGGTGCGCAGCGCTTCAACGCGGTGGTGCTGCGGCGTAACCGCTATAGCCCCGACATCCGCCAACTGGCCTCGCCAGTCTTGGGCGGCGGGGTAATCGTCGGCTTGGTCGAGCGATTGTTCCTGCTGGCGCGGCTGGACGGAGCCGATCCCGTCGTCTTCGCCTGGAGCGTACTGGCCGAACGCGGCAAGCGGTTGCGGCGCGGCGGCGAGGAACTGGTCAGCGCCGAGGACAACCTGGCTGAGTTGGGGCGGCTATATGGCGCCTTCGAGAGTGGTCGATTGCCGCTGTTGCAGGGATTGGGGATCGCTTAGAAGCCTTATTCCGTCATGCGCGGGCTCGTCCCGCGTATCCTCGCCCCGGTGCACAGCCGGAGGTGCCAAGAGCGCAGGGCGATGGGGCTGCCGAACCGCGTGGGTAGCCGGGACGAGCCCGGCCACGACGACCTAAAACCGAGGGAAACCTCAGATATCAAGTCTGCCGGTTGCCCAGATAGGGCCGCGGTTCCTGCTTGGCCGGATCGGCGCTGGAATCGTTCATGTGGCGGCGGGTTTGCGAGCGCAGGTTCATCGACAGGTTCTGCAACAGCTCGCGCACCAGCGGCGGGCTGTTGCGGATCTTGCCCAGCACGACATCGCGGTCGATCAACACCAGCGTGGTTTCGCAGGTGGCGCGCGCCGTCGCCATGCGCGGTTGATCGTCGATCAGAGCCATCTCGCCGAACAACCGGCCCGGTCCCAGCACGGCCAGCACCCGTTCGACGCCGTCGGGGCCTTTCTTGGCGATCTCGATCTTTCCCGACTGGATGAGATAGGCCCAGTTGCCCACCTCACCCTCGGCGAAGATTTCATCGCCGTCGTAAAAGACGAGGCGGTCATAGATGACTTTTGCGGCCATGCCCTGGCGCCTCGATTCTGGTCGCAACGGTTGTCCGCCATCGTACACAGGACATTGCGGATAAATCAAACGTCCTGCGGCTCGACAGGGTGGTGATAGTCGGTCATCCTGGTCGAAGTGCGGCACGGATGGACGGACGGCATGGCTCGCGACTCTGAGATGGTGGTGCGCAACCGGCAGGCGGCGGAAGCCGGCGATCCGGTGGCCCAGTTCAATCTGGGCAACATGTACCGCCTGGGCTACCAAGTGGCGCGCGACAGCGCTTTGGCGGTGCAGTGGCTGACCAAATCTGCCCGTCAAGGCAATGCCGAGGCCTTGCAGGTGCTGCAACGCTTGGCCGCCGATGGCGTCGATGTGGTGCTGCCGGTCGAAGATCCGCCGCCCGTCGGATTGCCGGTGCCCGAACTCGACACCGATCCGCTGTTTGTCGGCGAGGACTTCACCGATCCCGAGTTGCTGCGTCCCGCCGCCGAAGCTGGCGATGCGGCGGCTCAGGTGGCCTTGGGCAATGCCCATCGCGACCGCCTAAGCGTTCCCGGCAGCTTCGCCGAGGCGCTAAAATGGTATGGCCGCGCCGCCGAGCAGGGCGACGCCAGCGGCCAGTTCGCCCTGGGGGTGATGTATGATCGCGGCTATGGCGTCGCCGCCGACATCGTTCGGGCGCGGGCGTGGTACCACATGGCGGCGCAGCAAGGGCATGCCGACGCCCAATACAATTTAGGCAACATTTTCAATCAGGGACGCGGCGGCAAGGCCGATGCGGCGGTGGCCGCCCAATGGTACGGCAAGGCGGCGGCTCAGGGCGAAGCGGCGGCTTGCTTCGCTTTGGCCACCCTCTATGAAACCGGCCGAGGCGTGGAGCGCGATGAGGCGCGGGCGGTCGAGCTTTACGCTCTGGCCGCCGAACAGGGTGAGCCGGAAGCGCAGTTCAATCTGGCCAACATGCTGCGTCAGGGGCGAGGGGCCGAGGCCGATGCAGGGGAGGCCGCCAGCCTTTATCGCCGCGCCGCCGAGCAAAATCTGGCCGCCGCTCAACTCAATTTCGGCCTGATGCTGGCAGGGGGAGTCGGTGTCGCCAAGGATCCGGCTGCGGCGGCGGGCTGGTTCCGTCGTGCCGCCGAGCAAGGCGATCATGCCGCCGCCTATATGCTGGCGGTGGTGCTGCTGGATGGGCGCGGGGTGGCGCGCGATGCCGCCGAGGCGATCCGCTGGCTGAACAGCGCTGCCGAGCAAGGCGATCCACGCGCTCAATACCGTCTGGGCATGCTGTTGGAGCAGGGCCAGGATCTGCCGCGCGACGCCACATCGGCGGCAGGGTGGTATCTGCGTGCCGCGGAACAGGGCGATGCACGGGCGCAGTACGACCTGGCCTTGATGTTCGAGGCTGGTGACGGTGTCGAGCATGACGAGGCCGAGGCGGCGCGCTGGCTGCGGGCGGCGGCGGAGCAGGGCGATGCGCTGGCGCAGTATAATCTGGGAGTCAAATACGCCACCGGCCATGGCGTCGAGCATGACGATGTCGAAGCGCATTTCTGGCTGAGTCTGGCGGCGGCGTCGGATCAGTCGGCGGTCATCGACGCCTCGCGGCGCGGAGTTGAGGCCTTGGCCGAACGTTTGCCTCCCCCCGATCTGGCCAAGTCGGAGCTGCGCCTGCGGGAGCGTCTGGCGGAGCAACCGTCATGAGTGGCCGCTCGACCTCGTTTGAAATTCAGTTCCTGCGCGACAAGCATTGGGTGGTCGCCGAGATCAAGGGTGACGAGGAGCAGGCCAAGGCCTTCGCCGACAACCTGCTGCAAAAGGGCGACCACGAAGCGGTGCGGGTGGTCCGCGACTTCGCCCGCATGGACGGGCTGCATGCAGAAACCATCATCCTGGAAAAGACCGGCGGTCCGCCCAAGGTTGATCTGTCGCTGGCGCAGGTTGCCGAGGCTCCGGTCTGCGGCGAGTTGAACGATTTCTATGGGTTGGACTCGCGCATCACCATCGGCCGCATGTGCCGCAAATATCTCGACGAGATGGTGCTGACGCCGACTGAATTGCTGCATTCGGCGCAAGAGCTGCGCCGCTTCGGCGATAAAGACCGGCTGTTGGGATCGGGCATCGACGCCGTCGCCACCTTGCAGGCGCGCGCCACTGGCGACGAGTCCAAGGTTCGCCGCGACTTTCTGCATGCGCAGTGGGAAAAGATCACTGCGCGGGCGCGGGCGGCGACGGCGGCTCTCAAGCCTGCCGCCGATAAGAGCTTTGCTGCCATCGTCAAATCTCTGCCCGCCGCCGAGGGGCCGGAGCGCGACTATCTGTGCGGTTTGCAGATGGCCCGGCGGCTGCTGGAAACCCGCAGTTGGCTGGGTAAGCTGGACATCCTGATCGCCTGGGCGGCCGAGGATGCGGAGGACGCCTTCGCCTATCGCATGATCGACGGGGTGATCGCCGACATCGTCGTCTCGGCGCAGATGGTGCAGGATCTGTTGGGTTTCCAGTCGAATTTGGGCACGGCACTGTGCCATATCTGCGATCTGGTCGCCGGTCAGGCCGAGGCGGCCAAGTTCTCGCCGCCCTGTTTCGCTCCGTTGAACAGCCTGTTCGCTGCCGAACGCCTGCCGCAGACCGGACGCGTGCTGCTGACCCGCGTTACCCGTGAAATCCGTGGCCCCAACCCGTTGTCGCGCAACGAGCCACGTCAGGAATACGAGATGTTCCACAAGGTCATGCATCGCCTGATCCGTCTGGATCAAGTGATCGGCGGTCCCGCCGCCGCCGAGGCGCTGGTGCATCGCTATGCCCATCTGTCCAATCTGAGCGGCGGTTCGGTGCCGATACAGGCCATGTCCGGCGTGCTGACGGCGCTGTCCGATCAATGCCGCCGCGTACATTTCCTGTTGGGGCTGGTTTGTTCGACGTTGGCCGCGACCGTCAAAGGGGCGTTGTTCGAGGCGCTGGCGAACGGGGTGCGCGGCGCCGATCATATCGACGCTTGGGTGTCGCTGCGGGTGGCTCCGCGCGACCGCATGGCGGCGCTGACGGCGACCAATGCCAGCCTGTTGGCGACCGAGCCGGTGGCCGAGCCGGAGCGCAAGGCCTTGGCCAATTGTGTGGACGAGGCCTTGGCCCGCTATCTGGTCGATGAAGGCATCATCGAAAAGATCGACAAAGCCGACGATCCCCTGGCGATGCGGGCGATCCGCTTGATCAAGTTCTGCGGCTCGGGTGTGCTGATTCGCGGCAAAAGCATGGAACTGGCCCGCCAGCGGGTAATCGGCCATCTGCGCCAGCCGCAGTTCGAGGAAAAGTTCCTGGCCAGCGTGCCCGACCCGGCGCAGGGCGAAAAATACCTGCGCGATTTCCACCGCTTGCTGGTCGAGGTGGGGTTCGGCTGAGCTGCCGTACCGACAGCGCCGGGCCGGTATTAAAGAGATCGTCCCGGAATGGATCGAAATTTCCGTCGAAATATTGCGCAGCCGCCGCCCGCCCCAAGGGCTCTATTTTGATCGGTGAACCTGTCGAATCACGTGATTTGTCCCAGACAGGCACTTTGAAACAGTCGAAAATGGGGCGCAACCTGTTGTTTTAATGGCGTAACGGAGATTGCTATTATTCGGATGCGAGCCGGCTGATTTCGCCACCTTGTGGTGGTCGATGCCGTCGGTTATGGTCAGCCGAGTTAGTTGGCGTCGGCGATGGAGCGGTGTTCACGACGACATGGTCCCTGGCGCGGACTATCGGTCGGTTGCCGGGGCGGCTGGATCGCGTTAGCCTCTAATTCCAGATTTAAGAATTCTCAGACCAAGATCCCGGTCCAGACGAGGGCGCACATGGTTACCTGGCAACGGCAGTATGCTCTGGGTATAGACAAGATCGATTCAGAGCATCGCCAACTTGTCGAGATGATAAGCACGCTCGAAAAGGCAGAGGGGCGACATGACGAGGTCGCTATCGCGCGGGACATCGTCAACAAGATCGTTGTCTATGTCGGCCGGCATTTCCGTAGCGAGGAAGACGCGATGAATAGCGCCGGCTATCCTCACTTGGAGGCGCATCGCAAGTCGCATAACGATTTCACGCGGCGGGTCTATGAACTGAAGTCATCGCCGAACCCGGATGCGGCGGAAGTGCGGAAGCTTCTGATGCAGTGGCTGGTCGATCACATCTTGAAGGCGGATCGCGATTACGCGCCCTATATCCAGAAGTGGCTGGCCGGCTTCAAGTAAGAGACGTAACGCCGCCCCACGAGGACATCGTGGGGCGGCGAAAGTCTGTCGTACTTAGCGCGCGCGGGCGCCGTGGGCGTTGGCTTGCGGCTTGTTGGCCGAACCTTCGCTCTTGTTCTTCAGCCACGGCTTGCCCGACGGGCCGCCCGGACGGCCGCGGCTGGGCCGGGCGGATGACGGGCTGGGGGTGTGCGCCGCCCAGGGACGGGGCTCCAGGCCGGGCACCACATGCAGGGTCAGAGTGGCCTTGGTGTAGCGCTCGATGCGCATGACCAAGTCGCGGTCGGCACGGGCGGCGAAGGAAATCGCCACACCCTCGGCGCCGGCGCGGCCGGTACGGCCGATACGGTGTACGTAATCCTCGGCGGCACGCGGCAGGTCGAAGTTGATGACATGCGAGATGTCGGGCACATCGATGCCGCGCGCGGCGACATCGGTGGCCACCAGCAGGCGCAACTGACCATTGCGCAGGCGCTGCAAGGTGCGGTTCCGCTGCTCTTGGGTCATATCGCCATGCAACGCCGCCGACTGGTGGCCGGCGTCGTTCAGGCCGCGCGCCAGGGTATCGGCGTCGCGCTTGGTGGCGGCGAAGACGATGGCCTTGGTCACGTCGTCCGACGAGGCGAAGTGATGCAACAGGCGGCGCTTGTGCTCCATGTCGTCACAATGATGCAGGCGCTGTTCGATCAACAGGGCGGTCGAGGCGGTCGCCTCGATGGCGACGCGGGTCGGGTTGCGCAGCAGCTTGTTGGCCAAGCCGGTCATGCGGCGGTCGATGGTGGCGGTGAACAGCAGGGTCTGGCGGACGGGCGAGCAGGCCTGGGCGATGAAATCGACGTCTTCGGCAAAGCCCATGTCGAGCATGCGGTCGGCTTCGTCGAGAATCAGCACTTCAACTTCGCTGAGGTCGATGCGGCCGCGCTGCACATGATCGATCAAGCGGCCGGGGGTGGCGACGATGACGTCGACGGGGCGCGACAGCATGCGCAACTGGTCGCGGTAAGGCATGCCGCCGACGATGTCGCCGCTGGTCAGCTTCATGAACTTGCCGTATTTGCGCACGGCCTGAGTGACCTGAGCGGCCAGTTCGCGGGTGGGGGCCAGCACCAGAATGCGCGGGGCGCCCGGCATGCGCTGGGGCGGCAGGTCGGCGATGCGGGTCAGGGACGGCAGCAGGAAGGCGGCGGTCTTGCCGGTGCCGGTCTGGGCGGTGGCAAGGATGTCGCGACCGGCCAAAGCCGGCGGAATGGCGGCGGCTTGCACCGGAGTCGGCTCGGTATAGCCGCCCTCGGTCAGGGCGTTCAAGACAAGCGGGTGCAAGGCGAGTTCGTTAAACGACATTAATGGCGTACTTTCCTCGGGACATGATCGTTCAACCGATTGGGCGGCCCAAACGCTAAATCGGCGGCGGAGGAGGTCGAGAGGAAGAAACGTCCGGGTTGGGAGGCAGCGTCAGTGCTGCGTCATGATGGGGCGCGTCTCACTCGAGAGACGAATAGTGCCTCCAGCTAAGAACCCGGGAACATAACGACCGTTTCTGTCGCTGCCAAGCATAATCGACGAATGGCTGCCCACGCAAAAACGCCGTGACCTGTTCTCACGAGGTAGAGGCGTTGTCGGCCCCCTGGCGCTGCCCACCTGCCTTGATGTCCGCACTGTGATAGGGGCCATCAAAAGCCCCAAATGCAAGGGAGAGGGTTATGAGCATTCTCGATTTCGTCAAGGAAGCCGGCCACGCGCTGGGAATTTCCGGCGGCGATGCGCCGACCGCCGATAGTTTGAAGACCGCCGTCGAGCAGTTGGGCTTCGACACCTCGGGCCTGGATGTGGAGGTCGATGGCGACAAGGCCATGGTCTCTGGTCAGGTGCCCAGCCAGGAGGAAAAAGAAAAAATCGTCCTGGCCCTGGGGAATTGCAAAGGTATTGCCTCGGTCGACGACAAGATCGAGGTGGCGCAGGACGCCCAGGCGCAATCTCAGTCGTCTCAATCGCAGTCTCAGTCGCAGGGTGGCGTCTCCGCCGCTGCCCCGGCGAGTTTCTATACCGTCGAGGACGGCGACACCCTGTCATCTATCGCCAAAAAACAGTATGGCAGCGCGAACAAGTATGAGGTCATCTTCCGCGCGAATCAGCCGATGCTGAAAGACCCCAACGCCATCTATCCGGGGCAGGTGCTGCGCATTCCGCCGCTGCAATAGGTCGGGTGACCGGCTTCGGAGTCGTGTCCGGAGCCGGTCTATGGCTTATCCTCGGCGAATGGTGGAGAACTTGCCGGCTTTGAACTGCCCGTCGAAATAGGCGATGGTCTTGGCCAAGCCATCTTCGATGGCGATGGTCGGTTGCCAGTCCAACAGGGTCCGCGCCTTGGTGATGTCGGGCTTGCGCTGCAGCGGGTCGTCCTGCGGCAGCGGCATGAACACCAGCTTGGATTTCGAGCCGATCATGGCGATGACCCGTTCAGCCAGTTCGCGGATGGTCATCTCGTGCGGGTTGCCCAGGTTGACCGGCCCGGTCACCGAGTCGGGTGCCGCCATCAGGCGCAGGAAGCCTTCGATCAAATCGTCCACATAGCAGAACGAGCGGGTCTGCTGGCCTTCGCCATAAATGGTGATCGGCTGGTTTTGTAGCGCCTGGACGATGAAATTCGACACCACGCGGCCGTCATCGGGATGCATGCGCGGGCCATAGGTGTTGAAAATGCGGGCGACGCGGATACGGGTGCCGTGCTGGCGGAAATAGTCGAAAAACAGCGTCTCGGCGCAGCGCTTGCCTTCGTCATAGCAGGCACGCGGGCCGATTGGGTTGACGTTGCCGCGATAATCCTCGGTCTGCGGATGCACGGTGGGGTCGCCATAGACCTCGGAGGTCGAGGACTGGAAGATCTTCGCCTTGGTGCGCTTGGCCAGACCCAGCATGTTGATGGCGCCGTGCACGCTGGTCTTGGTCGTCTGCACCGGGTCGAACTGGTAAT
>Ga0116225_1001658_pt1 | contig 15791 bp, 19 predicted proteins | sample Sb_taG_8_FD_88968 | JGI IMG/M metagenome (GOLD analysis project Ga0116225, IMG submission 88968) | Peat soil microbial communities from Weissenstadt, Germany - Sb_50d_c_BC metaG | ecosystem: Environmental > Terrestrial > Soil > Wetlands > Peat | place: Germany: Weissenstadt | collected 2010-09-21 | reverse complement strand
TTCAGGCAAAGCCTGGAAAAGATCGGCGACGAGTCCATAATCGGCCACCTGGAAGATGGCCGCTTCCTCGTCCTTGTTGATCGCGACGATAACCTTGCTGTCCTTCATGCCGGCCAGATGCTGGATGGCGCCAGAGATGCCGACCGCGATGTACAAATCGGGGGCGACGATCTTGCCGGTCTGGCCGACTTGCAGGTCGTTGGCGACGAAGCCGGCGTCGACGGCGGCGCGCGAGGCGCCGACGGCGGCCGACAGCTTGTCGGCGACGGCTTCGATCAGGGTGAAGTTGGCGCCCGAGCCCATGCCGCGCCCGCCCGAGACGATGATCCGCGCGGCGGTCAGTTCGGGGCGCTCGGACTTGCTCAGTTGCTGGCCGACGAAGGTGGAAATCGCCGGGTCGGCGACGGCGGCGACGCTGTCGATGGCGGCCGAACCGCCCTCGGATGCAGCCGCGTCGAAGCCGGTGCCGCGCACGGTGATCACCTTGATGGCGTCCTGGCTCCGCACGGTGGCCAGGGCGTTGCCGGCATAGATCGGGCGGACGAAGGTGTCGGGCGAGACCACCGCGCAGATGTCGGAGATCTGCTGGACGTCGAGCAAGGCGGCGACGCGCGGCAGCAGGTTCTTGCCGGCCGAGGTGGCGGGCGCCAGGATCGCCGTGTAGTCCTTGCCCAGAGCGGCGACCAGCAGCGACAGCGGCTCGGCCAGCCCGTGGGCGTAGGCGGCGTCCTCGACCAGCAGCACGCGGGCGACGCCGGCCACGCGGGCGGCGGCCTCGGCGACCGGGCGGGCATTGGCGCCGGCGACCAGGACATGGATGTCGCCGCCCAGCTTGGACGCGGCGGTGACGGTGTGCAACGTCGCCGGCTTCAGCGCGGCGTTGTCGTGTTCGGCAATGACCAGAACGCTCATCGTCAGATCACCTTCGCTTCGGTCTTGAGCTTTTCGACCAGTTCGGCCACCGATCCCACCTTGACGCCGGCCTGACGCTTGGCCGGCTCGGCGACCGACAGCGTGACCAGACGCGGGCTCACGTCCACGCCGAGATCGGCGGGGCTGACGGTCTCGATCGGCTTCTTCTTGGCCTTCATGATGTTGGGCAGGCTGGCATAGCGCGGCTCGTTGAGGCGCAGATCGGTGGTCACCACCGCTGGCAGGCTCAGCGACACCGTCTCGGAGCCGGCGTCGACCTCGCGGGTGACCTCGATCTTGCCGTCGGCCACCGTCACCTTCGAGGCGAAGGTGCCCTGCGGCCAGCCCAGCAGCGCCGCCAGCATCTGGCCGGTCTGGTTGGAATCATCGTCGATGGCCTGCTTGCCGAGGATCACCAGCCGCGGGTTTTCCTTGGCCACCAGCGCTTTGAGCGCCTTGGCCACGGCCAGCGGCTGCACCTCGCCGTCGCTCAGCACCAGGATGCCGCGATCGGCCCCCATCGCCAGCGCCGTGCGCAGGGTGTCCTGCGCCTGTGTCGGACCCAGCGAGACCACGACGATCTCGGAGACCACGCCGGCTTCCTTTAGCCGCACCGCTTCCTCGACGGCGATCTCGTCGAAGGGGTTCATCGAGAATTTGACGTTGGCGGTATCCACTCCGCTGCCATCCGCGGCGACGCGGATTTTCACGTTGTAATCGACCACCCGTTTAACGGCGACCAAGGCTTTCATTTTTGGGGCTTCCCCTCCTCATGGGCCGTGCGACACGGCATGCTGAAGACGTTTCAGCCCACAGCTTCCCCTGCCGCGCCCGTCGCGTCGAGAGGGAATCGACGCGACGGGTCCATCCCTATACGAACGGACGGGGCATAGCCCGCCCGACGGTCAGGCCTGAGGATAACCGTGCGAATGGATATGCTCAGGCTGCCCATGCAGATGCACAGCCCCCTTGGGCGGCAGTCCGCGCACCTGCTCCAACGTCTCGGACAGGCTGGCCAGGGTCAGGCTGTCGCGGCGATTCGGCGTCATGTGACGATTGATCTCCAGCGCATGCAGCAGATTAGCGCGCGCCAAACCGAAGCGATGTTTCTTCATCGCGTCGAGGGCGGACTGCAGGCAACAGGCCTCCCAATCATCGACATCGCGGCCTTCGGCGGCGACACCTTGCAAAAACCGTTCGAATATCGCTTCAAGCTCGGCATTGTGATGACCGGCCACCACCTGCGCCTTGTCGAGCGACTTCAAATGCATCTTCAAGTTTTGTCTGTCCAACATCGTCAATTCCCTGATCGCAGCTCCATCCGAGTTGCTCAGGGTATGGTCCGCCGGCCCGCGCTACCAGGGGGGAATTTGCAAAGGCCCATGCGGAAGACCGGCCCCATCGGGGGCGGCAGCCATACCCGCAGCATAAGAATGGTTGAAGGACGATTATGAAATGGGATAGGATTTGTTTCGTACTAATAGTACTCGGTATCGCGATGATTAGCGTGGAAACGTTCAACGACACGTCATGCCACAGCAAAGGCTGCGACGACATCAAGATCGCCGCCTGCAAATCTATATCAGGAGCTATTAAAGAGATCGTCTATTGCCAGATAGACCGCTGTTTCTATGTGACCATCGATGGACGCGAAAAGCTGCGCAGTGACATCGTCGATACTGCCTATAAGTTTTTCAGCAGCCCGACTCCCGGCTAAAGCCGGTCATTCCCATCCAAGCTCCCGCCCCATCGGCACGGCGGAGGAAGCGGCGCTGACCTTTCGGCTTTGACGCCCGCATGGTAGATTCGCTGCCAAAGGTAGCAATCGGAACCGACGATCGATGATCACCCCATTGGAACATGACGACGTCAACATCCTGCTGGTCGATGACGACAGCATCACGCGCGACCTGCTGACCCGGATTTTGCAAAAGATGGGCATCGCCACCATCCTCACCGCCGCCGACGGCAGCGAAGGGTTGCGATTGGCCCATGAGAACGTCTTATCCCTGGTTGTTTGCGACGTGCAGATGCGCCCCGTGGACGGACTGGCCTTCCTCGGCGGCTTGCGCAACTCGCTGGACAAGGTAGTCGCCACCACCCCGGTGCTGATGTTCACCTCGGACGCCACCAGCACCGCCATGGACCGCGCCCGCAAGCTGGGCATCGAGGGCTATGTGATCAAACCGTTCTCGCCGTCGGGCTTCTCCGTCCGCGTTGCCGAGCTGATCGCCATGCATCACGAAAACCGGGTGAGCATGCGGCAATACGGGGTCGCCAAGACGGCGGGGGCATAACCGGGGCGGAGCCTTTCGGCCAAGAAAAAAGGGTTGGCGCCAATGGCAGCCAACCCTTTTCTGATCTTTGGTGGAGCCGAACGGGATCGAACCGTTGACCTCGTCATTGCGAACGACGCGCTCTCCCAACTGAGCTACGGCCCCAAAGAGGACGGGATAATGCTGAAACGATTTGGCTCTGTCAAGCCCAAGGCGCGAAGGAATTTGCAGCCGCCGTCCGAACCCCGACCCGGTGGCCCTCTTGCGCGGGCGCGCCCCAGCCGCTAGGGTGCGTGCCATCTAGACGTTATTCATGGGAACCGGCGATGCATGACCTTCTGATGCCGATCTTTGTCGTGCTCGATTGGGCTATCGGATTCTACAAATTCATCGTGATCGCCTCGGCCGTCGCCAGTTGGCTAGTGGCGTTCAACGTGATCAACACCCGCAACCAGGCGGTCTATACCATCGTCGACACGCTGTACCGGCTCACCGAGCCGGTGTTGCGGCGCATCCGGCACTACCTGCCCAGCACCGGCGGATTGGATTTGTCGCCCATCGTGTTGCTGATCGTCCTGTGGCTCATCCAGATGTATCTGCCGATCATTGTCCACGCCATCCCCTGAGCCGCCCGAGCCACTGACCGTCGTCCCCGGCGGCATCCGCTTGACGGTGCGCCTGACGCCCAAGGCGTCGCGCAACAAGATCGACAGTGTGGTCGCCGAAGCCGATGGCTCGTCGGTGCTGAAGGTCGCCGTCACCACGGTGCCCGAAGACGGCAAGGCCAACGCGGCGATGATCGCCCTGTTGGCCAAGGCGTGGAAGATCGCCAAAAGCAGCATCACCATCACCAGCGGCGCCACCGACCGCCGCAAGACCCTATTCATTCAAGGCGACTCCGACGACTTGCGCCGCCGCATCGCCGCCAGCACCGCGAGGGAAGCATGAGCCAAGCTAAGATCATCGACGGCAACGCCGTCGCCGCGGACCTGCGCGCCGCCGTCGCCGCCCGCGTCGCCGCCCTGAAAGCCGCCGGCGGCCCCACCCCCGGTCTGGCCGTGGTGTTGGTCGGCGCCGATCCGGCCAGCCAAGTTTATGTGCGCAACAAGAACAAGCGCGCCGTCGAATGCGGCATGACCTCGTTCGAGCATTTCCTGCCGCCCGACACCACTGAAGCCGAGCTGCTGAGCGTGGTCGAACGGCTCAATCTCGATCCCACGGTGCATGGCATCCTGGTGCAGTTGCCGCTGCCCAAGCACATCGATTCGCAGCTGGTCATCGATTCCATCGACCCGGCCAAGGATGTCGATGGCTTCCATCCGATCAATGTCGGGCGTCTGGTCACCGGCGGCCCGGCTTTGGTGCCCTGCACCCCGCTTGGCTGCGTGATGCTGCTGAAGCGTGAATTGGGCAGCCTGTCGGGTAAGAGCGCCATTGTCCTGGGCCGCTCGAACATCGTCGGCAAGCCGATGGCGCAGTTGCTGCTGCGCGAATCCGCCACCGTCACCATCGCCCATTCGCGCACCCACGACCTGCCGGGCGAATGCCGCCGCGCCGACATCGTGATCGCCGCCGTCGGCCAGCCCGAAATGGTGCGCGGCGATTGGATCAAGCCCGGCGCCACCGTCATCGACGTCGGCATCAACCGCGTCCCCGGCGCCGAGCCCGGCAAAACCAAGCTGGTCGGCGACGTCAATTTCGCCGAAGCGGTGCAGGTGGCCGGCGCGATCACTCCGGTTCCCGGTGGTGTCGGCCCAATGACCATCGCCGTGCTGTTGCGCAACGCCCTGGAGGCGTGCTGCCGTCAAAACGATTTACCGTTCGAAGAAGTCCTCTAGGTTGTAATGCGGGGATCGGTGGCGTATATAGCTTTGCTATGGACACCACCGATTTTTACAACCTTGCCGGGGCCGCCGTGGTTTTCGTCGGCAGCCATCTGACAATCTCCAATAGTTGCCTGCGCCCGGCCCTGATTGGCTGGCTGGGCGAGCGGGGCTATCGCGGTCTATTCGCCATGATCGCGACAGCGGCGCTGGCATGGCTGGTACAGGCCTATCGCCTCAGCCCCTTCGTCGAGTTGTGGGACACCGGCCCCGGACTGCATGCCCTATTGTTCGCCGCCATGTTGCCGGTGTTGATCCTGGCAGTCGGCGCCCTGCACGACGGCAGCCCCACCGCCAACAGCACCATCCACCCGCCGCCGGTCCAGGCGCGCGCCGGAGTGCTGGCGATCACCCGCCATCCCTTGATGTGGAGCATCGGCCTGTGGGCGGCGCTGCATGCGATTGCTTGCGGCGATGTGGCGGCGGAAATCTTCTTTAGCGCGCTTGCAGTGCTGGCCTTGGCCGGAACGGTCGCCATCGACAGCCGCATCCGCCGCAGCAAGCCGGAACTATGGGCCGAGCTATCGGCCAGCACGTCAAACCTGCCGCTGGCAGCGCTGCTGCGCGGCCGCATCCGCCTGGATCTTGACCGGCTGCTGTTCCCCACCGCCGCCGGTCTGGTCGGCTGGATGATGCTGCTGGCCCTGCACGACTGGCTGTTTGGTGTTTCGGCGTTTTAGGGTCTGCCGTCGGTTGCCAGCAGAGTCTGCATCAACCTCATATCGTCATCACCGGACTTGTTCCGGTGATCTACGCCGCCGTGCACATCCGGCCGAGAAGGGGCCACTGGCCGTCGTCTCGTCAACCACGTAGATACCCGTGACAAGCACGGGCATGACGGTTCCTGGATGTGCAGCTAACCGCAGCGCTCAGCTGCGGGGGAAGCACAACCGCTTCCCCCGCAGCTTGCGGGCGGTGTTAGCCGCGCGCCATCTTGGCCAGACGCATACGCAGGGCGTTCAGCTTGATGAAGCCTTCGGCGTCGCGCTGGTTATAGACGCTGTCCTGCTCGAAGGTGACGTAGTCGAGACGGTACAGCGACTTCGGCGACTTGCGGCCAACCACGGTCACATTGCCCTTATACAGCTTGAGGCGCACGGTACCGGTGACGTTCTGGCTGACCTGATCGATCATCGTCTGGATGGCCAGACGTTCCGGGCTCCACCAGAAGCCGTTATAGACCAGCTCGGCATAGCGCGGCATCAGCTCGTCCTTGAGGTGGCCTTCGCCACGGTCCAAGGTCAGGCTTTCGACCGCGCGATGGGCGACGATCAACACGCTGCCGCCGGGAGTCTCGTAGACGCCGCGCGACTTCATGCCGACGAAGCGGTTTTCCACCAGATCCAGACGCCCGATGCCGTTGGCTCCGCCCAGTTCGTTGAGCTTGGTCAGCAGGCTGGCCGGGCTCAGGCGCACACCGTCGATGGCCACCGCATCGCCCTTTTCGAACTCGATCTCGACATAGGTCGGGGTGTTCGGGGCGTTCTCGGGGCTGACCGAGCGGGTAAACATGTCCTCGTTGGGCTCGACCCAGGGGTCTTCCAGCGCCTTGCCTTCATAGGAGATGTGCAACAGGTTGGCGTCGGTCGAATAGGGCGCCTCGCCGCGCTTGTCCTTGGCGATCGGAATCTGGTGCTTCTCGGCGAAGTCGAGCAGCGCAGTGCGGGAGTTCATGCTCCACAAACGCCACGGCGCGATGACCTTGATGTCGGGCTTCAGGGCGTAATAGCCCAGTTCGAAGCGCACCTGATCGTTGCCCTTGCCGGTGGCGCCATGGGCGACCGCGTCGGCGCCGGTGGCGATGGCGATTTCAATCTGGCGCTTGGAAATCAGCGGCCGCGCGATCGAGGTGCCGAGCAGATAGACACCCTCATACAGCGCATTGGCGCGGAACATCGGGAAGACGAAGTCGCGGACGAATTCTTCGCGCAGATCGTCGATGAAGATGTTCTCGGGCTTGATGCCCAGCAGCTCGGCCTTTTTGCGGGCCGGCTCAAGCTCTTCACCTTGGCCGAGGTCGGCGGTGAAGGTCACCACCTCGCACTGATATTCGTCCTGCAGCCAGCGCAGGATGATCGAGGTGTCCAGACCGCCGGAATAGGCCAGGACGACTTTTTTGACTTCGCCTTTCATGGAGCGCGCGCCTTGTCGTAAGGGAGAGAGACTGGCCGCGCAGTATAGGCCAATGGACCGCCGAGGCAAGGCCAGCGCGACCGGCTTTAGGAGACGTTCCCGTTGTGGCGGTTGTCGGGAATGCCCGCTGCCGCTATTCTACCCGCCTGATCGTCGGACCATCCGCGATCCGCAAATAGGCCGATCCACGGCCATAAGGGGAGCAAGAATGCCAAGAACCGTACTCGATCTCATCGCCGGCAAGCCGCCCGTCTGCATCGCCGCCGACCATTCGGTGCGCGAAACCGCGCAGATCATGTTGGACAAGGTCATCGGCGCCGTGCTGGTCATGGACGGCACCACCTTGCAGGGCATCTTCACCGAGCGCGACGCCCTGCGCATCTTCGTCGCCACCCGGCGCAATCCCGACTTGACCAATGTCGGCACGGTGATGACCAAAGACCCCATCACCATCACCCCCGACACCACCATCGAGCAAGCCCGCCAGTTGATGCTGTCGAAGAACTTCCGCCATCTGCCGGTGCTGGACAATGGCACCGTGCTGGGCGTCGTTTCGCTGCGCGGGATCGCCTCCGAGGTCGCGTAAGGCCATGAAAACCCCGCCTGACCGACGTCGGGCGGGGTTTTTCTTATCGCCGGACACCGCCAGAGCGCGCCGCCAGCTTCTTCACTTTTTCCAGGAAGTACATCCCTTCGAGCTTCAGCCCATCGGGATCGAGGAAGAACACCGCGTAATAGCCCTCACCATAATCCGGGTAGTCGGCAGGTGGATCGACGATCTTCACTCCCTCGCTGACGAGGAAGCCATAGAGTTCGTCGACATCACCACGCGCGCCTAACTCGAAGGCGTAGTGGTGAAAGCCGATATTACCGACACGATGCGGATGCTTTTTGCCTTTCTCATCGGCCTCGCCGATCCAGAACATGGTCAGGCCATTATTCCAACCGGCGATGCTGTCGAACTCCCACTCCAGCGTGAAGCCAAGGAAGCCGAGAACCTTGTTATAGAACTCTTTCGACGCTGCCAGGTCCGAAACGCGGATGGTCAGATGGTCGATGCCGACGACTTGAGCCATGACGATCTCCCTCGCCGCGATAGCGGCCGCAGAGAGATCATCCGCCCCCAAAGCGCGGGTTGTCACCCCACTATTGGGGCGTGCTCCTCATCCTCGATCCCCGCAGCCACCCGTTCCTTCAACCGCGAGCAACGGATGCGTTCGGAGTCGCTTTTCAACTGCCCGCAGGCGGCCAGGATGTCGCTGCCGCGCGGCTGGCGGATCGGCGCGGAATAGCCGGCCTCGAACAGGAAGTCCGAGAACTTCTTGATGTCGCGCATGTCCGAGCATTCGTAATCCGAGCCCGGCCACTTGTTGAAGGGGATCAAGTTGAACTTGGCGGGAATGCCGTCGATCAATTTGACCAAGGCGCGGGCGTCGGCCAGGGTGTCATTGACGCCCTTGAGCATGATGTATTCGAAGGTGATGCGGCGCGCATTGTTGGTCGGATAGGCGCGGCAGGCCTTCATCAACTCGGCCAGCGGGTATTTCTTGTTGATCGGCATGATGGCGTCGCGGATCTCGTCGGTGACCGCGTGCAGACTGATCGCCAGATTGACCCCCAACTCCTCGCCGCAACGCTGGATCATCGGCACCACGCCCGACGTCGACAAGGTGATGCGGCGCTTGGACACCGAGATACCCTCGTGATCCATGATGATGCGCATCGCCTTGGCGACGTTGTCGTAATTGAACAAGGGCTCGCCCATGCCCATCAGCACGATATTGGAAATCAGGCGCCCGCCATCGGTCGGGCTGGGCCATTCCTCGTAGGAATCGCGCGCCACCATGAACTGGCCGACGATTTCGCCGGCGGTCAGGTTGCGCACCATCATCTGGGTGCCGGTATGGCAGAATTTGCACGTGAGCGTGCAGCCGACCTGGGATGAGACGCAGACGGCCCCGCGATCTTCCTCGGGGATATAGACCGTCTCGGCCTCATTGGCGTCGGCGAAGCGCAGCAGCCATTTGCGGGTACGGTCGGTCGAGGTCTGGACTCGCGACACCTCTGGGCGGGCGACGACGAAATGCTCGGCCAGCTTTTCGCGCAACGGCTTGTTCAGGGTGCTCATCGCCGCAAAATCGGTGACGCCCTGATGATAGATCCAGTGCCATAGCTGCTTGGCGCGGAACGGCTGTTCGCCGATCCGCGCGATTTCGTCGGCCAGTTCCTGGCGGGACAGGCCGATAAGGTTCTTCAGGTCTTCGCTCATGCCCGAGTCATATGGGCGACGGGGACCGATACGCAAGAGAAACCGCTTTTACTTCGTCGCGCAGGCCTTGCCAATTTCTGTGTGGGCCTGAACAAAGCCGTCCAGCGAGTAGGTGTCGGCGGTCGGATCGCCCTTGGCCGGCATGCCATGCACCACCACGCTCTTGCCCTTGAGCAGAGCCTGGACCACCGCTTTGTCGTCGCGCGCCCAAGCGGTATCCTCGGTGGTGTAGAGGTCGAACTTGGCCCCGCCGATGTCCAACTCGGCAACCGCGTCCTTTTTGAAGGCATAGCCGGCGGTGACGCTGACCACATCGAAGCTCTTGTCGGCGGGACGGTGGGTAATCGTCAGATAGACTTCGTTGCGCACCTTGGACGAGCCCAGGCTGTGCTTGGGCTTGCCGACGGCGTAGCAGACCTTGCCGCCCTTGCCCGAATAGGCGAAAGCGCCCCAGTCGCCGAACTTGCCCAGCGGCTTGGCGGTGTCGGCGAACGCGGCGGAGCCGGCGAACAGGGTGGCGATGAGACCGGTGGCGGCGGCGAATTTGGCGAACATGATCGGAGGCAGCCCATGATTTAAGTCTGTCCGCTGAAGTGCCCCGGCCAAGGTGGTCTTGTCAACCGGCAAGGCGCACAGACGAAGCACCGCACTTTATTGCCAGCGGTTCATGCCTCCATCAGGAACATCTGGTCGAAGCGGGTCAGGCCGATCAACTTGCCCACCTGCCCTTGAATCCCGCGCAAAGCCACGGTGCCGCCCCAGCTCGACAGGCGTTCGCGCACCATCAACAGCATGCCCAGCCCGGCGGAATCGATGAACACCACTTCGCTCAGATCGCAAGTCAACAGCGCCGGAGACTCGCCCTCAAGCTCTCCCAATGCGTGTGCAAAGAGAGTGCGGTCGGCATGGGTGAAGCGACCGATCAGGCGCAATGTCAGACCCTCGGCGCTGGCGCTTATATGGTACTGCACAGTGGTCCTCCCCGTTTTACGAGAACCATAATGCCTGCCATTCGCCCGCACCGCAATCATCGCGGCGGCAAGAGCCATTAATATCTGTAAGGCTTACCCATCGATGGGGTCGGTGGCCGGCGGATCGCTGCGGTACAACGCCATCCGCTCGGGGGTGCGGAACACCGGACGGCCATGCACATGCTCGGCCAAAGCCTCGGTCGGGCCGCCGCTGCGCACCGGGCGCGGAGCGAAACGGCCCAGGCTGGTAACCCGGTCATACATCACCAGCGCCCCGGCAATGCCCAAATTAATGCAAAATTTTGTGGGGATCTTCACCACGAAGTCGCAGCGCGCCAGCATCTCGGGCGTCAGCGAGCCGCGCTCGCGGCCCAGCACATAGGCGGCCTGCAAGGGGTGGTGGAACGACGGCAGTTCGATGGCGTCATCTACCAATTCAATGCCGACCAGCTTGCAGCCGCGCGGCAGATCCATCTCGGCAATCGACGGATAGGCATAGAACGGCATCTGCGTCACCGCGTCCGAGGTGTCGGCGCCGCTGCGCTGGCGGGTGTAGTCGGCGGCCACGGTGAACACGAAGCTGCCGCCAAAGGCATGCGCCGAGCGGAACAGGCTGCCCACATTGGACTGCTTACTGACGCCCTCGACGCCGATTCCAAAATAGCCGCGCATGCGAAAACCGTCTCCCCTTCCGTCGCGAAAGTCCGCATCATGGCGGCTTCTGGGCAACGATCAAGAAGGGATTGCCATGCGTGCCGTGGTCTGCAAGGCGTTGGGCGACGAAAGCGGCCTGACCATCGAAGACATCGCCCCACCGGCCCTGCCCGCGCAGGGCGTGCGCATCCGCGTCGCCGCCGCCGGAGTGAATTTCGCCGATGGCCTGTTGATCGCCGGAAAATACCAGGAAAAGCAGACGCCGCCCTTCACCCCCGGCTTCGAAGTGGCCGGCGAGGTCATCGAGGTGGCGGCGGGCGTCGAGACCTGCAAACCCGGTGATCGAGTCATGGCTATCCTCGATGCTGGCGGTTTCGCCGAGCAAGCAATCGCCCGCGCCTCGGACGTTTATGTCATCCCCGACGCCATGGATTTCGTCACCGCCGCCGGCTTCCCGGTGGTCTACGGCACCTCGCATCACGGCTTGATCGCCAAAGCCAAGCTGACCGCTGGCGAGACCCTGTTGGTGCATGGCGCGGCTGGCGGAGTCGGCCTGACCGCCGTCGAGATCGGCGCCGCCCTGGGCGCCACCGTGATCGCCACCGCCGGCGGCGCCGACAAGCTGGCGGTCGCCACCGCCCACGGCGCGGCGCATGGCATCGACTATAAGAGTGAAGACATCCGCGAGCGGGTCAAGGCGCTGACCCATGGGCGCGGCGCGGATGTCGTCTATGATCCTGTTGGCGGCGCGGTGTTCGACGCCAGCCTGCGCTGCACCGCCGCCGATGGCCGTATTTTGGTGATCGGCTTCGCCAGCGGTGGCGTGCCGCAGATTCCCGCCAACATCCTGTTGGTCAAGAACATCACCGTGATCGGCTATTACTGGGGCGCTTATCGACGGCTCGACCCCGATGGACTGCGCCGCACCTATGCCCAATTGCTCGATTGGTACAGCGCCGGCAAGCTGAAACCGCATGTCTCGCAGACCCTGCCGCTGGAGCAGGCGGGGGCCGCTATCGGCTTGCTCAAAAGCCGTAGCGCCACCGGCAAAGTGGTTCTAACGATAGAGTCATCAATCTAACGCTTGGCTATAGGCGCGAACGGTCGCAATGATAGTGCTGGACCGCTTAGCCGAGGGGGGCCTGCGTGCGGATTGCCAATAGCGAGATCATTGCCCAAGACGATGAGGCCGGCTCCGCCGTGCCCAGTTACCTGCGCATCCATTACTGGTGGGCCTATGTCCACCCGCGCGCGGTCAAGTTCTTCGAGCGCCAGTGGCTGGTCAACCTCATCCTGTGGGGCCACTACCAGACCTTGCGCGACGCCGCCTTGGCTGCGTTGGGCGCCGTGCTGCCCGGCCGCAGCTTGCAGGTGGCCTGCGTCTATGGCGATCTGACGGAAAAGCTGGGCCGCCGCGTGGCGGCTGGCGACGGCATGCTCGATATCGTCGATGTGCTGCCGGTGCAATTGGCCAATCTGCGCCGCAAGCTGCCCGCCGACATTCCGGCGCGGCTGCTGGCGATGGATTCGTCACGGCTGACCCTGCCCGACGCCAGCTACGATCGCGTATTGCTGTTCTTCCTGCTGCACGAGCAACCGCGCGACACCCGCCTGCGCACCCTGGCCGAGGCCTTTCGCGTGGTCAAACCGGGTGGCGACGTCGTCATCATCGACTATGCCAAGCCGCAGTGGTGGCACCCCTTGCGCATCTGGCTACCGCTGCTGGGCCGCATCGAACCCTATGCCCCCGATTTGTGGACCGCGGAGATTCCTCTGCCGGGGGGCGCCGTGATCGAGCGCGGCGCCTATTTCGGCGGGCTGTACCAAAAGCTGGTGGTGCGGCGGTAGGGACGCTTCCGCCCTCTTTGCCGTCATGCGCGGGCTTGTCCCGCGTATCCACGCGGATAGGGCGGAGCATATTGTTTTTATTGGCGGATCGGCGTGGATGGATCGGCGTGGATGGCCGGAACAAGTCCGGCCATGACGAATTGGAATGGACGGACACCTCCTCCGTCTTTCCTCACCGCCCCAACTCCTCCATATCCTCGAACTGATCCAGCGCCTCGGGGTTGGCCAAGGCTTCCTTGTTGGCCACCGGGCGGCCATGCACGATGTCGCGCACCGCCAGTTCGACGATCTTGCCTGAGCGGGTGCGCGGGATGTCGGCGACCTGGACCACCTTGGCCGGCACATGGCGCGGCGTGGTGTTGTCGCGGATGCGGGTCTTGATGCGCTGCACCAGCGCCTCGTCCAGCTTGAGGCCGTCACGCAGGCGGACGAACAGCACGACGCGAACGTCATGCTGCCAGTCCTGACCGATCACCAGCGCCTCGGCGACTTCGGCGATGCTTTCAACCTGCCGATAGATCTCGGCGGTGCCGATGCGCACGCCGCCAGGATTGAGCGTGGCGTCCGAGCGGCCATAGACGATGATGCCGCCATGCGGGGTCAGCTCGACCCAATCGCCATGCGTCCATACGCCGGGAAATCGGGCGAAATAGGCGTTACGGTAGCGCTCGCCGGTCGGGTCGTTCCAAAAGCCGATGGGCATCGAGGGGAAGGCCATGGTGCAGACCAGCTCCCCCTTTTGCCCCTGCACCGCATGCCCCGCCGCATCGAAGACCTCGACCCGCAGGCCCAGGCCGCGCGTCTGGATTTCTCCGCGCCACACCGGGCCGATGGGGTTGCCCAGCATGAAGCATGACACGATGTCGGTACCGCCGGAGATCGACGACAGACAGACATCGGCTTTGATGGCGTCATAGACGTAATCGAAGCTTTCCGGGGCCAGCACCGACCCGGTCGAGGCAATGGTGCGCAAGGCTGTCAGCTTGTGGCTGTCGATAGGGCGCAAGCCGCCCTTGGCGATGGCGTCGATCCATTTGGCCGAAATGCCAAGGAAGGTCATGCCCTCGGAATCGGCATAATCGAAGATAATCGCCCCGCCGCCCAAGCTCGGTGAGCCGTCATACAGCAGCAGCGTCGCCCCCGAGGCCAGACCCGAGGCCAGCCAGTTCCACATCATCCAGCCGCAAGTGGTGAAATAGAACATGCGGTCGTCGGGGCGGATGTCGCTGTGTAGTTGATGCTCCTTAAGATGCTGGATCAGTGTGCCACCCGCCGAATGAAGGATGCATTTCGGCACTCCGGTCGTTCCCGACGAGAACATGATGTACAGCGGATGGTCGAAGGGGAGACGGTTGAAGGCGATGCGGCCACCGAAATACGGCGCGATGAACGCCCCCAAGGTAACGGCGCGCGGAATGTCGGCAAGGTCGGGAACCTCCGCCAGATAGGGCACGACCACGAGCTTTTCGACCGAGGGCAGCCCCGCGCCTATGGCGGCCAGCTTGGAGCGTCCGTCATAGGCGCGGCCATTGTACCAATAGCCGTCGGCAGCGATCAGCAGCTTGGGAGCGATCTGTCCGAAGCGGTCCAGCACCCCCTGCACGCCGAAATCAGGCGAGGCCGACGACCACACCGCCCCAATGCTGGCCGCCGCCAGCATACCGGCGACGGCTTCCGGCAGGTTGGGCAGAAAGCCGGCCACACGGTCACCCACCCGTACCCCCATGGCCTGCATCGCCTCGGCCAGTTTGGACACCAACGTATACAGCTGGGCATGTGACAACCGCCGCTTCACCTTGTCCTCCCCCCAGAAGACGATGGCGTCGCCGCCGTCCTGGCGGCGCAGCAGGTTTTCGGCGAAGTTCAACCGAGCCTCGGGAAACCAGCGGGCGCCCGGCATGCGGGCGGGATCATCCACCACCTGCGGCCCCGGCGGGTTGGCGATGACGCCGCAGAACTCCCAGACCTCACGCCAAAAGGCCTGCGGATCGTCCACCGACCATTGCCACAGCGGCGCCATGCCATCGATATGCCGACGATGGCGCAGATTGACGCGGTCGATGAAGGCGGTCACCAACGACGCCGCTTTCCGCGCGGGGGACGGCTGCCACAGCATATCGGACATCAATGCTCTCCCTGGCAATTTCCCGTGCCGTGCAGGAGTGGTAAAAATCACAACCAGCACGGATATATTAACAAATTTCTTCACTTACTTCGTGATATTTGCGCGGCGGGGCTAGCGCGCAATCGGCCTATACGCATAGTATTCTGCAACCTCCGCCACAAAAGCAGCATCATGTCGAAGCCCTCTCTCAGCATATGGTCCTGGTCCGAGCTTTCGCCCAATCTTCGCGGCGCCATTTGGCTACTTTTTTCGGCAGTCTGTCTGGCCGGCATGAGCGGCATGGTGAAGATGCTCGGCGGGCAGATGCACCCCTTCGAGATCGCCTTCTTCCGCTGCCTGTTCGGACTGGCCGCTATCGTGCCGTTCGTCATGACATCGGGCGGCACCGGCCTGAAGACCGACCGGCCATGGCTGTATGCCCTGCGCTGCGCCATCGGCGTGACGACGATTCTGGCCAATTTCTATTCGCTGACCAATCTGCCATTGGCCACCGCCGTCGCCGTCAGCTTCACCAAGCCGCTGTTCATGCTGGTGCTGGCAGGGATGTTTCTGGGCGAAATAGTCGGCTGGCAGCGGGGCCTAGCCACCGCCGTCGGCTTCTTTGGCGTGATCGTGCTGCTGCATCCCAACACCATGGGCAGCATGGACCAACGCTTCATCCTGGGCACGCTGGCCGCCGTCTACGCCGCCTTCGCCATGGCCGTGGTGCTGGTGCTGGTC